>Ga0209323_10000565_pt1 | contig 24038 bp, 22 predicted proteins | sample Rifsed19ft2_FD_184014 | JGI IMG/M metagenome (GOLD analysis project Ga0209323, IMG submission 184014) | Soil microbial communities from Rifle, Colorado, USA - sediment 19ft 2 (version 2) | ecosystem: Environmental > Terrestrial > Deep subsurface > Rock core/Sediment | place: Rifle, Colorado...
CGATTAGTACCATCGAGTACTGATTCATTGTATTCGGCCAGCCTTGCATGGAAACAGTATCTTAATGCAAAGGGTAAAAAAGGCGAAATATGTCCTCAGTGTGGTGCAAAATTACAATGGACATGCATTAAATGTGAGGAAAGGATTCCTGTCAGACAACATATACTAAGTGACTTCCTTATAGGAGGCCATGCATTAAGGCAGGCTGATCAACTTTTAACCCGTGACCGGGGATACTATCGCACATACTTTACGGATCTTAAGATTGTACACCCTGCCTGAAGTTACAATCGTAACGACACAACCAGATAGACCACATAGTCTTTATTCAGACAACAACTCCCTGGCCATAGCCAGTGCCTCCTCACTGCTATTCAACTCACCTGTATCCTGTGCGCTCCGTATCTGCTCAAGTATACGCCCCATTTCAGGTCCAGGCTCCATTCCGAGGGCGATCAGATCTCTGCCGGTAATCAGGTCTCTTCTTTCAAACATATTTTTGATAACCTCATAATAATCCTTAACAGTCTCTTTTGACCACCTGAGGAAATTTTCCCGCTCCTCTGTGCTTGAATCAGGACCTAATGTGCTGTTAACATCTGCCATCGCAACAATAATGGAGGGGACTGCATCATCTTTCATCTTCCGGAACCATCTCATCTTTGTGGCCGGTTTAACACCATGTTTCGCAAGACTCAGGACATGCAAATGATCAGCAATTAACAGTTTTAGAAAGTCCCTGTCACGGTTTGACATTCTTAACCTCTCTGCAATTTCATCCATTAATCCTGTCCCCTTTTCATCATGGCCATAGAAGGTAATACGTCCTGTATCGGAGTTGACCTGGCGACAGGCTGGTTTCCCAACATCATGTAACAAGGCAGCTAATTTAGTAAGTGGCAGACGGTTATCTCTGGCAATGTTTGCAGCGACTTCATCCCATAAACCCACCCTCACCCTTTCCCTCTCCCTGAGGGAGAGGGGATTTTCCTTGTCCTTTGTGAGCGCTGCGTCATTGAGAATATCTTCACAGTTTGCCATTGTCAGTAATGAGTGTCCCCATACATCCTTATGGTGAAAGGCATTCTGGGTGCACCCCTTCATCGCGCTTATCTCAGGAAAGATCACCTCCAATATCCCAAACTGATCCATTTGATTAATAAACAGCGCACTATTTGCTGTTCCAAGGATTAATAATAATTCAGAGAAAATCCGCTCACCGGATACGGTCTTCAGTAAATCAACAGATTCTTTAACCTGATTCAGGGTTGAGGGTTCTATGTCAAAATTTAAAACTGCGGAGAAACGAAATGCCCTTAATATCCTGAGCGGGTCAGAGATAAAGGCATCATGCCGGACTGACTTTATTATATTATGCCTGATGTCCTGAGAACCGTTCAATGGATCTAAAGTCCCTGCAAGACTACCATCCCTGTTAACCTCAACTGCTATTGCATTTATAGTAAAATCCCTCTGCATGAGGTCATCATATATAGTCTCTCCCCTTATTTCAGCAATGTCTATATAGTTACGGCTGTCAGCCCTGTCTACTATACGATAACAGGGGGTGTGCGGCTTTTTCTCCATGGGAACGATTGAGGCATTACGGTAGTTCGCCAGATTATAAGCAATATCTCTGGCCCCTTTGCATGTAAGGTCTATGTCCTTTGGCGGCAAATTCAACAACATATCACGAACAGTCCCGCCAATAAGAAACAACTGCGGGATGTCTTCAGGATATTTATGCAGCCATTTTTTAAGTGATGTTATGTTCATACTAAGTTTTCATTGACAGTTATGAGACTCACCTGCTACATTATCATTACTAACTGTACATTCTGTACAAAAGCGATCCGGAATGCAAATCTTTCCGTTACCTGATCATAATTTATTTCAATATATCTCATTAAACATGTGCATATCACAACGCACAGTAAGGAACGGGTCATTATGCTTGAAACATTACAAAAATACTTCGGCTATAAAAGTTTTTACCCCCTTCAGGAAGACATTATCAGGGAAGTCCTGAATCAAAACGATGTTTTTGTCCTCATGCCTACAGGCGGGGGCAAGTCTTTGTGCTATCAACTCCCTGCCCTGCTTTTTAACGGTTTAACCATAGTCATCTCGCCTCTGATAGCGTTAATGAAAGATCAGGTGGACGGCCTTATAGCCGATGGCATATGCGCAACATTCATTAACAGCTCGCTCAATTACCGTGAAATTGATGCGCGAAAGCAGGATCTGACAGATAACAGGATAAAGATCCTCTATATCGCACCAGAGCGCCTTCTTATGCCGGAATTCCTGCAGTTTATACAGCGGCTTAATGTATCACTGTTTGCCATAGATGAATCACATTGCATCTCGGAATGGGGTCATGACTTCAGACCCGAATACCGTCAGTTAAGCATGCTGAAGGAGAAATTTCCAGGTGTGCCTGTTATGGCACTGACAGCTACAGCTACGCCTGTTGTCCGTAAAGATATTGTCTCTCAATTAAAACTACGGGATTGCAGGATTTTCAACGCAAGTTTCAACAGGGGTAATCTGTATTATCAGATCAGACCAAAAGATAATACATTTCGTCAGTTACTACACTATCTGGAAGATCGAAAGAGAGATTCGGGAATTATCTATTGTCAAAGCCGCAAGACTGTGGAGGACATTGCCGGACGGCTTCAAGCTAAAGGATTCCGGGCCCTTCCATATCATGCAGGCCTGACTTCTGAAGTAAGGTCTAAGAATCAGGAACGGTTTATACGTGACGATGCAGAAATCATCGTCGCTACTATCGCATTCGGAATGGGCATTGACAAGCCGAATGTCCGGTATGTTATTCACTATGACCTGCCTAAGAGTATTGAAGGGTATTATCAGGAGACCGGGCGTGCAGGAAGAGACGGGTTGAAGAGCGAATGTATCCTCTTTTTCAGTTATGCCGACAAATTCAAATTAGAACATTTCATTGAGCAGAAGACTGATGAGAAAGAGAAACAGTCTGCGTACAAACAATTACGGGAAATAATTAATTACTGTGAAAGCAACGTCTGCCGGAGACGGGTATTACTGGCATACTTTGGCGAGGACTTCGATAAGCCTCGCTGCGGTAATTGCGATATCTGTTTAGAGCCAAAAGAGCAGTTCGACGGTACCATAGCTGCACAAAAGATATTATCCTGTATTTACAGGACAGGGGAACGGTTTGGGATAACTTATGTGACAGACGTCCTGACAGGCTCCAAAAATCAGAAAGTATTGGATAATCGTCACGATACAATCAAGACATATGGTGTCGGCAAAGAATATCCCAAAGCACAATGGCAGTCCTTTATTCGCGAGTTGATTCAGTTGGAATATCTGAAACTGGATGGAGATAAGTACCCGATCCTGAAATTAAATGAAAAGAGCCGCTCAGTCCTATTTAATAACGAAAAGGTATATCTTACAATACCGGAAGAACGGATTGAAACCAGAAAAGAGGATAAATCCAAAGACGAGGGAAGGGATTATGACCGCACATTGTTTGAGCGCTTAAGGACGCTTAGAAAAACACTCGCTGACAATGAACAAATGCCTCCTTATGTCATCTTCCATGATACGGCATTAAAAGAGATGTCTATCTATTGCCCTACAAGCCTGGATGCTTTCCGGAAAATAAAGGGGGTTGGTGAACAGAAATTAGAGAAATACGGCGAGATATTTATTACAGAGATATCCAGTTACAGTAATCCTGCTTAAATAGGGACAGCGCCTATTTAACCTTACAGGTCGCCCTCCCACTCCTTGTAAAACCTGTCCAGATAATCCTCCATATACTTGTGGCGATCCTCAGCCATCTGCCTGGCAATCTTTGTATTCATCCTGTCTTTAAGGAGCAACAGTTTCTCATAGAAATGATTGATGCTCGGCCCTGCACTCTTGAAATATGAATCTTTGCTCTGATGCAGAACAGGATCATCTCCCGGCACATGTATAGGGCGGTTCTTATGCCCTCCATACGCAAAGCACCGGGCAATCCCGACTGCGCCTATAGCATCAAGACGGTCGGCATCCTGCACAATCTTACCCTCAAGGGTACGCATATCCGTCGCCACCCCTGCACCCTTGTATGATAGTGTCGCAATAATCTCGCATACATGGTCAATAACATCATCCTGCACTTTATACCCTGAAAGGATCTGACGGGCCACCTTAGGCCCAACAGTATCATCACCATCATGAAACTTATGGTCTGCTATATCATGCAGGAGAGCGGCAAGTTCAAGCACGTACATGTCAGCGCCTTCCTCACGTCCTATATGCTGAGCCATTTTCCAGACACGGTAGACATGCCACCAGTCGTGGCCGGAGCTTTCACCTTCAAAACGTTTTTTAACCTCTTCTGCAAGGCTGTCTATCACCACTTGATTATTCATATGATATGGCGCGGCTGGCAGGAGTCGAACCTGCGACCTAGTGATTAGAAGTCACTTGCTCTATCCAGCTGAGCTACAGCCGCAAACCCTTTTTTATTTTATGGTCGGGGCGAGAGGATTCGAACCTCCGACACCCTGCTCCCAAAGCAGGTGCGCTACCAGGCTGCGCTACGCCCCGATTTTATGGCCAAGGAAACTAAGACTTACAGTTCCAAATTGGATATACTAAAGAATTTTACGGTTAATGTCAAATCATAAGAACACCCCCACCCTGAAATGACAAATATGGCTATCAGAAAGGCCAGCATCTCACCATATATATTGTGGCTATAAATGAAGACTATCCCAACAAATAGTAGTATAATGCATATTGTGGTTATAATGTTTGTCATAAAAGCATAAGATATTATACACGACATAAAAAATCATTGAAACTTTCTGGCCTTTATGTATAATGATTTCTTCAGTTAAAAATGGGGGAGGTGAAATTTTGGGCAGTGTAGTCAAGAAGCGGAAAAAGAAGATGAGAAAACATAAGCATAAGAAATTGCTGAAAAGAACCAAAGTAGAAAGAAGAAAAAGGAAGTAATCAACGGTGCTGAGATGAGCGTTAAGAAGGGAGAGTTCGAGGTATTCCTGAGCGAGAATGTCTTTGTAGGCATTATACTGTCATCAGTAGAGGTCTATAAGAAAGAGTGCTTCGGCCTGCTTCTTGGATACAAGACTCCTAATAAATATATTGTAGAACATGCAATACCTTATCAAAGCGCCAGAAGAGGACATAAATGGATAGAGCTGAGGGGCGACAAGTGGAAGATTATTCAGGAAGTAGTCCATCACTTTCCCAAGTTAGACATGCTGGGGGACTTCCACTCGCACACAATGTACAGAGATGTAAGGGCAGACGTCGTTCTCAGTGAAGAAGATGTTGTTGACATGTATCCGGATGAACTTCAGATCGTACTTGCAGTTAATGAATATAGGCGATCCATGCCATGGACGTCCAACCCGGATCAGTCAATATCAGGCACAATAAACGGGTTCCATTTCAAGATAGCCGCTTACTACCTGCCTTCAGAAGGCACCGATGAAGATAACAAAAATCCGAAGGGGCTGTACACCGCCAGGATTAATTGTCCTTTCTTTATCGGGTAATGTTCCTCAGCTCCTGAAATATATTGCGTTGAACATACATGATATGTTATAGTTTTATCGTCTCAGATTGTTGACGGAGGACAGGACGTGTATCTTATGAAAGTACGTGGGCTGGTCTTTGATCCGCACACAAATATGTACATTGTAATCCTGAATGACGAGGAAAATAAAGAGGTACTGCCTATATGGATAGGCAAATTCGAGGCGAATTCAATTTGCTTCATACTGGAAGGCATTACACCGCCGAGACCTATGACCCATGACCTCACTAAAAGCATCTTAGACACTCTTGATATAAAGATCATCAGTATTGTGATAAATAACCTCAAGGATAATACATATTATGCAAAGATACATCTTTCATCTCATGGCTCTGAGGTAGTTATTGACTCAAGGCCTAGTGATGCAATAGCGCTTGCGCTTCGCTCCAGCGCCCCTATTTTTGTATCAGAAGATGTCCTTGAAAAAAGAAACTCTGAAAATTTAGACCAGTGGCTGAAGAATCTCAAACCGGATGACTTTGGAAAATACATGACATGAAACACTCAAAATTTCTTAAACACCCGACCAGACCATTTGAAGTAAATGAAAACAGCACAGTAGCAGACGCACTGACTGCAATGTCTCATACTGCCTTTCAGGGTAAAAATCTTGCAATGGCAGCAGATGTATGGGGCTCAATGCTGAAAGGCAATGTCACCATATTCTTAGGCTTGGCCGGCGCAATGGTGCCTGCAGGCATGAGAAACATAATTTCATATCTTATAAAAAACCGTATGATTGACTGCCTTGTTTCAACAGGCGCAAACCTCTTTCACGATATGCATGAGACACTGGGGAAATACCACTATCAGGGTGATGCCAATACTGACGATGTCCTCCTCCAGAAAGAGGGTGTTGACCGGATGTATGACGTCTTTGCATCTGAACCCGAGTTCCGCAAACTCGACAGTTATATAACACGCTTTGCCGATACCCTTGATTTAGACCGGCCGTATACAACAAGGGAATTTCTGTTCCTGCTGGGACAGCACTTATCCAAACAAACTGACACAGACGGCATTGTGACATCCGCATATAAGGCCGGTGTACCAATTTACTGTCCTGCACTCGGTGATTCATCTATTGGTATAGGATTGGCCGCAAGGACAAAGGGGAAAAAGGTCCTTTTTGATATTATAGCCGATGTGCAGGAAACCGCATTGCTGTCCCTGAATGCTAAAGAGACAGGCGTTATTTACCTTGGCGGCGGCACACCCAAGAACTTTATACAGCAGATGGAAGTAACGGCACATTTATGGAGCGACAAGGTCGTCGGACACGAGTATGCCATTCAGGTCACTGCTGACGCACCTCACTGGGGCGGTCTCAGCGGTTGTACTTTTGAAGAGGCCAAGTCATGGGGAAAGATCAAACAGAATGCAAAGATGGTCACTGTTCATTGCGATTCAACTATAGCCCTCCCTCTTATAACCACTGCAGTAGCGCAGAAATACAAAGATATACTCAAGAAGAGGAAAAGTCCTGACCTCTTTCTGACCCTGAAAAAAAACCGGATAGAAGACCTCAAAAGAGTTCTTGACATCTAACCATCGTTGTGATAGTTTTCACCCCAATTTAAGCAGGGAGGGTTGTATCACAAATTGGAAAGAGATTCTCATTTCTTCATTAAATCTAACTTTCTTGGCATCCCGCCGGAGATTTCGGACTGGGACAACTCAAGATTTGTAGTCTTACCGGTCCCGTTTGACGCCACAACTTCTTTTCAATCCGGCACAAGAAAAGGACCTAAGGCAGTCATAGAGGCATCGGCCTACATAGAGCTGTATGACGACGAACTGCGCATGGAAAGTTCAGATGCCGGCGTTCACACGCTCGATCAACTTGATGTCACAGTAAACCCTGAAGAGGTGCTCGGTAATATAGAGAGTGTCATCACAGAGATTGTTAAAGCAGGCAAGATCCCTGTAACAATTGGTGGTGAGCATTCAATTACATTTGGTGTAGTTAAGGCGTTACACGCAAAGTATAATAATCTTTCAGTACTGCAATTAGATGCTCACGCAGACCTGCGGCAGGAATATCAGGGGACTATATGGAGTCATGCATGCGTCATGCGCAGGATCTCCGAACTCGGCATCAATATTACGCAGGCCGGCATCAGAAGCCTTAGTAAAAACGAGGCTCAGTATATCGCCTCAGCAAGGAATATACACACCTACTTTGCTGCAGACATTATTGACGGAAACGACTGGATGGAAGAGGCAATATCACATTTATCAGAAAATGTTTATATTACAATAGATGTAGATGCATTTGATCCCGCCTATGTCCCGGCAACAGGAACGCCGGAACCGGGCGGGATGAACTGGTATCAGGTCACTAAATTTCTGAACCGCGTTTTTCAGAAAAAAAAGGTCGTTGGATTTGACGCTGTAGAGTTATGTCCGCAGCCCGGACAGATAGCATCTGATTTCCTCGTAGCACGGCTGTTATATAAAATGATAGGGTATTCACTAACACAGAAAGGGTAGCAATCAATGAGCTCTAAGACCAGGGGGGTCTCTCCAAAAGGTTCACTCGGAGAGGACGAAAGAAACAAATTATTTGTACCAAAGAAGGTTTTCTTCACAAAAGGCGTGGGCACCCACAAAGAAGAATTAAGGTCTTTTGAGCTTGCCCTGCGTGATGCAAAGATTGAAAAGTGCAACCTCGTGCAGGTTTCAAGCATTCTTCCTCCGCAATGCAAGATCGTATCAATAAACGAAGGGATAAAAGAACTCCTTGCCGGCGCAATCACCTTTGTAGTTATAAGCCGCTGTGCAAGCAATGAACCGCACCGGCTGATTGCAGCGTCCGTCGGATGCGCTATACCTACTGACAAGAATGCCTACGGATACCTGAGTGAGCATCATGCATTCGGACAGTCTGACAAAATAGCCGGTGATTATGCTGAAGACCTTGCAGCAGCTATGCTCGCATCCACTCTCGGTATAGAATTTGACGAAGATAAAAGCTGGGATCAAAAGAAAGAGGTCTACAGGATCAGTGACAGGATAGTCAAGACAACAAACATTACCCAGTCTGCAATTGTGAAGAATGGTTATACAACAGTAATTGCAGCCGCTGTCTTCCTCTTTTAAATAGGGACAGCGCCTATTTATTTAACTCTGATAGTGCCTGTAAATAAATAGGCGCTGTCCCTATTTAACTCCCTATTTAACTCTTCAGGATTGTTGCAATCAGGGTCTTCAATTCAGACAGGTTAGCTGATTTTACGAAGTATGCGTCTGATGCCCAGGTGCCAAAGTCATGTTTGTAGTCTTCATATGCGCTTATGAAGATAATCGGCACGTCACTTTTCAAGTCCTTTATCTTCCTTGCAAGCGTAATCCCGTCCATCCCGGGCATTTTTATATCAAGAGTTATAAGGTCAGGGGCGCCTTCCGCAATCTTTGTAAGGGCATCTTCACCACTGCCGGATAATATAACTTTATATCCTTCCTCTTCAAATTCTTCCTTGTAGAGAAGCCTTATATGCTCCTCATCATCCACAACCAGAATGGTCTTTTTCATTCACTGCCCCCTTGTTAATATTTCTGAGTCAATTTTCAGTTCTTTTTATAATCTATCACAAAGCCGCAAGATTTACCACCGTGATTAAGCCTCTTTTCAAGGTTATTCATGATCTTCTCTCCACTCTCCCCCCCATCTCTCCATGCATCAAGGCACGACCGGGCAATTAACTTATCCAAAGGAGGCGGATTATAGAGCAGTTTCTTAATAGAAAATGGATTCAGTGAAATAGGATTGTAGTTATTGCTCAGATAGCCGTTTTCTATCAGACGTTTTTCCAGGCCTGTATGGGGCTGGACGCCGAGGAAGAATATCACACACCGTACCTGTTCTTTCCCCATAATCTTCACGATAGACTTATACGAATTAATTGATTCAAGCAGTGTCTCTTCTGTCTCCCCCGGGGCATTTATTGAGTAATTCAGTATAATCCTGCCACGATAACCGGCCTTCTTCAGATACCTGCATCCTTCATAGAGATTCTCAAGCCTGAATCCCATGCTCATCTCATTCAGCACGCTCTGGGACCCTGATGTGACCGAGACCTCGAGATCCCCGACTCCTGATGCAACCATAAGTTCTGCAAGTTCCTGTGTTATAAGGCTCGTACGTACATAACCGCTCCACTCAACAGGAAGCTTACGCTTTATTATCCCCTCCAATAATGCTGTACAATGCGGCAGCGACCGGCTGCCGGGAATAAACTGTGCATCGGCAAACCATATCTTTCGTACATTCCACTTAGAATATAAATAGCTGATCTCATCTAATATCTTTTCATGGTCCCGGTAACGAACGCTGGGGCCCTCAATAAATGAATAAAGACAGAACTCGCAATTATACGGACACCCCCTCTTTGTCTGTATACCTATGGTTCCTCCGAAATAAGAAGGCACCTGTGGAAAGATGGATTCAATATACCGGTAGTCTACTGCAATATCAGATATCGGGACCGGCTGTTTTCCATTTCCTGCCATGACCTTGCCGCCCTTTCTGTAAACTATTCTATATCCTGTAATGTCAGTTCCGTCTATAAGTGAGACAATGACATCTTCCCCTTCACCAATGACGCCTGTTACACCCTCAGGCAGTTTCGTTATAATCTCATTATGGAAGACACTGAAGGCTCCGCCCCCAACTACATACGTCATGTCAGGAAATTTCCTGATCGTCTTCTTAATCAAATACAACTTCTCCTTCAGGTGATTTTCATATGTAAAGACCATGCTGATACCCCTGATACCCGCCGATATCTTTTTAAAAATGCTGGGAGAGTAGTAGAAATTAAAGGCCAGCTCAAGTGAGTCATCTTCACCATGCGGGGCATAAATCTGAACATCACGCCAGGAGAATGCAATAATATCAGGCTTGAATTCCTCAACCGTATCAGTCACAGACTTCAAACGTTCACTCTTATTTATCAGTGAAAGGTCTAAAAGCCGCTGCCGCACATTGGGACGTTTCTGGTGAACATAGCCGGCAAGGGAAGCAGGGCCGGCCGGAAACACCTTCTTGCAAGGAAGCCAGATGTATAAAATTGATTTATTGTCCATTTTGATTACATATCAAATGTGCCTGACAAATTAGACATTTTATTTTACCCCAACATGAACAGCAACGATACCTCCTGACAAGGTATTATAAAACACATTTGAGAAACCCACCCTTAGCATCAACCTGCGAAGATCTTCTGCCGGAGGAAATTTTCTTATGGAATCAGGGAGGTATTCGTATATGCCTGTATGGTCTTTGGATATTAAAGTGCCGATAGCCGGAAGAAGGGTAAATGAATAAAAATCATAAATATACCTGAAGAATGGACTCTCCGGTTGCGTAAATTCGAGGCATACAACCCTGCCGCCTGGCTTTGCCACCCTGAACATCTCTGAAAATGCCTTCTCAAGGTGTGTTACATTCCTGACACCGAATCCAACGGTTACTGCATCAAACATATTGTCCGCAAATTGCAATGACTCGGCATTGCCGATTATACAACTGATAATACCATCCAACCCCTGCTCCATCACTTTACTTTTGCCTATCCGCAGCATCTCCGGGTTAAGGTCTGAGGCAACGACACGCCCTGATGGGCCTGTTTTTTTTGCCAGCAGGATTGCCATATCTGCCGTGCCTGAACAGACATCCAATGATGCTGTCCGAAGCTGAGTACAGTGTTATTGATATCGTACTTTTTAGCGGCAGAGGAAAACATCCTCTGCACCATTTGTTCTTTATCCATACAGGAAGTACCCCCCATTCTGGTAACTTTTATAAGCGTTCGATGATTATAGTATGAAATTAATCACTTGACAATCACCTTCCTTCTGCAATACTATAAGCCCGTGAAAACTGCTATTCCTGCAAACTCACATATCAGCATGGAAGAGGTATGGGACCTGTGCAGGGAAGACCTGCAGAGGGTAGAAGAACAGATCCATTCAGACCTTAAATCCAACTTATCCCTTATAAGTATCATGGGGTCTCACCTGATTAACAGCGGCGGAAAACGCTTCAGGCCCTTACTTATGATCCTTACATCAAGGCTTGCCGGGTACACAGGTAAATCTCATACAGAGCTTGCCAGCGTCATTGAACTAATCCATGCAGCCACCCTTTTCCATGATGATGTAATAGATGAGGCATCTACACGCCGTGGGAACAAGACGGCAAGGATGTTATGGGGAAATCAGGCAAGCATACTCGTAGGCGATTATCTGTATGCAAAGGCCCAGTGCACAATAGTATCTTTCCATAATCATGACTTAAATGAAACCATCACAGAGGCAACAAGGAAGATGGCAAAAGGTGAACTTGCCCAGTTGGCTTTTAACGGCGACCTCAGCATAACCGAGGAAGACTACCTTGAGATAATCGGCAACAAGACCGCCTCTTTGATGGCTGCTACATGCCGTATAGGCGCTATCCTTGGTGAATGTTCTTCTGAACAGAGGACTGAATTTGAGTCATTTGGATGGAGTATCGGGATGGCATTTCAGCTTGCAGATGATACACTGGACTATATAGCCAATAAAGCCAAGCTTGGCAAATCTGTCGGCAAAGACCTTGAAGAAGGCAAGGTTACACTCCCGCTCCTGGCCCTCTTAAAAAGATGCAGCCAGGCGGACGCAGAAAAAATAGAACGTGTTATTTCCCTCTCTGAGTTCACAGAAGAAAATCTTAAGTATATCCTTAACCTGATGAAGGAATACGGGGTTATTGAATACTCTCTGGATATGGCGAGGTCTTTTGTTGAAAAGGCTAAAAAAAGTTTGCCGCTGTTTGAGGATACCATCCCGTTACAAGCGTTGCTTACCGTAGCGGACTATGTGGTAGACCGGGAACTATAACCAAAAATCTTAACATGGAACATGAGCATCACCCACTTGTGGAATTGGCAAGGGAGGCTATAAAGAAGTTTCTTGAATACAGAGAGGTACTGAAAACACCGGATAACCTGACGGCTGAGATGAAGGAACGGCATGGTGTCTTTGTATCTTTGAAAATGCATGGCATGCTGAGGGGCTGCATAGGAACTTTTGAACCTTCAACATCGTGTGTAGCAGAAGAGGTAATTCATAACGCAATAAGCTCTGCTGTCAGAGACCCGAGATTTACGCCGGTAACACTGTCTGAGATAACGGACATCGTCATATCAGTTGATGTGCTTACCTCGCCCGAACCTGTGAAATCAGACAGTGATCTTGACATCCGGAGATATGGAGTCATTGTACAATCCGGACATAAGCGCGGGCTTCTTCTCCCTGATTTAGAGGGAATAGATACAGTAGAAGAGCAGATAGGGATAGCAAAGAGAAAGGCAGGCATCGGGGCCGGCGAACCTGTTGACCTGCTCAGATTTGAGGTAAAGAGATATAAATAGGCGAACAAGGAGAATCGAACATGGCTGACATAATCCCATTTAAAGGCATACGGTATAACAAGGAAAAAAACAAAGACCCTAACCTTGTAATGACTCCTCCATACGATATCATCTCCCCTGTCCAGCAGGAAATGTACTACAACAGGGATGAATACAACATGATTAAACTTGACCTCGTCAAGGAATTCCCAACCGATACAGAGCAGGACAACCGTTATACAAGGGCATCAGATACATTTGCCCAGTGGTTATCAAACAGGGTATTGGTTGGAGAAGAAATCCCCTCGATATACTTTTATGAGGTCTCATATACAAAGTATGGTCCTGAAAAAAAGATGAAGGGTTTTATTGCACTCTGCAGGCTTGAGGAATTCGGAAAAGGTAAAGTAGTGCCGCATGAGTATACCTTATCAAAACCCAAATCTGACCGCCTTAATCTCTTACGGTCATGTCAGGCCAATTTCAGCCTCATATTTTCACTATACTCATCCGTAGACGGAAAGATTAACAAGACAATTGAAGGAAATTTAAAGAACTCAGCCCCTGACACAGACGTTGTGGATGACAATGGCGACAGGCACAGGCTCTGGGTAGTCAGCGACCCGGCAATAATTGAGGCGGTTCAGAAAGAAATGCAAGAAAAGACGGTTTATATAGCCGACGGCCATCACCGTTATGAGGCATCACTCAATTACAGAAATGAGGCACGGCAGAAAAGCGGAGAAGGCCCTTACGACTATATTATGATGTTCTTTGCAAATATGGATGAGCCGGGGCTTACGGTACTCCCTACTCACCGTCTTATATCCGGTGTTTCTGAAGATAAGATAAACAGTTTGTATGATAGTCTGGTAAAGTACTTCCGTATAAAAGATTTTGACTTCACCAACGGAAATGAATCCGTGGCAAGGAGACAGTTGCTCGATGCAATGAAGAAGGCAGGCCCTCAGGACCATTTCCTCGGGATGTATATAAAGGGAGAGAATAAATACTCGCTTCTGGAGCTTAAAGGCGAAGATGTATTGCTTGAAATACAATCAGGTAAACCACTTTCGTGGAGGCGCCTTGATGTCTCAATCCTTCAAAGCCTGATCCTTCAGGATATCCTTGGATTTAGCGAAGACAGCATAAGCAGGCAGGAAAACCTCTGCTATGTTAAAGATGTTGACGACTCCATCCGGAAAGTCCGTGACGAAGAGTACCAGGCGGCATTTCTTTTAAATGCAACAAAGATAGAAGAGATAAGGGATGTTACTGAAACAGGGGAGCGTATGCCGCAAAAATCAACATACTTCTACCCGAAATGCCTGACAGGACTTGTTATTAATAAATTCTGACGACAGTGTATGAAGATTTTCATCAATGGCTCACTCGTTCCGCAGGATGAGGCAAAGGTCTCTGTCCTTGATCGCGGATTCCTGTATGGTGATGGGGTCTTTGAGACTCTGAGGTCCTACTCAGGGAAGATATTCCATCCCGATGAACATGTAATAAGACTATTCAAATCCGCTGACTCAATCTACCTCAGGCACCCTTTCACTGAGGAATACATCAAGGATGCCTTATATAAGACGCTCAGGGTAAATAACCTTAAAGATGCATATCTGAGGTTGACGATAACAAGGGGGCAATCAAGCCCAGGCCTTGACATAGAAGGCTGTTCAGACCCAACCATTACAATAATAGCCAGAGAGTTCAGCGGATACCCCGAAGACCTCTACCGCCGCGGGATAAGCGCTGCCATAGCAAATACAAGAAGGATACCTGCATCAGCATTAAATCCTGAGATAAAATCCGTGAACTTCCTTAATAACATAATGGCACGAGTCGAGGCACGCGATGCAAATGCCTCCGAAGCCTTCATGCTCAGTATTGAAGGTTATGTTGCCGAGGGTACAGTCTGCAACATATTTATAGTTAAGGAAGGAGTTATCAAAACTCCTCCGCTCAGTGCCGGTATACTGAACGGCGTTACGAGGTCTTTAGTAATAGACCTTGCACAAACCAATAATATCCCATTATCAGAACAACCATTCCGGCCTGATGAACTCTGCTCCGCCGATGAATGCTTCGTCACAAGCACTCTCTATGAGGTTATGCCTGTCACCACAATAAATAATAAACCCGTGGGTGATGGACGACCGGGAAAGGTCACTCTGATGTTACTCGGTTTATTTCATACCACAAGATGTTGATTCGCCGGAAACTGTGCCTATCTTTTAGGCAACGACGTGTTTTTCAATGGGTTACGCATCATGCGTCTGGAAATACCGGGGGGTTGTGCGGGGTTATCCACATTTATGTGAATAGTCTGAATTTATCTTCTATAACAACAGGTTTCAATATTACTCGTGGAGATCAGCTATGCTCAGCTACTACAACATGTTGTGAATTTATTGAAACTTATTCTGCATCTTCTCACTTGCAACTTCAGGCGTACCGGCAACCTTCTCAAGCTTAACCTTTGAAATCCGCTTCCCTTCTATATCAACGATTGTAATCTTATAGTCCCCGTATTTTACAATCTCCCCGCCTCTTGGCATCTTCTGAAGCTGAGTTAAAACCAGGCCTGCAATTGTTTCATAATCCTCGGACTCTTCTATGGCTAACTTGTACTGATCAATCAGGTCACGGATCTGAAGAGATGCGTCTATAATCATTGACCCATCCTTCAGTATCTTTACCGGCCTGTCTTCAAAATCATATTCATCCTCGATCTCGCCGACGATCTCCTCTATTACATCCTCCATGGTCACAAGACCCTCTACATTTCCGTACTCGTTGATAACAATTGCCATGTGCATCCTTCTGCGCTGTAATTCTTTCAGCAGTGTATCTATCTTTTTCGTCTCCGGGACAAAATAGACAGGTCTGAGGAGGTCTTTTAGTTGAATGTCCTGAAGTTTGTCCCGTATATTAAGGAGGTCTTTTTCATAAAGGACCCCCTTGATATTATCTATGTTTCCGTCATACACAGGAAACCTTGAGAAACCGGACTCTATAACGGTATCTATAACGCCTGTCAGCGGTGTCTCAATAGCTATTGCCTTAATCTTGGGCCGCGGGACCATTATCTCTTTGGCTGTCGTAGTAACGAACTCAAATACGCTGTGAATCAGCTCCTGCTCGGATTTTTCGAATATCCCCTTCTCTCCACCCTCTTTCAGGAATATCTTAATCTCTTCTTCAGTTACAAATGAGCCTTCCGGAGGCGGCATCCTGCCAAAAGGTTTAAGAAACACATTAGTTGACCTGGTAAGTATCCTCACAAGGATGAAAGAAAATCTGGATAGATAATGAATAGGTTTACCAACAGATAAAGCAATAGGTTCTGCAAACTTCAGTGCAAGCGATTTCGGAACAAGCTCCCCCAGGATAAGGGAAAGATAGGAGATCACCAGAACTACCAGGGCAATAGAGATCGGTTCGCTCCACCTGCTTACGACACCGATGGGCGCATATTGTAACAGGGGTTTAATCTCCTCTATGGCCGTAGCACCGCCTATGGCCCCGGCAAGCATGCTTACTAATGTAATACCTATCTGAACCGTGGCAAGAAACTTATCCGGTTCACTCTGAAGCTTATTGACAACCTCAGCCCTTTTGTTGCCGCTATCCATTAAATGCTTAATGCGGCTCTTCCTGGCGGCTATTATAGCTATCTCTGAGCAGGCAAAAAAACCGTTGGCAAGGATCAGGAGGAGGATCAGAATTACTTCAATCCAAAATTCACCCATAAACAATTATAACATAATGGGGGGAAATAAGGTAGATAGACTGAAGGCTGAAGACCGAAGGTAAGAGATAATAGCCTTCAGCCTTCAGCCTTCAGTCTATTTACCTGAATTCTCTACAACCTACTCAGTTTCTCAATATCATCTTCCCGGCCAAGGAATACGAGGACATCTCCCTCCATTACAACATCATCTCCGGCCGGAGCCACATTAACTGACTCTTTCACTACACTCTCACCCCTCTTTATCTCAGTGGTCTGTCTCTTTATGGCAATTATATTAACCTTGTGTAATGTCCTTATATTTGTATCTTTCAGCATCTTACCTACAAAACTGCGGGGGGCCGGGATTTCACTTATACAGTACTCAGGGGACAGGAAGAGACTGTCTATAATATTCGGAGTAACAATATGGGTTGCAACACGGATCGCCATATCACGCTCAGGATATACAACCTGTGTGGCTCCAAGCTTTTCAAGGATCTTTATATGCAGCGGTGTAACCGCCTTGGCTATAATATCTTTAACACCAAGTTCCTTCAGGGCCATAACAATAAGGACACTTGCTTCAACGTCTTCTCCTATGCTTACGATCGAGACATCCATATTCTGAACACCAAGCTCTTTTAATGTCCGGATATCGGTGGCATCACACTGAACAGCATGCGTCGCATGTTCGGTAACAGCCTTAACATTATCCTCATTTATATCCATAGCGAGGATCTCACACCCCTTTTTGGCAAGCGTCTCCACCACACTCGACCCAAACCTACCCAAACCTATCACTACAACCTGAATAGCCATTATCTGTCCGCCTTCCCTACACTAAGTGTTAACGCTCAAAAGTGCCCAAATGCAAGGAAGGACTTATAATTTGAGCTGAGGCGTACTGTGTTGTACGTTGAAGCTCAAATTTTAAGTCCTGACGCCGCAGTTGGGTGCTTTTCAGCGTTAACTACCCTATTATGATTTTGCCTTCTGGATACCTGTACCTCTGCGGATACCTTCCCTTCACAATCGCAATACTAAGCAACAACGGCCCGAGACGGCCCGTATACATCGTAATTGAGATAATAATCTTCCCTGCAGATGAAAACAAGCCGGACAGACTAAGGACACCTCCGTCACCGGTAGAAAGGCCGACTGTCCCAAAGGCAGAGGCAACCTCAAACAACGTTTGCATCAGGCTTATGTTCTCTGTCAAAAGCAATAAAGTTGTGGAGATTATTATGATTATCGTGACCATTGTTGTCAAGAGAAATGCCTTGGCAACAATCTCTACAGATATCCTCCTTCTAAAAACAGTGTTATCATTCCTTCCCCGGACTGCTGACCACAATGCAACCATCATTATTGCAAAAGTGGTAGTCTTGATCCCTCCCCCTGTACTGCCCGGCGAGGCGCCTATCACCATAAGCACTATCAGCACGAACAGGGAATCAAGTGCCATATCTCCGATATTTACCGAATTAAATCCCGCTGTCCTGGCGCTTACCGAGTGAAACAACGATACAACTATCCTGTCGAAGAGTGAAGCATCCTGCATTGTATTTGAAGAACCGTAACTTTCAAATACAAACAGGAGAACAGCGCCGGATAATGTAAGAAGGAAAGAGGTTGCCAGTGTCAGTTTTGTATGAAGGGAGAGGTTTTGTATCTCTTTCTTTATATATCTGTATAAATCGCTGAAAATGATAAATCCTAATCCACCCAGTATTATGTTTGCCATTATAACAGTATTAATGACAACATCCCCTCTGTACCCCATCAGATTATCTGAAAAGAGGGAAAATCCGGCATTATTAAAAGATGTAACAGAATGAAAAACCCCGAAATATAGCGCCTTTATAAACGAAAAATCACGGGTAAACCTGATTGTAAGGAGCACAGCCGCAATTCCTTCTATCACAAGGGTAATATACAGAACCCCCTTGGTAAAACGGACAAGCCCTTCCATGGAAAGGACATTCAGGCTCTCTCTCATAATAAGCCTTTCTGCAAGCCCTATGCGCTTTCCGGCAATAAGGTAGATGACACTTGCTGATGTCATATATCCAAGTCCGCCGATCTGCACAAGCAGCATTATGATTATCTGTCCAAAGACAGAGAAGTCTGCAGGGGTGTCCTTAACAATCAGACCTGTAACACAGACAGATGAAACTGAGGTAAAAAAGGCATCGAGCAAACCAATACTTACCCCATTGGAAGCTGAAAAAGGGAGGGCAAGAAACAGCGTACCGGCTAATATGACCGCAAGAAAGCCACCAGCCAGTACCTGAGACGGCGTCCAGTTCTTAAAAGGGCTCTTCATTTCAAGGTTAAATTACATTTAACCGCTTATTTAACCACTGTTGACTATGTTTAGTCAACGTGTTAATTATGAACTCATGCCTGAAAACATTGTCAGTGGAAAGAGCCTGGCTGCTGTTGCTTCCGGCATTGCCGACGGATTCATATACCTCAACCCTCTCGTCCTCAAAGGTTTCCCAACAGACATTTACAAGGATTTATACAACCAGATGCGTAAACTCCAGACTGAGATACGCATTGAGAAGTTCCCTTCTCATGACCAGGCCGCCATTCGGAACAGGAATCTGAGACTTCAGCGCCTTCACCAGGCAATTGTTGTCCTGCAAAATTCTGCAAGAATAAAAAAGATTGTCCTGTAATGGGAAAAGGAGCCCCTTTTTCTTGACAATGAGAGATGATATGTGTAAGTTAGGAAAATCAGTAAGTTACGGCAAATCAGTGCCCACAAAGGAGGTTGTATTTTCGAATGAAAAAGAGATACACACTATTTAGCTTACTCATAGTATTTTTTGTACTGTCCCTGTTCACTTTTAACAGTTGTAACAAGAAAGAACCTGCAGTCAGAATAGGAGTTGTTGGTCCAATGACCGGAGACCAGAGCAAGATGGGATTAGACGTTAAAAACGGGGTGGAACTGGCTGTAAAAGAGTGGAATCAAAAAGGCGGGGTGCTTGGCAAGAAGATCGAGCTTCTTGCTGAGGATGACCAGCATGATCCTAAACAGGCCGTATCGGTTGCCAACAAGCTGGTGAATGCGGGTGTGGCAGGTATAATCGGACACTTTAACAGCAGTGCATCAATACCTGCATCTGCGGTATATAACAGGTCAAAGACCCCCATGATCACACCTGCTTCAACGAACCCGCAACTGACAGAACAGGGTTTTAAGTATGTCTTCCGGGTCTGCGGCAGGGATGACCAGCAGGGCCTTGTGGCGGCAATATTTGTGTCAGATGCCCTTAAACTTAAAAAGGTTGCAGTAATGCATGACAAAACCACATACGGCCAGGGTCTCGCAGATGAGTTTAAAAAGTCCCTGGGGGAAAAAGTTGAAACCGTTTATTATACCGGGATCATCCAGGGGGATAAGGACTTCAGGTCTGTCCTGACTGCAATGAAAGGTAAGAAGCCTGAATTACTCTATTTCGGCGGGATATATCCTGAGGGCGGGCTTTTGATAAAGCAGGCCAGAGAGCTTGGCATTAATATCCCATTTATGAGCGGAGACGGCGTAATAGACCAGAAGTTCATAGAGATTGCAGGGCCGTCCTCTGAAGGGAGTTATCTTACATTCAGTCCTGACCCTGCTAATATTGCCAGCGCAAAAGGCTTCCTGAGCTCATATAAGTCAGCTTATGGTGAAACAGGCCCTTACTCAATCTATGCCTATGATGCGGCGAATATACTGCTGAAGGCTATTGAAGAAACTAAGGGAGTTAACGGCGAAATGATAAGCAAGGCTATCCGCAATATGAAACACTCAGGGGCGCTTGGTGAGCTTCAGTGGGATGTTAAAGGTGATGTCCTGAGATCTCCGTACATCGTATGGATGATAAAGAACGGAAAGTTTGAAGAGCACTGGAAACCGTCGGAGACTGCTAAGTAACAAATGCTCCTGCAGCAACTAATCAACGGCATCACACTTGGCGCTGTCTACGCCCTTATTGCCCTTGGCTACACAATGGTATATGGGATACTTGAGCTGATCAACTTTGCCCACGGCGAGATTTATATGCTGGGGGCTTATATAGCTATAGTAACCCTGGCGTTCCTCACATTTACAGGGCTGACGGAAACAAGCCTTCTGCTGTCCTTCATTATTGTTGTAATAGTTACTGTTATATATTGCGGGGCATACGGCCTTACACTGGAAAAGGTCGCATATCGCCCGCTCAGACATGCGCCGAGATTATCCCCTCTGATTTCTGCAATCGGCATGTCAATCTTCCTTCAGAATTATGTAATGCTGAGTCAGGGTTCTGCTGATAAAATATTCCCCCATATCTTCCCTGCAGGCAGCATAACAATCGGAAACTCAACTCTCACATATCTCCAGTGTTTTATCATTATATCATCAGTAATACTGATGATCGCTCTGCAGGCTTTTATAAAAAAGAGCCGTCTCGGAAAGGCAATGCGGGCAACAGCCCAGGACAAGAAGATGGCGGCCCTCCTTGGTATAGATATAGATACCGTGATCATCGTAACCTTTATAACAGGGTCTGTACTGGCTGCATCAGCGGGCATCATGGTTGCAATGTATTACGGCCTCATAAACTTTTACATGGGATATGTAGCCGGTATCAAGGCATTTACTGCAGCCGTACTCGGCGGGATAGGCAACATCCAGGGGGCGGTATTGGGAGGGTTTCTCCTTGGCATACTGGAAAGCCTCGGAGCGGCATATATATCAAGTGAATATAAGGATGCATTCGCCTTTATAGTACTTATCCTGATCCTTATTTTCAAACCAACAGGCCTGCTGGGAGAGCGTATCCCGGAGAAGGTGTAGTAACAACGGAAACGGCGTCATCCTGAATTTATTTCAGGATCTCAAGCGTTGCCGATTGAGGAGATTCTGAAACAAGTTCAGAATGACATATGAAAAACTATAAAAAAGCCCTGATCATACCAATATGGTCTGCCTTCCTGATGCTGCCGTTCATGGGAATAATGAAGGCGGCGATTGGCGGGGTTATTATACTTGCAGGGTTCATACTTTTCTCAGTGATAACAAACTATGCTGAATCTGACGCAGGCAAAAAGGCTTCCTTCGGCATTCATGTCCGTGTAAACAATATCCATTCCTTTGTAGAAAGACCACAAATAAAAAAGGGAGCTGTTTTGCTTATACTGTTATTGCTGATAATCATGCCGGCCTTCATGAATAACTACTATGTAGATGTCCTGACCATTGCCGGGATATACACAGTCCTTGCACTCGGACTGAATATAGTCGTAGGACTTGCCGGACTTCTTGACCTTGGATATGTTGCCTTCTATGCTGTCGGCGCATATTCATATGGCATCCTCAATACAGAATTCGGCATTACATTCTGGCCGGCATTAATAATCGGGGCATTGTTGTCAGCTCTGTGCGGAACAATGCTCGGGGTCATTACACTCCGCCTGAGGGGAGACTATCTCGCCATTGTGACACTGGGATTTCTCATGATTGTTCACCTGATACTCAATAATTGGGACGGACTTACGCATGGCCCGAATGGGATACTTGGCATTGATCCGCCATCACTCGGAGGCTTCACATTATCAAGCCCTGTACACTTTTACTACTTAATCCTTCTGCTTGCCGGCCTGGCTGTATTTGTAATAAACCGGATCAATAATTCACGAACAGGGCGCGCATGGATAGCCATGAGGGAAGATGAGACAGCGGCTTCTGCAATGGGGATAAATGTAACATACATGAAGATACTTGCCTTTGCCCTCGGTGCATCATGGGCAGGCCTCGCAGGAGTCTTCTTTGCCGGCAGATATGCATTCATATCCCCTGAGAGTTTTAACTTTTTTGAGACCGTACTCGTCCTCTCAATGGTAGTTCTTGGTGGAATGGGGAGTATTACAGGTGTTATAATAGGCGCAGTACTGCTCATAATATTGCCTGAGGTATTCAGGGGATTTCATGATTACAGGATGCTCGCCTTTGGAGGCGCCATGACCCTTATGATGATCTTCAGACCGCAGGGATTGATAGGCAATCCAAGAAGAAAGATAGAGTTAATGCCCGCAAAAGAAAGGATCTGAGGTTTACGATATGGACTGCAGAACAAAAATAGTGGCTACCCTGGGACCGGCAAGCAATACTGCCGGGATAATAGAACAACTGATCAGGGCTGGAATGGACATTGCGCGGCTGAACTTCTCTCATGGCACTACAGAAGATCACCGCCGCCTGATTTCCAATGTCCACGCTGCCTCTGAAAAGGCCGGAAAAGACGTCGGTATACTGCTGGACTTACAGGGCCCCAAGATACGTATAGGCAAGCTGGAGAAAGATGCCGTACACCTGGAGGAAGGGACACAATTTATCATTACCACACGGGACATCGCAGGAAATGAACGGGAGGTATCTACAAATTACACCCCGCTCCCGCAGGAAATATCAGTCGGGTCCCACATACTTCTGGATGACGGACTCCTTGAGCTTGAGGTCTTAAAGACAACAGGAACAGACATTATATGCAACATAATAAGGGGCGGCAGGTTGACAGAAAAAAAGGGGATCAATGTCCCTGGGGCACAGCTTTCTGTGCCAAGCCTTACAGACAAAGACAAGGAGGACCTCCTGACAGGAATACGGGAGGGAGTGGATTATGTCGCCATCTCATTTATCAGGACTGCTGATGATGTCACATCAGTCAAAAATATTGTAAAAAGAGAAGGTGCGTCAATACCTGTAATTGCAAAGATTGAAAAACCTGAGGCAGTTGACAACCTGGATGAGATATTAAAGGTTGCAGACGGGATTATGGTGGCGAGAGGCGACCTGGGTGTTGAACTCCCTCCTGAAGAAGTCCCTATCATACAGAAAGAGATTATAAGGCGGTGCAACAAGGAAGGTATTCCGGTAATAACTGCAACCCAGATGCTTGAATCAATGATACAACACCCGAGACCAACAAGGGCTGAGGCATCAGATGTAGCCAATGCAATCCTGGACGGCACAGACGCCATAATGTTGTCGGGAGAGACCGCCGTCGGAAAATATCCGGTTGAAGCCGTCTCAATGATGGACAGGATAGCAGCCGCCACTGAAAGCCGTCTTTTTAAAACCCTGAAGACAGGGCCTGAGGAGATCAAGGTATGGGGAGACTCTGAGCACGCGATCGCTCATGCAGTTTATTATACAGCCATGGACATAAACGCCACTGCTATTGTAGCCTTCACAAAGTCGGGGGGAACGGCCCGTATCATATCGAAATACAGACCGGCTATACCTATAATC
>Ga0209323_10000566_pt1 | contig 24036 bp, 21 predicted proteins | sample Rifsed19ft2_FD_184014 | JGI IMG/M metagenome (GOLD analysis project Ga0209323, IMG submission 184014) | Soil microbial communities from Rifle, Colorado, USA - sediment 19ft 2 (version 2) | ecosystem: Environmental > Terrestrial > Deep subsurface > Rock core/Sediment | place: Rifle, Colorado...
CAGCGCCGTTGTTATCCAAACAGCATCCCAACCCGTACATATCACCATAGACCCTCAATGCAATGTGTTTCGACGTCTGCATAGAGAAGAAATTCCACCCACGATAGATTTCATATTGGGTGATAATGAAAAAGTCATCGTGTACCCGACTGGCGGCGAAGGCGCTTTACAGGCAGCCTACAAAAAACTAGCAGAACTTTTAGGAGAAAAAAGCGGGGTCGTAAAGGCCGATACCGAGGTTACGGAAACAGAAATGACACAAAAAAGCCTGTTCATTCTGGGCGGACTGGCAGAGAACAAGATTGCGAAATTATTTCTCGGTAATTTACCCAAAGATTTCACAATTGAGGAAGGCTCGTTTATGGTTAATAAAGTCCCATACCGTGATACAGGGAACGCCCTTCTCGTAACATCCAGAAATCCTAAGAACAGAGATAAAGGCATTGCCTTGTTTTTAGGTCTCAGTTCGGATACAATTAAAAATGTAGGATTCAAGCTTCCGCACTATGGAAAGTACAGTTACCTCCTTTTTGCCGATGGAAAGAATGTTGATAAAGGTACCTTTGCCATAACCAATAGTCCATTACAACGTTATCTAAAAAAATAAGTCTATCTTTTCATGAGTATGAAACTTATGTTTCGGCAATTGAAATCAAAAATTATAAATGAAAACACTATTTCATTTGTGAAATTGCGTATGTCCCAGTGAGGTTATTTATGTACAAAAAGAAAAGTGTTGTTAATTTTTAAGTATTACTGAAATTTACCACTTAGAAGATATTTTAAGTTTTTTTGTTTTTTGCTACTAAGTGGGAACGGTTTTTGTCTAGTATTCGTGGTTATTACTGTATGAGTTACAGGAACTATCCTAAAATTTAATTTATGCATTTCAACAAGGAGATTCACTAACTGCCTCGTTCATTCGAAAAGTGGAACAACATCCACTCTTTGAGAAGCGAAGAGTCTGATTTATAGATGAAACGACTACTTTTTCTCTGCGCCTTATTCGGATTTTTAAGTTGGAATGTTATATCTTCAGAAGATACCTTAGCAGGTAATTACACCGAAGTAGAAGTTAAAGACGGCGGTACTGTTGTTGGAAACGTGAAATACATGGGTGATTTAACAACAGTGTCATTAAACCTTTATGCCGACATTGAGTTACCGGAAACCTCTAAAACTGCTCCCGAAAAACTTATCGTCAGTACGATTAACAACGGGCTTAAATATGCCGTTGTTTCTATTACGGATGTTATAAAGGGTAAGAAAAAGGCAATACCTGCGATCCACCCGATTATAGACCAACAGAGAAACAACTTCATCCCTAAAGTTACTGCAATTCCGGCAGGAACCACAATCGACATCTTAAATGGAGACGAAGAGTTGCATACTGTCCATACCAGTACAATTAAAAACCAGCCATTTAATCTTGGCACAACCTATAAACAGAGAATATCAAAAACATTTGAGTACCCGGAAACTATTAAACTAACCTGTGATCTTCATAAAAAATCGTATGCATGGGTTGTCGTTCTGGATAATCCATACTTTGACATAACTGACAGGAATGGCTATTTTGAAATTTGTGATATTCCACCCGGTACGTATAAATTCCAGGTATGGCATGAAGAGTTAGGTAAACTAGAAAAGGAGGTAAAAATAAATCCAAAAGAAATTTCACATATAGAATTTGTTTATTCTCAGTATTAGAATATGAACAAGTAATTGTATTGGTTAAAACAATCGGCTAGGTTTTTAAAATAGCATTCAGAAAGGAGGATGGGCATAATATGAAACCTAAAGCTTTGTTGAGTAACGTTGGCTTATGGAGCGCTACGGTAGCAGCAAGCGCAGCACTGGTAATAGGTATTGCGCCTATAACTGCTAAGGCACTTACTATTCCAACAGAGGTTACAGAGGATGGTAAAAATACCTATAAGAAATATTGTAGCGCCTGTCATGGTGAGGAAGGGAAGGGAGACGGACCTGTTGCAAGGTCGATGCTTCCAAAACCACGTGATTTTACAAGGGGTGCTTATAAATTCAGAACAACCCCAAGCGGTTCACTCCCCACAGATGAAGATATGTACAGAACGATTTCCTATGGGATACCAAATTCAACGATGATCCCATGGGATATTTTGACGGAACAACAGCGCGCATCGGTAATTCCAGTCCTCAAGAGTTTCTCTGAGGCATTTGAAGTAAGGAAGCCAGACGCACCTGTTGATGTTGGGTTGGAAATCAGACCAACAGAAAAGACCGTTGCCGAAGGAAAGAAGATTTACGAAGAAAAACTGGAATGCTGGAAGTGTCATGGTGTTGAAGGGCTCGGAGACGGCCCCAGTGCAGCAGAGCAGGAAGACGATTTTGGATTCCCCATAAAACCCTTCGATTTTACTACAGGAAAATTTAAGGGCGGGAATTCATCCAGAGACGTCTACCTGAGATTTACTACGGGATTGAACGGCACTCCCATGCCGTCTTTTGCCAAAGAGCTTACAGACGAACAAAGGTGGTGTTTAACCCATTACGTAATATCGCTCATTAAACCAGAAGAAACGAGCAAATAAAATAAATAACATCTAATATGTGACCATACGGAGGTTAATGAAATGAAAAAATTAGGGTTAGGTTTTTGTTTATCTGCGGTGATGGCGCTCACTTCTATGGCTTGGGCTGCTGAACAACCACCTAAAAAGGAGACACCGCCAGATTTGTACGAAGGAACGCCCGATTGGTATCGGGCTGTTTATAAAGATAACGTTGGAATGAAAGAGGGTTCGGGTCCTTTCAAGGACTATTTCAAGCCACAGATGTTGGATATGTATTGGCAGCCCAACAGACATTACGAACCCATGAAGAATCTTGACCATTCCATCTTTATTGAAAAAGAAAGAAGGGATTTGTGCGTAACGTGTCATGAGGAAGCAACCCCTGGTGTAGTGAGTGATTGGAGAAGTTCTGGACATAAAAATCCCAAGAGCACACCGTATCTATCTGCCAGAACGGCCGAAATTGAGAAACGCACCAACAGGGTTTTAAATGAAGTTCATTGTTTTGACTGCCATGCTGATACAAAGACAAAACAAATCAGAATGCCAACAGGAGAGGTGTGCGGCGAATGTCATAGGCCGCAATTCGATGATTTCTTAAGGGAACGCGAGGTAGGCCGCCCCAACCATATCCAGTCATGGGAGGCCAATACCATTGTACCGTGGTATGCCGAAGCTGCCCGAAGGGGTTATCTCTATGGACAGCACGGTTGCGACTTATGCCATTCGGGTGCAGAGAAGTGCGACGTATGCCATACCCGTCATAAGTTTAGCGCTGCGGAAGGAAGACAACCGGAGGCATGTATATCCTGTCACATGGGTCCTGATCACCCAGATTCCGAATCTTACGGAGAATCAAAGCATGGCGTCATTTATGAAAAAGAAGAAGACCATTTTGATTTCAACAGACCATTATCAGAAGTAAGGCCAGGTAAGGACTACCGCACCCCAACGTGCCAGTTCTGCCATATGTACGAGAAGCATGGCCGGTTTATCCATAACCCGGTAATGAAGGGTATCTGGCGTATGGGAACAGTACCGCCAAAGAACCTGGAATACACCTCTTCTCTGAAGGATTACCCTTATGGAATAAAGATTATTCCCGACAAGATAGATATCTATTCAGAAGAAAACGTAGCAAAGAGGTCTTATTGGCTAGAAGTCTGCGCCAAGTGCCACAGTGACCGTTTTGCCGATACCTATTTGAAGTCGTTGGACGAATTTATGTTCCAGGCACACACATTGGCAGACAGGGCACAGAAGGTCGTTGAGGATTTGATTGCAGATGGATTCTTACATCCAAGCGCTGCGGATAGAGATCCTTACCCTTTGAGCGACGGGATTGAAAAGCAACTCAGTCCGGCATTCCTCGGCGAACCTATTTACAACGCCTTTAAGACTCTAAAGGGTAAGTTCCCCGTAGTAGGTCCTATCCTTGGCGTCTATGGTATGTTCTTGCAGCAGCAAGACAATCCATCGGACATCGAGAACATGTACAACAGATTGTGGTTCTGGTACAAACTGCAAGGTTATAAAGGAACTGCACATGTACAACAAGATGTCTCCTGGTGGTGGGGTCAGGCTCCGATGATGATGGAATTTACCAAAATCCAGTCTGAAGCAGTCAGGTTACGCAGAGAAGGACGTATTGAAAAAGCTTCTCTGAAATAGCAGTTTTTAGCTTTTTATAAAAGTTAAAACCTAATTTACAAAAACAAAGAGCCCATGATGGTTAACCATCATGGGCTCTTTTTATCACTTATTAGTGCATTCAGGTCATTAGCTGGTTCAGGTTTGTAACCTGAACCGTTTATATATGGTCAATGCGACCTTGAAATTCCTTACGCACCTCATGCAAAATTTTTAATCCTCCATCCTCCAACATCCTTTGAGCAAGGTCGTCCCCGATCTTTGCAGCCTGATTCTTAGGACCACTGTGTCTGTCGCGTATGGCATGGTCTCCATCAAGCGTACAGATGATCGCTTCAATAGAAACTTCTTTTCCCTGAACCTCTGCATACGCCCCAATAGGTACCTGGCATCCGCCCTGGAGTTTTGCCAGAAGTGACCTTTCCGCTTCTACGGCAATCCGTGTCTGTTCATCATCAAGGTCTGAAACAATTTTTTGGATGCGGGTATCATCCTTGCGGATTTCGATACAAAGCGAACCTTGTCCCACTGCCGGTAACATAATATCAAACGGAATGATCTGGCTGATTTGACCGGTATAAGCCATCCTGAGCAATCCTGCATGGGCCACGACAATAGCATCCAGGTCTTCCGCTTCAAGTTTTTTTAGCCTCGTATCCAGATTGCCACGGAGATCCAGAATTTTGTAATCCTCTCTGAAGGCAAGCAATTGTGCTTTTCTGCGAAGACTGCTTGTGCCAATACGCGCATTATCAGGGAGTTTTTCCAGGGAGGCATTGTTGCTGCTAATAAGAACATCATGAGGATCCTCCCGTTTGGGTGTTGCGCCAATGGTCAATCCTTCGTGTAGTTCCGTCGGAACATCCTTCGCGCTGTGAACGGCAATATCAATTTTTTCTTTGATTAAAGCAACCTCAAGTTCCTTGGTAAATAATCCAACTCCCCCCAAACGCGACAAGGGTGCATTTGTGACCCTGTCACCCTTCGTGGATATTTTTTCAATTTGAAATTCAAGGCCGGGATTTAATCGTTTCAGTTCTGATATAACCCAGTTTGCCTGGATTAATGCAAGTTTACTGCCTCTGGAACCTACTATAACAACTCTATTTTCCTTTACCAAGGTTCATCTTCTCCATTTTTGAATAAATAAAATCAGGCCGCCTTCGGCAGCTTTCTCATTTGCGCAACCAATACAGTTACGCTGCCAGTTTGGAAATTCTTAAACATCAAAATAATTGCGAGATTTTCGTTACAATTATTTCATTTCACATAGGGATAATATCATAATATACTATGTGTGTCAAACTACTTTGTCGGTCATAAAGTTGAATACAGGAGTATTTATCTATAAAAAGAATTTTTTATTTTGTGGGAATATATCTCGATTGTTATTTGTCATAACATTGCGTTTACCAGTGAGGAAAAGACTTAGATTTATAAAAGTGTTAAATTTTGGAAGACGAAAATGAATGTTTTTGAAGAATTTGCTTTGGAATATGACGAGTGGTTTGAGACTCATAAGTGGGTTTATCAATCTGAAGTAGCAGCAGTTAGAAAATTCATGCAGAAAACAGGGGAAGGGGTAGAGATTGGGGTCGGGACTGGTCGTTTCTCTAACCAGTTTGGAATAAAAGTTGGTGTTGAACCAGCAAAGGCAATGGCTGAAATTGTAAGGTTGGGTTCAATAATTTTAAAGCTGTTCAAACCATTTTTAAAAACCCTGATGAAATTCAATGCCTCGAACCAATTGAAGAAGGTTTCGGGAAGGGATTATTTGTCGTAATCTCAGCAGAGGTAATGAAATGAAATTCCTTGTACGAATAAATTACTCGCAGTAAGGTTTGTAACAGTAAGGTCTATAATAGTGACCATAATAGCGTGGCCGATAGTTCGGTTTATAGTAGTCCAGCCTATTATTGACTTTTCCTCTTGATGTTCAATACCGTTTGATTGTCCAACGCTCGAGCCATGCAGTAATATCATGCTCCATGACAACCGCAAGCATACCAGGATAGAATGTGATTAGCTGGACTGCAGGCGTCTTGAAAATAGGAAGGATACCGCTGGTATGCGCCTATATGAAGTGACACCAATTACCGCAATGGTTAATGTCATTACTATAACCAAATACGGATTTTTATGCTAGTTTAACAAGGCCCATGATTTATAAAATGCGACTGAAAAGGCATGACTCAGCCAGCAACAACTCTTCACGTTTTTTAATTGAGGATTTTCCCAGCGATGACTCGCCACTCTATTGGATACTTCAAAATAAAATGTCCAATCAGACTCGACGTTCATATGAAAGTAAATAATATTTATTTTCTCGTGGCTGTTTTTGTCTGCCGTCTTTTACCTTCCTTCCGAACCTCTTCGCATGAACGGCGCACAACAGGATAATTCCCGGAAATGAACATGAAGAGTGAATCTACCATTCGGGGACGTGTGATGTAATAACAACGAAGCGTTCCATCCTCATAAAAATCTATTATCTTGAGCCTTCGCAATACTGAAAGATGTTGAGAGAGGTTGGACTGTTCAATGTCCAATAAATCCTGGATATCAGTTACACACTTAGCCCCTTTAGCAAGCTCTTCCAATATCAATAGTCGAGTTGGATGGCCCAGGAGCTTTAGAACCTCTGCTTTGTCTCTTATGTCTAATTTGTTCATTTGTTATTCCCATTTTTAAAAATTTATTTGATTATCATATGATAATATTATAATATAATCAAGTATATTTTTGCGTGTTAGCTTTTTTACATCTGGATGTTCAAGGTATACTTCAGGTGGCGGTATTTTAACTCAGTTGACTTGCTAAAATAAATGAAGAATGGATGCAGAGCAAAAGGAGGAAAATTATGAGTGAAACCATTCCTGATATTGGCACACTTAAAGCTCGGCTCCAAGCGACTTGGGCGGCAGGAAATTTCGGAGAGATCGCGAAATTGTATGAAGATGGTGCGGTGGAAATTCATCAATTATATTAAGGTGTTTATCTTATGATGGATTATTTCAATATATTTTTGAAGTTTATTGATACTACTTACCACCAAGCAAGAACCATGAGCGTTAGTGAATTTGTCATGAACCACGAGGCCGCTATTCGTCTTGTATTCTTTTTTAGTATCTTATTGATTATGGCCCTGTGGGAGTTTGTGACGCCCAGGCGAAGGCTCACAGTCTCCAAGACACTCCGATGGATTAACAATCTCGGTATCGTATTCCTTGACAGTTTCCTGGTGCGCATCATTTTTCCTGGTGCCGCCGTTGGCATGGCAGCATTTGCTCATGAGCACGGATGGGGATTTTTCAATCATTTCCAGGTATCGTACAGTCTCGCTGTCGCGTTATCGGTAATTGTTATGGACTTTGTCATCTACCTGCAACATGTGATGTTCCATGCTATCCCTATCTTCTGGAGAATACACCGCATGCACCATGCAGATTTGGACTTCGATGTCACCACAGGAATCCGGTTTCATCCTTTTGAGATCGTTCTATCCATGGTAATCAAGTTTGGGATGGTTGTGGTTATAGGCCCACCTGTGTTGGGCGTGGTTATATTCGAAGTGCTACTGAATGCCACATCTATGTTCAACCATGGCAACGTACGTATACTACGCGGTTTGGACCGGGTGCTGCGCTGGATCGTCGTGACTCCTGAAATGCACCGGGTGCACCATTCGGTAGTGTATTACGAGACCAACTCCAACTTCGGTTTTAACCTGCCATTGTGGGATCGGTTTTTAGGCACATACCGCGATCAGCCTTGCATGGGACACGAAGGCATGACCATTGGCCTTTGGAATTTTCGCGATACAAAGCATTGTGCAATTCTGCCAGGTATGTTAGCAATTCCCTTTCTTGGTAAGGTGGGCGGCTATATGATTGATCGTCGTAAATAAGGAGCAGGCAAATGAAGGTTACTAACATCATTCGCATTATCGTGTTCGTCTTTCTGATAGCTGGCATTGCAACTGCGATTACATACCGCAAGCAATTCGATGTCACCGCACTTGAGAGTTGGCTTGCAGATGCAGGGATTATGGCTCCGCTTCTGTTCATGGGTATTTATGCGATATCAACTGTGCTGCTCCTGCCGGGGTCGGTTCTGACGATTGCGGGTGGTGTGCTATTCGGACCTGTTTGGGGAACGTTCTACAATCTAACAGGTGCAACTATCGGCGCCACAATGGCATTCCTGATTGCCCGCTATCTTGCCTCTGATTTCGTATCACGCAAGATAGGTGGCGGGTTAAAGCAATTGGTTGAGGGTGTAGAAGCCGAAGGTTGGCGTTTTGTTGCCTTCGTTCGCCTCGTGCCATTGTTTCCCTTTAACTTATTGAATTATACGTTGGGACTTACGCGCATCCGCCTGTTTCATTATGTGGTTACGTCATACATTTGCATGTTGCCCGGCGCAATAGCCTACACCTACCTCGGATACGCTGGACGCAATGCAGTAGCGGGTGGCGAGGGTATGGTCCAGAAAGCATTACTGGGTTTAGGACTGCTTGCTCTTGCAGCATTTCTACCACGAATTGTCAGACATCTGCGCAAGAAACCCGCAGGCATGCTCAGCGCGGTGGAACTTAAGCGACGATTGGAAAAGGGAGAGGATATCTTGGTGTTAGATGTGCGAAGTTCATCTGAGTACATGGGAGACTTAGGTCACATCGCGGGCTCCCGAAATATCCCAGTTGAAAACCTGCTGCAACGCCTGGACGAATTGAAGACATATCATCAACATCTCATTGCAATCGTCTGTCGTACTGACCATCGTTCAATGAAGGCTGCGCAAATGCTAACCAAAGCAGGATTCAGTGATGTCACCGTTTTGCGTGGTGGCATGGTACTGTGGAACCGCAGCGGTTTGCCGGTTAATAGATAGTTTAGCTCATTTTGCCGCAATTCAATGCTTGAGGTAATGTGTAGAAGGCATATATGACATGAACTTATATCGTATTCAAAGGAGGGATTTAAATGGATGTAAAAAAGGACTCATATTATGAAGTAAAAGATATATCAGCTAAACAGGCAAAGGAATTGATAGATAAGGAAAAAGATGTGATCGTAGTAGATGTCAGAACTAAAGAAAAATATAACGAAGTGCATATTAAAGGTGCTAATCTCATTCCTGTTCAGGATCTAGAACAGGATATCCATAAGATTCCCAAGGATAAAAAAGTGATTGTCCATTGTGGAAGCGGGAATAGCAGTTCCAAAGCATGTGAGATATTAAAAGGTAAAAGATTAAAAGAACTGTACCACTTGAAAGGTGGTATTCGTGAATGGCAAGCTGAAGGTTACCAAGTAGAAAAAACATGATTTATAATGTTATTCGCAAACCAAAAGAGATGGAAATATATCAAAGTGTTTGAGAATAGATCACAAAACACTTTAATCTCACAGGAGAAATATTATGCAATTAAAACCCATTGGTTATATTAAAAGTCCTGTAAAACAACCCAGATTTGGCGGGTGGCAGGACTTGATCACGGAAATAGTCATTGACACCAACTATTTGGATGGTTTGGAAGGGATTGACGACTATTCCCATCTTATTATCCTTTATTGGCTAGATAAGGTGGATAAGGTCAAGCTTAAAATGAGACCTCAGGGGAAAAAGGATGTGCCGGAGGTCGGTATATTTGCCTGTCGTTGCCCATGGAGGCCTAATCCTATTGGCATGACCACCGTTAGAGTGATTGAAAGAAATGGGAATGTACTCAAGGTTAAAGGATTAGATGTGCTGGACGGAACTCCCCTCATTGATATTAAGCCTTTTACCCCTCCCTATGATGCCGTTGAAGGAATGAGATATCCCGATTGGGTGAACAAGCTTGAATACTAATTCAAAAATTTTATTTCGGAGGTAATAAAATGAAACGGTGGTTATCTTTATTCTCTTCCTGCCTTATTGTTTCTATTGTCTTATCTGGTATAGTCTGCGCAGACACCGTACAGGTTGGCACCGAAGCCCCAGATTTTACACTTCCCAGCACCCAGGGCAAAAATTTTACGCTGTCTGCATATCGGGGAATAAAGCCGGTCATTATCTGGTTTTCAGACTGTTGCGGCGGTTGTGAAGGCAAGGCAAAGGTTATGCAAGGACTCATGGAAGATTACGGGATAGAAATTCTTGCCATAAGCATGTTAAGCAATGCCTATCAAACCGCTGAGTTTGTTGAGAGGGTAGACATCCCTTACCCGTACTTGATTGATACAGATTTTAAAGTGGTAAAGGCTTATGTGGGCAAATATATCCCGGATACCTGACCACAAACAAATATTTTTGTCGTGGACAAAAACGGCATTGTAACCTTTAGCAGTGGTCCTGGTACACGCATCAGGATACTCAGGAAAGAACTGGAAAAAATTGGAGCAGGCAAACAAAAGCCTGAAGAAGTAAAGGATAAATACCTCAGATCCCCTCTGCTTGGGTTCGACATGGATAGGGTTGCCGATGCACTTCAAGAGATAAAGCCAGAATCCAGCTGGTTTCAGACAAGACCCGAATCGGATAGATATAAGACCAATATTAGTGTGGAATCTATAGCAACGGGTATTGACGTTGACTTCAAAGACGCTACTGCAAAGAAACAAGGCGCCTTTGACTATACAATGGGATTCCTTACCCAGCGGACACACAAAGAATGGGAACCAACTTATACACTACCTCGACCACTGAATGTATTTCCCATTGAAGAAGGTGCGGCAATAACGACAAGGGCAAGGGCGGGTGTCTATGCGGATATGTCTGAGGATTGGACTATGGGTTTAGAGGTAGATGCATATGGTCTGGGAGGTGATGCCGGTGTCGGAGATATCTGGGGTGTTACCCCACCGTATTTTTCCAATCCTTTTGTGGGACACTCAAACGACGTCTCACTCAATACGGCCTGGGCTCGGTACCAACCCTTAGACACGACTATGTCCGTGGGCGCCTTTACCCCTTTGCACGTGGGTGACTACGTGCTTAAAGGTGAACCCAATCCCACCTTTTACGGACCAGATTATTTGCCCTTTTATGGAGTTAATGTTGTCAGGCGATTTTATAACCCCTTCTTTATCCCATCAACTTTGTATGAAGTGTATTTTGCAGAATTACCCGAAGATTCCGACTCTACCAGTTGGTTGGGTGGATTTTATCTGGGAAGGGAATACGAAGATATGAAGTATGGTTTTAACTTTATGAGTCCGTTTAACAGAGGTGCATCGACATCTGAAATAGACTCACCTTTGCAGGGTACGGTGGATGGAAGCCCTGTACGATGGGAGTCTCCCTATAATAAAGTAGGGAAACAGGACGAGTTTGTCCTCGGCGCAGATTACTCGTATAATTTTTTACCAACCTATAAGGCATGGGCAGCTTGTGCACATAGTATTTATCGGCCTATCGGAAGTGACGGAATCGACGTTCATGGCAATCTGTTTAATACAGGCATCAGCGGTACAGTAGGGAGGGTGAGTTTTAACCTGGAAGGTATTTGGGTTGAACCAAAGTATGACCCATTTGTGATAAAGATGGAAAGACCCAGTGATGTCCAATCTCCGGGTCTCTTTTATGAACTTCCCTATTTCACAACGTATGCGGACAGTTGGCAACTCCACGATGCAAAGAAGTATCCGCAAAATAGGGAGGGGGTACGACTCCACCTTGATTATCCATTCCCCGGTATCCTTTCTTTTACAAGGCTTTTTGCAGACCTGGATTATTTACGGCAGATAGAAAGTTCAAGGGCAGACAACGTTCAGGAACCTGGTTTTATAGAGCCTTTCTTTGGTATCAGAACGGAGGAGGGAACGGGAAAAAAGGGGAGTATCTCTCATGGAGGAATAGGTGTTGCCTCTGATTTGCCTTACAATCATAAGATTTCTTTGGGGTATTCGCTTTATCAATACAATCGTAAAACGGATGATGCCAATAATATGGATTTTGATGTGAATGCCATTTCCCTGACGTATGGCTATCCGATACTTTATCGTCTCAGGTCAAAGATGTATTGTAATGTGGGAAATACCTTCTTGGCGGTAGATGGTAAGTTTTTCTCTGAATCACGGAATGCAGACTTCTTTCAATCTGCGCCGTTTATGGGGATCGATTACAAATATCTACGATCGCCTGATACGGTTCTGTCGTTCTTTGTTAATTCAAGATACCTCTTGCAGAACGACGAGGCCGAATCATTACTTTTAGGTGATTTTGATGCCTTTCTTACCAGCTTTGGATTAAAAGTTGAGTTTTAGGAGGAGATAAACATGCGTACACTCAAAATACTATCGGTCCTGGCAGTTAGCATAATCGTCCCTTGCATTTTGTGGGGTAATGATACATCTGTTACATTTATTGGCCCATCAAATTATATTCCCCGGTTAGACTTGCCCCAAAGTATCCCTTTACATAGCGCCGACTCATGCAAGGATTGTCACCAGGAAATTTATGACCAGTGGCGTGAATCCATGCACAGCAAATCATCGACAAATCCCGTCTTTCAGGCATGCTGGACGGTAAAGAATAATCCCCCCTTCTGTTCCAATTGCCATTTCCCCATGCTGGAACAGAAACCCAAATTTTTAAGGGGTTTTAAAGAAACGGGACCTTTACCTTTTGTTGCAATAAAGAACCGGGATTTTGACACGATGCTTATAAAAGAGGGTGTAACGTGCGTGGTGTGTCACTTAAGGAATAAGACACTGTACGGACCCCGGGAGATAAAAGAGGGGGAAGTGCCGCATCCTGTTAAATACGATCCGTCTTTTCAAAAGTCTGAGTTCTGTTACACGTGCCACTCCTGGGGCTTTCCACGGGCAAGGATTAATCAAACATGTTCTACCAATGATGAGTACAAAATGTCTGGAAAGAAGGAGACATGCCAGGATTGTCATATGAGTAGGAAGGAAGGGTTTGCCTCGCTGGGAAGGCCGAAACGTGTTTATGGAATGCATGACCAGAAAAGCTCTCGCAACCCTGATGAATTAAGACAGGCGTTAAAAGTAGAATTGAAAACAGAGAGGGATACTTATAAACCCGGGGATAAAGTGAAGGCAGAAATAAGAATTACCAATACAGGGGCAGGACACCGCGTGCCAACTGGTTGACCGGTCAGAGGAATAGCCGCCCGTGTGGCGGTACTGGATGAAAATGGGAAGGAAAAGGGCTTAAAAGAATATTTTATCACACGGACATTTGAGTTTCCCACATACCCAACAGAAGTGAAAGACGAGAGATTAATGCCCGGTGAGTGTAAATCATTTTATTACAAATACAAAATCCCACGCAAGGCGGATTTTAAAAAGCTAACGTTGCGATTAGACATGATTGAATATTTAATATTTCCCAAGAAGGCCGATGAAGCGCCCATACCCATGAGCAAGGTTATGGTGCCTTTTTACTCTACATTGATAGAAATAATGAAATGAAGGCGGCGAAAAGGTTACGTTTAGAAATACTTAATATTTAAGATGCGACCCTGTTTACCGACGGTGGAAAGTATCTCTCTGTTAACTGAGGAAAGTAAAACCCTTAAATTTTCATTCAGATCGATTTTCTCCGATGTGATACTTTAGGAAGGAGGTGGTTTAAGTTAAATTTCATTCCGTATCTTTAATACCAGTGAGTTTACTGGCAATCGGCAGTTACATTTCTCAAAATTCAACTGCCATATTGGATTTGTTTTCATCTTTGATAAAGGAGGTAAAACAATGCATATATTCACGTCGTTAAGAAAAGCTTTAACTGCGGCAGCGGTTTTATTGATTTTGTTTGGGCTGAGCACTTCGTGTGTTTTATTCGCAAGAGAACATCCAGGACAAATGGTAACTCCTATGGAGGAAGAAAAGCCTCATGTAACTAAGGAGGATGTTGCAAAATTCGCCGAGGAATACGTTCGAACAAATTCTAAGGACGGCGTTTTTAAACACCTTGATACGAATACAGGGAAAGAGATGGAGCTGACGCTCGACAGGGTGCATAAAGAGCGTCTCTTGCCGATAAAAAAAGACGAATATTTCGTCTGCGCTGACTTCAAAGGGAAAGATGGTAATACCTACGACCTCGACTTTTTCGTACAAGGTACAGACAAGGGTAATTTGAGGGTTGATAAAACAAGTATTGCCGTCCACAAGGTGAACGGAAAGGAAAATTACACCTGGAACTACAATAAGAAGAAAGATGTTTGGGAGAAGAAGAAAATTGTAAAAGAATCACCAGAACCCACAAAGAAAGAGCATCCTGGTTATTAATAGGAAATGGAATGGGTGACCCTCAGTTTGCTCCTTGGTGTGATGGAGCTCTTTACAGCATTTAATAAATTCCTCGATTCTCTTAACGTGGAGATAGATTTCTGATGACAATCTTAATAATCCTTTTTCTGTCTACCTGCTTTCTCGCATATTCAAATGGCGCAAATGACAACTTCAAAGGGGTAGCTACACTTTTCGGAAGCAAGACAACTAATTATAAATATGCAATCTGGTGGGCAACTTTTACGACATTTGCAGGTTCGCTGGCTTCAATATTTTTTGCATATGGTCTTGTAAAGACATTTTCTGGTAAAGGCTTGGTTCCCCAAAGCATCGCAACTGCTCCTGAATTTCTTACTGCAGTAGCTATTGGTGCTGCCATTACTGTTATGGTTGCAACGATTACAGGGTTTCCAATCTCAACCACTCATAGTCTGACAGGCGCCCTGGTCGGCGCTGGTTTTGTAGCCGTAGGTTCACAGGTTAATTTTGCCGTTTTGGGCAGCGCCTTTTTCATGCCGCTTTTACTCAGCCCTGTTATTGCGACTGCCCTTGGCAGCGGTCTTTATATTATTTTCCGGAATATGCGTATCCGTTCCGGCATAACTAAGGAATGGTGCCTTTGTGTTGGTGAACAGAGAAAAGCAATTCCATCATGTATGCCAGCTCCTGCTCTTAGTGTAAAATACGGTAATACTATCGGCGCTGCACTTGACACAGAAGAAAACTGCCAGGAAATTTATCAAGGACGTTTCCTGGGTATAAATAGCCAGAAATTGCTGGATTCTTTGCATTTTTGCTCTGCCGGGGTTGTCAGCTTTGCGCGGGGTCTTAATGATACCCCAAAGATTGTAGCCCTTTTATTATTAATGAAAGGCTTATCAATACCGTGGGGCATGTTTACTGTTGCTCTTGGTATGGCTGTAGGAGGGCTTTTGAATGCCAGAAAAGTGGCTGAAACCATGAGTAATAAAATCACGAAATTAAACCACGGCCAGGGCTTTACTGCAAACCTCGTCACCGGTATTCTTGTGATATTTGCCAGTAAGTTTGGCGTGCCGGTATCCACAACGCACGTATCCGTAGGCTCTCTTTTTGGTATAGGGTTAATTACAAGGCGTGCTAACATTCGTAAGGTAATGGAAATACTTTTATCGTGGTTCACAACCTTGCCTATTGCCGCGGTATTTAGCAGTGGCGCGTATTGGATATTAGGAAACTGGTTATTCAATTAACTCTTCGGAAGCGAACTTTCAAGGCTGAAATCTTGAATTATTTGTAATCATTTTAAACAGAATGGAGCCAATCATGAATAAAAAAATATTTAAATATAAATGCTTTGCTTTTTTGTTTGCAGTGAGCCTGATTATAGCCCCAATAATTTCTTTTGCGGGAGATGCAGTTAAGCAAATAAAACTTGCGGAATTAAATACCTTGCTTGAGAGCAACAAAGGTAAGGTGGTGATCCTTGACCTGTGGGCAACATGGTGTCCGCCATGCAGGAAAGAGATACCCGGTTTTATCAATCTTTACAAGAAATATAAAGATAAGGGTCTAGAGATCATTGGGATTGCCTTTGATGAAAATGGGCCAGAAGTAGTTCCACCATTCATGAAAAAAATGGGTATGAATTACCCGGTTTATCTTGATGGGGGTGATATTGCCAAGAAGTACGATCTACAGGCATACCCAACAACTATTGTTTACGGAAAAGACGGCAAAGCAGCCAGCAAACACGTCGGTTATGTATCAGAGAAAGAATTTGAAGATGAAATTAACAATTTGTTGAAAAAATAACAAAACCTTTAACGAATTTTACCTTTGAGTAATATAAGGAGGTTAGAACCATTAATACGCCAAAGGTTTATTTAAAACAGCTCGAAACGTTGTGGTTTCAGGTAACAGGAACTCATTGTAACCTACAGTGTACCCATTGCTTTATCTCTTGCGGCCCGAAAAGTAATGCTCATGACATCCTCGGATTGGACATGATCCGGCGATATTTGAACGAGGCGTTAACACTGGGTGTAAAAGAATTCTATTTTACCGGAGGTGAACCGTTTTTACACCCTGAGATTGCAGATATTTTACAAGAAGCCCTAAAATATGGTCAGACCACAGTCCTTTCAAATGGTACCTTAATAACAGAGGGTCTTTCACAAACGCTAGCCCAGGTATCTCGCATATCCAAACATAAATTAGAATTCAGGGTAAGCCTGGAAAGTTTTGTAGAAAAAGAGAATGACCAAATCCGAGGGAAAGGGGTATTTAAGAAGGCTGTAAAGGGTATCCAGTCCTTAGTACATGCCGGTTTTAGTCCCATTATTACGGTTGCTGATCGGTCGAAATACGGAAAGTTTCATAAAGAGATGATAGAAGGATTTGAGTCAACAGAAAGTTCTTTGGATATCCCTCAGTTAAGAATTAAAAAGCTACCTTTGATTCTTCTTGGAAGATGTGCTAAATTAATCGGACACTACCAGGAAAACGAACGGGTTACCGTAAGGTGCTTCGATAACTATTCGATGGACAATCTCCAATGCACCACCAGCCGTATCGTGACCAGTAAAGGGGTCTTTGTCTGTCCCATACTTATTTCCGCTCCAAATGCCTGGATGGGTTGGACTTTAAGAGAATCCATCGGTCCATATACTATGGAATCGCCTGCATGTTATACTTGTAGAACAGCAGGATTAACCTGTAAGAATGAAGACCTGGAAGCTAAAGACATCGTCAGGAAATCGGTCAATGAATTTTATGCAACTGCCGCCATTCAATCTCAAAAAGAACTATGTTGTCCAACCAGTTATAATCCAGCAGACCTATCGCATATTCCCCCGGAAGTCCTGAACATTTCGTATGGATGCGGCAGTCCCGTGACACAAGCCAGCATCGAGCCAGGAGAAAGTGTGCTGGATTTAGGCTCCGGCGGAGGGATAGACTGTTTTATTGCGGCAAAAATGGTTGGCGAACAGGGACAAGTTATCGGAGTAGACATGACCGATGAAATGCTGAGAAATGCCAATGCCTCAAAAGAAATTGTGGCGCGAAACCTTGGTTTTGATAACGTTCGTTTTATGAAAGGGTTTCTGGAAGAAATACCTCTTGCGGATGAATGCGTCGATCTGGTAACATCCAATTGCGTCATCAATTTGTCAGCCCAAAAGGAGAAGGTTTTTCAAGAAATATTCAGGATATTAAAGACAGGTGGTAGATTTGTAATATCTGATACTGTCTCTGACAGGGAAGTTCCTGTATCCATGAAACGGAACAAAATATTATGGAGTGAATGTATATCGGGGGCAATTACAGAGACAGAGGTTTTCACTATAACAAAGAAGATTGGTTTCTATGGCTTGGAAATAATTAATCGTTCTCTCTATAAGGAAGTGGAGGGTTTTAAATTTTATTCCGTGACCGCAAGGGGATACAAATATATGAAATCTACTGAATGTAAGTACACAGGGCAATATGCAATCTATAAAGGGCCATTCAGTAGTATCTCGGATGATGACGATCATACATATCCAGTGGGAATACCCATAGAAATATGCACCGATACGGCTTGGAAACTTTCAAACCCTCCCTATAAAGGGATGTTTTTAATATCTAATTTGCAAAACACAGATGTGAAAATAGCATGTGGACCAAAATGCTGCTAAGATAAAATTAAAATGAAAAAAGAGATTATTTTAAAATCCATAATCACTTGTCCTAACTGCGGGCATCAAAAGGAAGAAACCATGACTACCGATGCTTGTCATTATTTTTATGAATGCAAAAATTGTAAATCAAGATTAAAACCCAAAACAGGACACTGCTGCGTATTCTGTTCATATGGTGCAGTCCCATGTCCATCAATACAAAAGAAACAAAAATACAGAAGAGGGAGAGCTTGATTATCCTAAAATAGTATGATCTTTATGGTGAGGTCTTCTCTGTTATTTCTGATATTATTTATACCTTTTTCTGTAGGATACGGCCAAACGCAGGAAGCTGCGGAAAAATTTCAATATAAACCCCCAGGATTTTTATATGAGGAAAAATGCTCAAAATGCCATACCCTTGAACGTGTATTCACTGAACCCAAAACTGAGAATGAATGGCGAATTTGCATCACCCGGATGATGAATAAAAACAAACTCTGGATTACAGAGGAAGAAGGCGCACAGATCATTGACGAAATCATCGGGAAAAGAAAGGATATTGTAGCCGCCATCCCTCAAAAGAAAAAATATGCTGATGCCCAATTACTCTTTATCGACAGGTGTACAAGATGCCATACGGTAAGCCGGATACTGGATAAAAATAAAACAAGAGATGAGTGGGTAGAAACGGTAATCCGGATGCGTGATAATGCCCTTGAATTGTTCCTTGACGAAGACATTCCTGTCATTGCAGACTTTCTCACGGAAAGAGGAAACATCCTACGTGATGATATCGCCGCGCAAATTATGGAAGAAAAATGTCTTGTATGCCACGAAGCGGGCAGGATACTTTTAGAGCGGAAATCCAGGATGGATTGGGAAAAGTGCGTTTTAGATATGCGTATACAAGCCCGGCAAGATTTAAAAAAAGATTGGTTTACAAAAAACGAGTTCAGACTTATCGTTGACCTGCTTGTAAAAACTCAGGGCATCAAGGGACTTGCTGAGTAAGTTTTTAGGAAATAGAGACAAATAATCAAATAAAATATACCTTAGCGCGGCGTGGCCGCAACCAGAGTGTGAAAAATGAAGACAGGTGACAAGTGGCATGTGACGGGTAGCGATTTCTGCGTCACTCGTCAGTCGCCACTCGTTACTATTTCTAAAAACTTGCAAAAGAAGTTTTCCTTTGCTGGTTAAATCGTCCTCGATTGAACCGAAATGTTTCGGTTCTGGCTACAAGCATGAACCGGCACAAAAGTTAATGTATTACATAAGTTAACATAAAACGTCATTGCGAGCGACAGCGAAGCAATCCCTGTTTTGAGATTGTTTCGCCGTTCCTCCTCGCAATGACAACTCTTTTGGCGTTTACTATATATTCAAACAAGGAGAATATGCCATGAAAACAGGTTTCTTTATGAAGGGTTTATTTGCCATTGTTTTCATTATGCTCTTATTTCCCTTAAAAACTTTCGGGGAAACTTCTCCATTCAAAGTAAACACGACCCTCTTAAAAGACCACGTTTCTGCCAGCGATCTTATACCAGTTGCCGTTTCCATCTCAATCGCCCCGAACCATCATATTTACAAGGATCAAATCAAGGTAGAAAGCGGCGTTTCTGGTCAATTCACCATAGCATCGATAGTGCTTCCTGCTGGGAAAATCAAGTTCGACTCATTCCTGGAGAAAGAAGTTGTGCTTTACGAAGAGCAACTGGAGGCGAAATTATTCCTTCAGGCATCAAAAGACATCCCGGCAGGTCAACATAACATAAAACTCAAGGTGCATTATCAGGGATGTTCTGACAAAATCTGTTTTGCCCCAAAGGCGGAGGAATTCATACTGCCCGTGCAGGTAGAATCGGCAACTTGGAGCGTGCCTGTATCGCAGGGAGAAGGAATGACGATTCAACCAGTTTCAAAATCTGATATAAAGTCTGAAACTACCGGTTTCCAGAAGACTATTGAAAGTAAGGGCATTTTTGTATCACTCATCCTCATCTTTTTAGCCGGCGTTGGACTTAGCTTTACCCCATGCATATACCCTATGATACCAATCACTGTCGCCGTAATTGGCGGACAGGCTACCGGAGAGCAATCCACTGGCAGGAAACCACTGATGGCCTTCTTCCTTTCACTGATTTACGTCCTGGGCATATCCATTGTATATTCTGCGATGGGTGTGGCCGCCGCTTCTACCGGGTCATTGTTTGGTACAGCCCTGCAAAGCCCATGGGTTATAGGGTTTGTAGTAGCAGTCTTTGTCGGACTTGCCATGAGTATGTTTGGAGTGTACTACCTGCGGGTGCCATCCTTTATCTCAGATCGGTTGGGAACTGGAACAAGAAAGGGAATTATCGGGGTTTTTGTCATGGGGTCGGTTTCGGGTATAGTGGCCTCACCCTGCATTGGCCCAGCCCTGGCCAGTTTGCTTGTCTATATTGCCAGCACTGGGAATAAATTTATGGGATTCTGGATGCTGTTTGTCTTTGCCTGGGGACTGGGTGTGCTTCTCATTGTGTTAGGCACATTTTCAGGCACTATCAAGGCGCTCCCGAAATCAGGGGTATGGATGGAAACGGTCGAAAGAATATTTGGACTCCTTTTAATCGGCGCAGCGCTTTACTATTTAAGGCTCATTATCTCAGAGAGCGCCTTTGTCATCATACTTGGATTGTTTTTAATAATCACTGCCGTATTTTCAGGGGGCTTTGATCAACTAACCCACGAGAGTACGAACTTTCATCGTGCCAAGCGGGCTTTTGGTCTCATAGCCTTCATCTTTGGGACATATTTTCTTGTGGGACATCTCATGATCAAGGGATTTATGCTCCCCCCCTTCTTGACCACAACTCCTGCCCAGTCAGTAACAACTCAGGAAAAAATAAATTGGATGGTAAGCGAGGAAGAAGGACTGAAACAGGCCGGAATAGAAGGCAAGCCAGCGATGATTGATTTTTGGGCATCGTGGTGCGCCGCCTGTATGGAGTTTGAAAAGATTACGTATACAAACCCGGAGGTTATGAAAGAACTGAAGAAATTAATAAACATTAAAATCGACTGTACTAATACCAACGACCCGAAGATCAAGCAGCTCTGGGAGAAGTATAGAATCGTAGGATTGCCAACTATTGTTTTTATCAACAAGGATGGAACTATTGCCAACGATAAAGCAATTACAGGCTTTGTCAATGTCGAAGAGTTCCTCAGCATCTTAAAAAATCTATAGGGGCGTATTGCATTATGCCTTTGTTTGATAAGAAAATAGTTTTAACACAGAGACACCGAGAACATTGAGAAAGGACTGGAAGATAGAAATTCAGATAGACGGTTGCCGCCTGAGACCGAAGTCCCTATTCCACGCCTGAATCTCAACCATATTAGGCTACCTTCGATAGTAAGACATTACCCACAAAACACACTAAAAGACACGAATATAATTTCGTATTTTTCGTGTCTTTCGTGGGTAAACTAAAATTCCTAAAGTTCAAGCTAACGTTTCGAGTGTTTGAGAATGGCAAAGCCTTTGAGTTTTACCCTCAAGCACTCTGTTATCTGCCGTTGCGGGCATTTTCTTTTAAAATGAATTTTGAAGATTTGATAATCTTCATCAGGGATTATCATATCAGGGGCAACCATATAACGAAGATTCATAAACGAACTTATTGTTTTTCAACAGATATCCCTCTCGAGGCAGTTTGCAGCCGATAACAAATCGTTTGCTTATAATCGATAGCAATTTACTTTCTTCAAGATTAACAAAAGTGTAACATCTACAAACGATAATAGCCTGATATGCCATTTCCGACATACCAGGCTATTTTCTAAACTCCCTCATATCGTTTTACACCTCTTTCTCTAACGGTTTCAAAAAACCTTTATTATAATCAGTAACATTTCAAAGACTACGACGCACTTTATATGTTTTTTAAAATTTGTTGGACGGGTCTTATTTCAATGTTACTGATAATTTCAAAGAGCAACCGGAGGGAACTAAGAGCGGTCGAAAAGATACATTCATACATCCTTTATATTCATTTTTATACCTTGAGGAACGTTTAACCTCATAAACTCTCTCTTAGTTCCTCTCCATTGTTATTATACCACATTATTTGATTTTTGCCACTTCCCTCAGACTATTTGGCAAAATAATACCTTTTATTTTTCGTAGGCATTCCAGGAAAAAAATTTAGTTTTTTAATTCCTAATGTTTATTAGAAAGAGTAAGCATGAACAAGCCATTTTGTAATTTTGTAAACACATGGGGATAATCTCCAAAACCGCCGCTGAAAAGATGTGAACAAGGCCGGGATGGTTTCCTCTTTTTTTGAGAATATTAGCGATACGGTCTTCTTTCCGAAAGTTCTTTTTCCGCAGGTCTTCGATGGTAAGACCATTATCGTGGGCAAGTTGTTAGCATTGTGAATGATTGCATCACGCAGGGGTTGGGCAAAGTGTTGTTTATAGTCAAAGATACGAATCTTCTGTTTGTACAAAAAAGAGGAAAGGAAGGGAAATAAAAGAAGGATAACAAATGGGATTTTATTTTCATCGGGTTTTGTATGTCTTCGCGCTAAAATTGCCTATCCCTCTTAAAAATTTACATTAGACTTTCCGCATGGAGTCTTGCCATGTACCCCCCATCACCTGCATTCATAGTGGGCAAATAATACTCCTCCGCATTGAGGCAGAACTGGGGTTCGTTGTTGAGGAATTTTTTTATGATATCCTGGTTTTCTTCTGGCTCGATGCTACAGGTGCTGTATACCAGACACCCTCCGGGTTTCAGCATGATAGCGCCTGTTTTTAATATTGAATATTGCAGAGTTGCCAGTTTGTTTATATCTTCTTCTTTCAGCCGCCATCTTGCCTCTACACGACGTGAAAATACCCCCGTATTGGAACAAGGTGCATCTATGAGTACCCGGTCAAATTTAATACGAAAAGGAGCTTTGCCTTCAGATGAGTCACCACACACAATAAAAGCATTCTGAACCCCCATTCGCTGGCAATTTTCCTGAACCGATTTCAAGCGTTTTAAAGAAATATCCAACGCATATACCTTGCCCGTGTCCCCTAAAAATTCTGCAATATGAGTTGTCTTTCCGCCGGGCGCTGCACACATATCTAACACCGCATTCGATTTTTCCACTTTGAGGAATTGAGCAATTTTCATGGCGGATATATCCTGCACAAAGAATAATCCTTGCGAAAACCCTGGTATCTCAGAGACGGCGATGTTATCAACAACTACGGCATTATCGATGGCGTATGCATTGATACCTTTTTTTTCAAGCAGTAAAATAAATTCCTGGAGAGATATTTTCCTATGGTTGATACGAAGGAATACCTTTGGGGGAAGATTGTTAATTTTACATATCTCGATAGTTTTATCCTTCCCATACCTGCTGAGCCAGCGTTTTATGAGCCATTCAGGGTGACTATAATTAACCGCCATGTAGGCAGAGGGATTTTTGTCTGGATTAGGTAAGATAGAATGTTGGAACGTACACCACGTGTTTCCCCTTCTGTGCAAGGCCTTCTGCAGATCAGTAACATCTGGTTCATCCGCAGATTTATTTTGAATACCTCTTTCGATGGACCTAAGAATTGCATTCGTAAATCTAACGGCATCCGTCCGGTGGACTAATTTTTTTACCAGTTCTACGGACGTGTTTACTGCGGCAGAAGCAGGAATCTTGTCCAGATAAACGATTTGATAGAGACCCAGACGCAGGGCGTATGACACCCAGGGTTCTAGCTTATTGAGTGGAATCTTCGAAAAGAAGGAAATAAGGGTATCAAGGGATAAGCGATGGCGAATAACGCCATTTACCAGTTCTGTAAGGAGGTTTTTGTCTCGTGGAAACCAATCGAGTTGCGAACATTTTTCAGAGATAAGTTCCTGGGCAAAAATTTCTTTTTCATCAATTT
>Ga0209323_10000571_pt1 | contig 23907 bp, 16 predicted proteins | sample Rifsed19ft2_FD_184014 | JGI IMG/M metagenome (GOLD analysis project Ga0209323, IMG submission 184014) | Soil microbial communities from Rifle, Colorado, USA - sediment 19ft 2 (version 2) | ecosystem: Environmental > Terrestrial > Deep subsurface > Rock core/Sediment | place: Rifle, Colorado...
GAAACATCAATGCCTCTGGCGGCAATATCGGTTGCTACCAGTATCTTGAATGAACCTTTACGAAAACCATCGAGTGCAGCCTGGCGTTGATTCTGAGACATATTGCCTTGCAGAGACGTTGCTATGTGCCCTGCTTTTTTCAACCGCTGCGCCACACTCATTGCTCGTTGTTTTGTGCGTGTAAATACGAGTACCGACCCAGTATCTGCGTGTTTCAGAAGCTTCATCAAAAGTGTGTTTTTATGATGATGCTCGACCGGGTACAATGCATGCGATACCGTAGTCAATGGTATGGTATGGTTTATTTGCACTGTGATGGGGTTGCGCAGGATGTCGTGCGCAAGGCGCTTTATATCATCAGGCATGGTAGCCGAAAAGAGCAAAGTTTGCCGATGCGCTGGCAGCTGTTTTAAAATCTTACGAATATCCGGCAAAAAGCCCATATCAAACATCCTGTCTGCCTCATCAAGTACGAGTACTTCAATATGGGATAAATTAATAGTTCTCTGGCGTATATGATCCAGCAGACGGCCCGGGCACGCAACTACTATTTCGGCTTTACCGCGTAATTTCTGGATTTGTGGCGACATGTTCACGCCGCCATAGACGGTAACGCTGCGCAGTCTGGTTTGTTTGCCCAGTCCCTGTGTGGCATCGTGTATTTGCTCAGCAAGTTCACGCGTGGGCGCTATTATCAGGGCGCGAACGAGATCTCGCTTCCCCTGCAACAGACGCTGTAAAATCGGAAGCGCAAAAGCGGCTGTTTTGCCTGTTCCTGTCTGGGCAAGGCCAACGAGGTCCTGTCCTTGAAGAATTGGCGGAATTGCCTGGATTTGGATAGGTGTGGGTGTAACGTAGCCGAGCTCCCTCACACCAGACATGATGCTCGGATGTAAATTAAACGATTCGAAATTCACTGAATCTCCTTATGTTAAAATGTAAGTCAGGTTTTAAATAAACCTTAGACTCTCTGATAAATAATATCGTAGCGCAACTAAACCGCAACCGAAATAACCACCCCTCGTTCCCCTCCTTCGCAAGGAGGGGACTTCGTCGTGAGCTCTGTCGAACGATAAAGGGGAGGTAAAAAAACTTACTAAAAAAAATAGATTTTTACAAGATATTTGATATTTGTTACGGATTCCTGCTCCCCACTTTCGTGAGGACATGTTTCGCTGGAATGGCGAACTGATAGTTTTTATATTTGTTAATTAATGCGAATTGTCTTAAAAGTTCGTAAAGAGACTGGAATGGTGGCACGAACCATGAAGAATTGGCAGGCAACGCCTGTCTGGTTTTATAGTGTTGATGTACATGCAAAACAGCCACTCACAATCTCAGCTAGAGACTCTTACGCAGCACTGCATACATCATACACCATAAAATTAATACGCCGCAAAATGTCAGGCGTGTGAGGATGAGATGTTAACTTTTTGTCCGTAACTAGTTTTATTATGATCTCTGTTACGCGCAGCACCGCTTAAATTATAAACCTATTATACACGATAATTCTGCAATTGATATACTAAATATTAATTTCTGCATTGCAGCCAAAGAAAGGTAACTCAGGCGACAATTCGCACTTCATCTCCCAGCTTGATTTCTCCTCCCTCGAGTACTTTGAATAGCGTGCCCCTACGACCTGCCATCTGAACCCGGAGTCCTTAGCGCCTTGCCTCTATAGTTACCTCAAAAAAATTTATTTATATAGTGTACCAATTCACTCTTACAATTTCTGGGACACCGGTAATTCTCCTGAGGGTGTGCTCTGTCCAGTTGGCAGAACAGCATGGAAACAAACGATAGATTTTTTTGGTCGATATTCTCAAAATTATGGTAAACTTTATCCATGAACGATTTTTCACTCAAACCAAATGATAGGGTATTGATTGCTGGTGCGACCGGTTTCATAGGAAGCAGGCTGATACCAGAACTTCTCAAAAGAAACATAAAGCTAAGACTCCTTGTTCGCAACCCTTCAAAAGTCCCTCAGTTTCTTTTAAGAAATTCAAATATCGAGATTGTGAAAGGCGACCTTGTCAAAAATGAAGGTTTAAGGGAAGCATTTAACCGTATTCATTCTGCCTATTATCTTGTTCACTCCATGGGAGGAAAAAGCATTTTTAAAAATGCCGAATTTGCAAAGATGGATAAACATGCTGCAAAAAACTTCGTAACCGCGGCAGATGCTGAAGGCATTAAACGGGTGATTTACTTGGGTGGACTTGGAGAAATCGGAAAGAATCTGTCTGAACATCTCAAAAGCAGGGCTGAGGTTGCCGAGATACTTTCTTCGGGAAAGGTATTAGCGACTATTCTTCGTGCTGCCGTTATCATTGGCGCGGGCGGGGCATCGTATGAGATGTTGAGGTATCTTGTCGAGCGGTTACCGATAATGGTCTGCCCGAAGTGGATAGATACGAAAATTCAACCCATTGCATTACGTGACGTCCTTGCTTATCTTGTCGGATGTCTTTTAAATCCAGGAACTGCTGGAAAAAGATTTGACATTGGAGGATCTGAAATACTTACCTACGGAGAGATGATGCAACAATATGCAAAAGCAAAAGGACTCTACCCAAGAATCATGTTTCGGGTGCCGTTACTTACTCCACATCTGGCAGCCTATTTGGTAGACCTGGTAACCCCTGTGCCTTCCGGGATAGCACACCCTTTGATTGAGGGTCTGAAAAATGAAGTTATATGCCTGGAATATAGCATAGATCAATACGTGCCAATCGTTAAGACCCCCTTTCAAGAGGCAGTAAAAATAGCTATTTCCGAAGAAAAAGCAAGTACTGGAAATTCTTTTTAAATTCTTATTTTATTCATTCAGTCCCCTTTCGTTAAAAAACTTCTTATACTTCATGTCTTCTGTAGTTCGTTCTCGAAACAAATTATTAAAAATGCCCTCTGCGAGGGGAAATTTCTTCAAAAGACTTCGAAGCGGCTTTCACTTATAGAGAAGAAAGACACAAAAACAAAACCGGTATCGATCCAGTCCGAGATTGTGGACATTTTAAAGAGATTTTTGGAGTGAAACCCGTTTCAACAACAAGGAATTGGTCACTACCGACACAGAAGAAAAGGCCATAGCTAATCCTGCATACTCGGGTTTCAGGCTTATTCCAAAAAATGGATACAAAACCCCGGCGGCAATCGGGATCCCAATAACATTATAAAAAAAGGCCCAAAACAAATTTTGCCTGATCTTGCACAACGTCTGCCGCCCCAATTGAATCGACCTAACGACATCCATCATATCATTTTTTAGTAAAACAATATCGCCTGTTTCCTTTGCGACATCCGTTCCCGCACCGATGGCGATTCCCACATCTGCCTGAGCCAGTGCGGGCGCATCGTTAATACCATCTCCGACCATCCCCACTTTTTTACCTTGTCTCTGAAAATCTTTAATGATTTCTTTCTTTTCAGCAGGGAGCACCCTGGCGCTATATTCCTCAATACCCACTTCTGACGTTACTGACTTTGCCACTCGCTCGTTGTCACCAGTCATCATAACAACCCGTATGTTCATTTGTTTCAACTGTGACACGACATCTCGTGCATTTCGCTTTATTCTATCCGTAAGACCAAGCACACCCATATATGTGTGATCGTAAGCGACGTGCAGAAGAGATTTTCCATGGGCATACAGTTCATTGAACTTATCCTGTTCCTCGATTTTTATTCCGTGAGCGGCCATAAGCCCTTCATTTCCAATCAATAAATCCTTCCCGTGATAATGACAAACAATACCGATGCCAGTTTCTTCACGAAAATCCTGAACGGCATCCCATGTTAGTTTTCTTGTATTTGCCTCATCCATTACCGATTGGGCGAGTGGGTGATTCGAAAAGGCACATCCAGCAGCTGCAAGGGTAATCAGTTCTGATTTACTAACCGTGCCCGAAGCAACAATATCGCTAACGACAAAATGCCCCTCAGTCATTGTCCCTGTTTTATCAAATACTATAGTATCTAGCCTTGCAATTCCCTCAAGGGCGCTGGCCCATTTAATGAGGATGAAATGATCCAGCCCCACTCCGCTTCCAACAAGAATGGCTGTTGGAGTGGCAAGACCAAGGGCGCAGGGACATGCAATCACCAACACTGCAATCGCCGTCTTTAATGCCCACAGAAAAGGTAACTGCCCCGCAAGATTGTGAAATACAAAATACCAGCAGATAAAGGTCAAGAGGGACAACCCAACTACCACCGGAACGAATATGTTCGATACCATATCTGCAAATCGCTGAATAGGGGCTTTATCCATCTGCGCCTCCTCAACCATATTGATAATCTGCGATAAAACCGTTTCTTCGCCTATCCTTGCGGCCTTTATGATTAACACACCCGTTTTATTTATAGTTGCACCAACCACGCTGTCACCCTTTTGTTTCACAACAGGCATAGATTCTCCCGTCACCATGGATTCATCCACAGAGGAGATACCTTCCACAACCTCACCATCTGCAGGAATGACTTCGCCTGCCCTGACGACGACCTTATCTCCCGCGTGAATGGAGGAGGCATTGACCTCCAATTCTTTTCCTTCCGGTGACAGTAATCGTGCCTTATCGGACTGGAGTTTCATTAATTTTTGGAGCGCATGACTTGCCCTTCCCTTCACCCGTTCTTCCAGATACTTTCCGATGCGAATAAAGGTAATCAACATCACTGCCGTTTCGAAGAATGCATGACCCGACATGCCGAAGATACCAAAAATTGCTAAAGAACTATAAATATAGGCAGACAGGATACCCATCGAAACCAATACGTCCATATTGGCAGAGAAGTTCTTAATGGACTTATAGGCGCTAATAAAAAAATCCATTCCCGGACCTAATAACGTTACGGTAGCAACAATCATCAACATGTAAGGCATAGAGGTGTGTATTTTTTCAGGCATGGGGACATACATCAGCGCCATTATTATGATAGAGGCCATGATACTAAAAACAAGCCATCCCATCTGAATATATGCCTTTGAGGCCTGGTCAAGTCTGACTCGTTCCTTTGCTACATAACCGATATCCTTTACATATTTTGTAATAGAGGACTTATTTGTAACATTGGAATCATAGGTGACAATCCCGGTTGCACTGGAGAAATTAACCCGAACAGACTTAATCCCTTGTAAATCCTTAAGTCTTCGTTCAATCGTAATAGCACAATTCACGCAATGCATACCGGTAACAGTAAATTTTATCGTTTGTTCAGCCATGGTTCATCTGAAATAATTCACCGCGAGTTTTTTACAGACCAGTTCTATTTCCGTTATTTTCACCTTTCTGTATTAGCTCCAAACCAGCAATGGCAACCCGTTCTGGCTTTATCTGTGTCATGCATCGATGATCTTTCGGACATACCTTGAGATGACATGCAAGACAATCGACATCAGCCCGAATTACCTGCCCTATCTCTGATGGAGAATCAGTATATCGGGGATCATTTGGTCCCATCAGTGTCACCACAGGTCTTTTAAAGGCAACGGCAATATGTCGGGGGCCTGAATCTACGGTTATTAATAAGGCACATCTTTTTATGAGTGCCTTAAGGATATCGAGAGATACGATATGATTTGCCAGATTTATTAATCTTGATTTTGCAGCCTGCTCAATATCTCTGGCTAATTGTATTTCATGAGGGGCACAGACAATGGCTATATTACAATCCAATTGTTGATTTATGAGGTCAGCCGTCCTGGCAAATCCTTCAGCCGTCCAGCATTTTGAAGAACCGTATGCAGCCCCAGGATTTAACAGAATGAGAGGACGACCGTTGAGATTACAATTCTTAAATATTTCATCCACACAACGCTCACTCTCTTTGTTAATAAACAATTCCAATTCCTTCGAGCGTATTTTACATCCCATCTCCGTACACAAGCGCAGGTAATAATCCCCCATATAGGTCGGATGAAACCGTCCATTTTCATATAATCGATCTACGCCATCAGTAAGCAACCACGAACGTGCATCCCTCCTATAACCTACACGATGCCTCACACCTCCCAGCCGGAATACAAGAGCCGAACAAAAGGAATTGGGGAATAGAAATCCAAGATCGTATTTTCTAAATCGTATTTGTTTCACAAGAGAAAAGATATGCGTACTTTCAGAGTATTGATTATTTGAATCTAACACAAGTATTTCATCAAACCACGGAGCGCCATCAATAAGCTTCTGGACGTAGGATTTTAGGGCAATGGTTATTTTTGCGGTTGGGAAGTTTTCCCTGATACAGCGGAAGGCAGGCGTAGCCATAACAACGTCGCCCACCCAATTGGGTGAACGGATAATGATTTTATTTATGTTGGCAGGTTTTATCAATGAAACCTCATGTGAATTAAAAATGAAAATATCAAAATTTAAATTTGATTCTACAGTAACACTTTATCTGTTGTCAAGGTAAGTATCGCCATTGCTATAGTTGTTTTTACAACTTTTTCTGTTGACAGTGGGTTTCTTCACTAATATCATAAACCATTAAAACGCATGTATTAATCATTCATAAAAGAAACACGAGATACTATATGCCGCTTTACGAAATTATATCTCTCATAGGTTTTCTCCTGGGCACGACACTGCACATAGTCCTTTCGATTCTGATTGTGCAGCGAAAGCACAAGACGAGGAGCGAACTCGCATTCCTCTTCCTCGTTATCAGCGTGGCCATGTGGCACTTTGGGAATACCGTGTCCCTCTTCAGTTTTATTCTGTTTGGGCAAAAAATCCAGTCCGTAGACCTTGTTGCCGATGGGATTTCTTACGGAGGAATTGGTTTCATGCCCAGCCTGCTGCTCCACACGGCAGTTCTGTTTCTTTTTGAAAGCAAACCTCAGATTAAAAGATTTTTGCAGCATTTCATTATCGTTGCCATTTACCTCCCCGTCTTTCCCTTTTCGGTAATTATAAAAAATTTTATTCTTTCAGAAGATACCCATTTGGGAATAAGCGCAACACCTTATATCAAACCCTTTGTAGTGTGGCTGATAACTTCGCTCTTTATCGCAGCGAATATCTCACGATGGCTGGCAAAAATGGTTGAAGAGAAAGAGGAAAGGAAGTTCCACCTTGCCATTTACTGGGTGGTAATTTCCATCGCTGCCTTTATTGGATTTACCTTTCTCTTAGGGGGAAATAAGATTGCCTATTTTGGGGACTATCTTGTATTAGGCTCCATGTTGTCCTCAATCTTCCCCAGTATTATTTTCTCCTATTACGTTTATCGGTATAACTACATGGAATTTGTGCTCCGACGGAGCGTGTTTTATTCATTCCTTACCCTTATCTTGATTTGTCTCTATTATTTTGGAATCAAAAAATTGGCAAAATCCCTCGAACATCACTATTTTGTAAATTCCAAGATACTGGAATCCGTCTTTGTCATAAGCCTTGTGTTCTGGTTTCCCACGCTCAAGGAAAGGATACAGAGACTTTTTAGAAAACTGCTATTTTTCCGCATGGGGGACAGTGAATATTTACTAAACGAATTGAGTCACGTCATCAGTACAGACCCCCTCGTTAACTTCACGAAACTGCTCGAATATGTGGTAGAATCTGTCAAAAAAGCCACAGCCATTAAATCCACCAGCCTCCTCCTTTTCAAGCCTGTCCCTTTCTCCGAAAAGGGAAGCGAACGAGTTCAAATTATCGGTGACAAAAAATACGAACTCATAACCCAACAAAATATACAGCATATTAAACAATTCTTTGCCAATGGGGAGTTTGTTGTGCTCAATCGACACGAGGTGAAGGATGTATCAATCATCAACGAAATGAGACTGCTTGATGCTGTCTTCATATTCCCAATATTTGTCAACCGTAAACTCACCGGCATTCTGAGCCTCGGACGGGCCAGGAGAGGCTTGCCGATTGCATCTGACAATCTTGACCAACTCATGATCGTCGCGAATGAAATTGGGTCTGCAGTCGAAAAATCAAAGATTATCGAGGAAAATCTCCATCTTGAACGAAAGATGTATGAAAATGAAAAACTGTCCAGCCTCGGTCGGCTCTCCACAAGCGTAGCGCATGAGGTCAAAAATCCCTTAAGCTCTATAAAAGCTATCGTCCAGGTCATGCGTGAAGATTTAAGGAAAAATGATCCGTTACAAGAAGACCTGTCCATTATCGTGGACGAAATCGACCGGCTGACCAAGGTTGTCAACCAATTGTTACAATTTGCAAAGCCGGGCAGCGAGGTGAAAACCAATGTCAAGATTGAAGAGGTCATTAATTCGACGCTGGTCGTACTCAATCATGAGGCAAAACAAAACGACATCGTAACTCATTGTCAAATTTCCAATGACTTACCGATGCTCGCCACGGATGAGGGCGCCATGAAAGAGGTATTTTTTAATTTGCTCCATAATGCCATCCAGGCAATGCCCAACGGTGGAAAGATATCTATTGATGCCCATTACTTGCATAATAACCATGCAATTCAGGTTACCATTGCCGATACAGGCCCGGGTATACCACAGGAATCATTCCAAAAAATATTTGAACCCTTCTATACCACGAAACAAACAGGGACTGGGTTGGGTCTCTCCATTGTAAAAAAGAAACTGGAAGATATGGACGCCACGATCCATGTCGAGAACAGCGGAAACGGCGCATCATTTATCATAAACTTTCCTTTAAACGAACCGGCTTTAATGCCAACCTGAAAAACATGAGAGCCTCCGTTTTGGACACAGATGAACCTAGCGCGGCCTTTGGCCGCAACCAAATTCGAAATACGAATATCGAAATACGAAACAATTTCAAATGACAAATGACAAAAAACTCAATGCTCCAAACTTTACGTAAGCCTCGTCTAATCAATGCATTACAGTTATGCAGTTTGAAAAACGAGCATAAAAAACAAGAAGTTGATGGATAGTAGTACAGATTATCAGAATCTTAAATCTCAAATCTTAAATTAAACTATGCCTAAACCGTCAATACTAATCGTAGATGATGAAAAAGCTGCCCGTTACGGGATGAAGAAGCTGCTCGAAAAGGATAATTACGTCGTATTTGAGGCAAAAGACGGCACCGATGCAATGCAAATCTTAAAGGCACAGCTTCCTGCATTGGTATTTTTAGATATCAACATGCCCCAGCTCGATGGTATGAAAACCATGGAGATGATCAATGCAATGAAAAATCCACCCCTGGTGGTCATTGTCACTGCATATGGCTCCGAGAAGATTGCCGTCGAGGCTATGAAAAAGGGGGCGTATGATTATGTTGCAAAGCCATATGAAATAGACGAGCTTCGGATAATTGCCAAAAATGCCTTTGAAAAAATATCCCTCCAGGAAGAAAATGCCCGACTTCGGCTGGAAATTGGCCGTCTGGAAGGTTTGGGCGAGATCATCGGTCAAAGCGAGGCGATAAAAGAGGTCTTTGACAGGATCGAAAAAGTTGGCACAACTGATGTTACGGTGCTCATCGAGGGTGAAAGCGGCAGCGGCAAGGAGCTTGTGGCAAGGGAACTCCATAAGCGCAGCAAACGCAGGAACGAACCACTTATTATCATGAACTGTGCTGCTGTACCGGAGACGTTGATTGAAAGCGAACTTTTTGGACATGAAAAGGGTGCATTCACTGGCGCTGCAGAAAGACGCTCAGGTAAGTTCGAGTTGGCCAATAAGGGAACGATATTCCTTGATGAAATCGGGGATATGAGTGTCAGCACACAATCAAAACTTTTGCGAGTGTTACAGGAACAAAAATTTGAACGTCTGGGGGGCGCCGAAACCCTTGCAGTAGACGTAAGGATTATCAGCGCCACCCACCGTGACCTTGAAGAAGAAATTGAGGAAGGTCGTTTTCGGGAGGACTTGTACTATAGAATCAAGGTGGTAAATATAAAGATACCTCCCCTGAGACATAGGAAAGAAGATATCCCCTTATTAGTGAATCGTTTTATCCAATACTTCTCTGAAGAACATCAAAAACGTATCGTATCCATCTCGAACGAGGCAATGAAGATTTTAATCTCGTATAATTGGCCAGGCAACGTCCGACAACTCAAAAACGTTATTGAGAGCGCCTTAGTGCTTGCCAATAACGAAATTCTTGATACAACAGACCTGCCGGAAGAGATAAAACATCCGGAGAATAATGCAATGACATTAAAAAACGTTGACTACAATCTTTCATTCCGTGATGCAAAGAAGCTACTCATAGAAAATTTTGAACGTGATTTTATAAAAAAGAAACTGGAAGAATTTTCGGGGAATATCAGTCGCACTGCCGAGGCGCTGGATATGCACCGGCAGAACCTCCAGCAAAAGATACGCGATCTGCGCATAAATAAGTAAAATAAAAAAGGGAAGGATTTCTCCTTCCCTTTAACAAATTCTCAAAAAATCGCAATCTTTTTATTTTAAATTTTGTAACGACTTTTTCACCCTGGAGAGAAGTACGCTTTCCCCGGCAAGGGGCATTTTTGGTGAGATTACCCTTTCCCTCAATTAAGCAAAGTCTTGTCCAATTCTTCGGTTGCAGGTAAATCCCATTTCGGCTGCGATGCAAGTTCAGTTGTACTTCCACCCTTGGGAGCTGCTGAAGTTTCAGGCATAATAGCAGAACCTGATCCTTCCTCCTTAATCTTTGCCAATTCCTTCTCTAAAGCCTCTTTTGCCATCTGAAGGTCTGTAATAACCTTTTGCTTTTCTGCAAGTTCCTGATCGGCAATCTTCTTTGCCTCTGTATAATAAACGAGCTGATTTTTTATCTCGCTCTGGCTTCTCTTCATATCGGCGACCTGCAATTCAAAACCTTCAGCAGCCTTTTTGCCCTCACCTTCAACAGCGGCAATTTGTTCTGCTAACTTATTTCTCTCGCCTTCCAATGCTGTAATTTTGCCTTGCTGATCCTGGATGGTGGTTTGTAAACCGCCAATTTGAACGCCCACAGCTACCTTGATGGCGCCGAATGTATCAACTTCCTTCTTTAATTCAGCCGCCTTTGCCGATAAACCATCTTTTTCTGTTGCACAGGCCGCGAATTTATCCTCAACTTCTTTCTTTGCAACCTCTGTCTTATCTAAATTCTCCATGAGTTCAGGAACTTTTAACACCTCTTTGCGTCCAGCGCCAAGCTGCCTTTCAAGGGCATGTACCCGTTCCTTCTGTAATCTGTATTTTTCGGTAACCGAGACTGCAAAACCAACACACAGCAGTCCAAAAAGACCTACCAATACTACCATAACTGCCTTTGCTTTCATATTACAACTAGCCATTGGATACCCCCTTTTTGTATACTTTAATTAAGTTTTTGATACTTTATGTGTTTTAAAAATATTCAATGATTATTTTGGTAAAAGGTGCTGAGAGAGGATAATAGCAAAATATAAATTAAGTTTCAAGTAAAATTGTTATCAAATTGAGCTTGATTTTCTAAACGATATATTACCATAATACTTAAGGAAAGGAAAATCAATCTATCTATAAATTTGTTACATGAAAAATTTCTCTATGAGTAACGATAATTTTGTCCATCTTCACGTCCACAGTGAATACAGTCTTCTTGATGGCGCTTGCAAAATCAGCGATCTCGTGGATAAAGCTGTCCAGCTCAAGATGTCAGCCCTTGCCCTGACAGACCATGGAAACATGTTTGGCGCTATAGAATTTTACGAAGCAGCAAAATCCAGGGGGATAAAACCCATTTTGGGTTACGAGGCGTATGTGGCACAACGCAGTCGTTTCGATAAAGAATCTAAAAATGGGAAAGAACCACTCGGCCATATCACCCTCCTTGCTGAAAACAACGAAGGATACCGCAACCTTTTAAAGCTTACCACATCGGGGTACCTGGAAGGTTTTTACTATAAACCACGTATTGATAAAGCCCTTCTTAAAACCCTTTCCAGGGGGATCATCTGCCTGAGCGGCTGCATGACCTCTGAAATCAATCGGTATTTAACAAATAATCGACCCGAAGAGGCTTTAGGCGTTGCAAAGGAGTACAGAGATATTTTTGGCCCTGACCATTTCTTCCTGGAAGTCCAAAATAACAACCTCGAACAACAGGCTATCCTGGTATCTGGTGCAACTGAAATAGCAAATAAATTAGGTATTCCGCTCGTCGCAACCAACGATATCCACTATATGAATATGGATGATGCGACGGCGCACGACGCCCTTCTGTGCATTAATACAGGAAAACACCTGGCAGATGTTCAAAGACTCCGTTTTGGAACGAATGAATTTTACTTCAAAAATTCTCAGGAAATGTACACCATCTTCAAACACATACCATCTGCCATTGAAAATACCTTAAAAATTGCCGATCGCTGTAATGTGGAAATGACCTTTGGGAAACTGCACTTACCAAAATTTACGCCGCCTCAGGGCATGACCAATAATGCCTACTTGAGAAAACTCTGCGATGAGGGTGCAACTCAAAAGTACGGTTCCATCACGCAGAATATCCGTGAGCGTCTTGATTATGAGCTTGAGGTTATTGAAAGTACCGGTTTCGTTGATTATTTTCTGATTGTCTGGGATTTTATTCATTTTGCCATTGAGCAGCGCATCCCCGCCACCGGGCGCGGCTCCGGAGCGGGCAGCCTGGTTGCTTACGTGCTGAAAATCACGAATATTGACCCCCTCGAAAACGATTTATTGTTTGAGAGATTCCTCAATGCAGAAAGAATCTCCATGCCCGATCTGGATATTGATTTCTGTGCAGAAGGCCGCGAGAAGGTTATTCAGTATGTCAGGAAAAAATACGGAGGGGACAGTAATGTTGCCCAGATCATTACATTTGGAACAATGAAGGCAAAAGCCGTCATCCGGGATGTGGGCCGGGTGATGAATATTCCCCTATCTGAAGTCGACAAGGTAGCTAAACTTATCCCTAATACGCTCAATATAACCTTGAAACAGGCTTTAGAACAGGAACCTGCGTTAAAGGCGCTGTATGATAATGAAAAACATATCCATGAATTGTTTGACATTTCTAAAAAGTTAGAGGGATTATGCCGCCATGCATCTGTGCATGCAGCCGGGATTGTAATTTCAGATGAACCGCTAACGGAATACGTCCCCCTGGCTAAAAGCGGAGACGTGGTCACAACACAATTCTATGATGAGATATTGGTAGATAAGATTGGGCTGTTAAAGGCTGATTTCCTTGGCGTTCGGAAGTTAACGGTCATCGATAAGGCGCTTAAATTGATTCATGAAACCACAGGAAACGATATCGACCTTACGAAAATCCCTATGGATGATAAAAAGACGTATGAACTGCTATCCCGCGGGGATGTGAAAGGTGTTTTCCAGGTAGAAACCAGCCGCGGGTTCAAAGAATTGTTGAAAAAACTAAAACCCGATAAATTTGCAGATATCTTACCATTAGTAGCGCTTTACAGGCCGGGTCCGCTGCAGAGCGGGATGGTAGACTCCTTTATTAATAGAAAACACGGAAGAGAGGAGGCAGCCTACCTTCATCCTTTGCTTGAACCTATCCTGAAAGAGACCTACGGGGTGATTTTGTATCAGGAACAGGTCATGCGCATAGCCAACCGTCTGGCAGGGTTTTCCCTGAACCAGGCCGATAACCTCCGTAAGGCGATGGGAAAGAAGAAACCGGAGATCATGGCAAAATTCAAAGACCAGTTTATGAACGGCGCCGTGGCAAACGGCATCCCTAAAGAAACCGCTCAAAGTATATTTGAGCTAATGGAATACTTTGCAGGATATGGATTCAATAAATCTCATTCTGCTGCGTATGCTGTGATTACTTACCAAACGGCCTATCTGAAGGCAAATTATTCCGTTCAGTACATGGTCGCACAGTTAAGTTGCGAAAAAGAAAATACGGATAAGATCGTGGAGTATATTGAGGATTGCCGCCGCATGGGTATCGAGGTCATTCCGCCCAATATTAATGAAAGTTACAACGACTTTACCATTGCAGATGGAAACAAGATACGGTTTGGTCTGGGCGCCATAAAGAATGTAGGCGATAAGGCCATCGAGTCCATACTCCAGGCCAGAGGCACTGGGGAGCGATTCACCTCGATTCTGGATGTGTGCAAACGGGTTGATATGCGTGTCGTCAACAAGCAGGTAATCGAGAGCCTGATCAAATCAGGAAGCTTCGACTTGCTTCATGATAATCGCGCACGACTCCTTGCTGGACTCGATACGGCCATGCAGATGGGCAGTATCGCGAATAAAGACAGACGCACAGGCCAGAAATCCTTATTTGACATGGGCAGCGAAATAGAAACGATCGGAAAAGGGGATTCCGAAACAGATGCCGATGCAAAATGGTCTGAAAAGGAAATGCGTCAGGCAGAAAAAGAAAGCCTGGGCTTCTATTTTAGTTCACACCCCTTGACTGACTGTAAGGAAAAGATTAAACAGTTATCCACAGTATCTTCCCTAGAGATCTCTGAACGTGCTGAAGGGGAGGATGTGGTTATAGGAGGTATTATTACCAACCTCAGGCAGACCACCACCAAACGGGGCGATCCTATGCTGTATATCACCCTTGAAGACATGAAGGGCGGGGCCGAATGTCTTGCCTTCAGTAAGGAAATAAAGGCGTATCAGCCGCTCCTGAATGTGGACGAGATTGTTTTTATAAAGGGTCAGGTAGGTTTCCAAAGCACCGTCCCCACTTTGCGGATAAAGGAAGTTATTGCTGAAAAGGACGCCCTGAAACGACTAGCTAAATGCATAACCATTCGGCTCGATGCCTCTCAATTCGAGGAGACAAAATTAACTCAACTCAAGGAAATCATAAAGAAACACTGCGGCAAATGCCCCCTTTTCTTTGAAATCAGCACACCCGAACAGGGCATCACCCAAATCAGGACCTCCAGTCAATATTTTGTGTCAGTAACGGAAGCCTTTTTGTCTCGTATACGCGAACTCTTCGGCACGGAGTCATGCCGGATTAATCAATCAGAACTGCTTGCAATGGTTTAAAAGGTTCTGATTGGTTATGCTTGGCGTTTTTTTGAATGAGATGGTCTTTGGAAGTCAAAGGCATAATGAAATCAAACAATTGCAGTCGGACACGGATAAACGCTGATTTACACTGATTTTTCAACGACATAAAGAATCACAGGTAATTACCTAATGAGTGAGTTAAACAAAAGAATTAAGTCATTATTTTATCTGCGCTTATCTGCGTTAATCTGTGTCCCATTGCAGAATTTAGGTAATATTATATTGAAAATATCTCCAAATATTCAGTGTGATGCTGCTGATTTTTGGCTGGTATACGCTATATCAAACGAAATATGCAGAAATTTGCAGAATAAAGAAAAAATAAAATGTTAGACTTCTAAAAATCAATTAGTATGCTATACTATTTCAATGAAACCAACAGTTTATATCGAAACCAGCGTTGTAAGTTATTTTACAGCGAAACCAAGTCGAGATTTGATAGTTGCTGCACATCAGCAGATTACAAATGATTGGTGGGAGAATGCATTACCTAATGATTGAAGAAATTAATGCAAGGCAAGGAATCAGAACGCCAATAATTTGTACTCCGGAAGAACTTATGGAGGGATAACATGGAACAAGAACCCATCCTAAAAGAAATTCGTAGAATCAGACATGAGATTGAAGCAGAGTGCCAGAACGATCCTCAGAAATACTACGAACATATTCAACAGGTACAAAAACAATACGGCAATCGGTTAGTTCGTTTTAAACCTAAGCCAGCGGTGAAATTGGCTAAAGTAGAATAAAGAAGTCTAAACAGTCAGTGCATTGAAATCAAACCAAGAGGTTCAGGCCTTCATTATTCAATATTTTATCATTTGGCAATTGAATATAAGATGACACTCTATTGCCTTTCTGGCATACGCTATATCAAACGAAATATGCAGAAATTTGCAGAATAAAGATAAAAATAAATGTTAGGTGTATAATATAAAAACGGCAAAATGGAATTTATAACATGAAACTACCGCATCCAATACAATATCAGGGAAGCAAAAGAAGCCTTGCATCAGTCATTCTCCGCTACTTTCCTAATAAATTCCCAAGACTTGTTGAACCCTTTTCCGGCTCAGCGGCAATTTCAATAGCATGCGCTGCAAGAGGAAAGGCTAACTCATATTGGATAAATGACTTAAACAAGCCCCTTGCTGAATTGCTTGGCTTAATTATTAACCACCCTGTAGAAATAGCCAATTATTACGAAACAATTTGGAATCAACAGCATGATGATCCAATAGAACATTATTATCGTGTGAGGGAAGATTTCAACCGAACAGGAGACCCCAGATTATTCCTTTATTTGCTTGCGCGTTGTGCAAAAGGTTCCGTGCGATACAATACTGAAGGACTGTTTAATCAGAGCCCCGACAAGAGGCGTCACGGTACACGTCCCGAAACAATGAGAGATAATATTTTTGGTGTTTCTACCCTATTGAAAGGGAAATCTGTAATATCATCACTTGACTACAAAGATGTTCTATCAAATGTCAATGAGGATGATGTTGTTTATATGGACCCTCCTTATCAGGGAGTATGCGGCGATAGAGATTCGCGCTATTTTTCAGGTATATCTTATGAGGAGTTTTTAGCAGCATTATCAGAATTAAATGTCCGTCAGATCCGTTATGCAGTCAGCTACGATGGGAGGACAGGCAATAAGACCTTTGGCAATCGCCTACCTGAGAGCCTTTCACTTACCCTAATTGAGTTAGAAGCAGGCCGCTCCTCTCAGGCAACTTTGCTTGGACGCGATGCTGTTACCGTTGAATCTTTATATTTATCATCACGCTTAGCCATCGAGGTTAAAGCTTCACCGTATTTCCACAGAAAACGGGAAACAAAACAACTTGTACTGATGGAGACCAGAAGACGTTATGCCGCAAAAATATCCAAAAGAATTCCTTGATCTTTGCAGGACTGTTACCGCGAAACGTCCCAAGACGGTTATTGACCATATTTTAAAGCATGGGTATATCACAACAGAAGAATTGAAAGAAAAATACGGGTATAACCACCCTCCAAGAGCGGTTCGAGATGCGCGAGAGCATGGTATTCCACTTGAGACTTTTCGTGTAACAGGTTCTGACGGCAGGAAAATTGCGGCATATCGCTTTGGGGATGTAAGGAAGAAAAGGTTCAGGAAGTTGTCCGGGCGAACTGGTCTTTCCAAGAAAATTAAAGGATATCTCATCGAGAAATATGGTTGTAAATGCTTTATCTATCTTGAAGATATGGATGAAGGCGAGCTTCAGATAGACCACCGCGTGCCTTACGAGGTTGGTGGTGACGGTGAAAGCGTCGAACAAAATCCAGATGATTTCATGTTGCTTTCCGGTTCTGCAAATCGTGCAAAGTCTTGGTCATGCGAACACTGCGAAAATTGGCAGACACTGAAAAAGAAGGAAGTTTGTCTTTCTTGTTACTGGGCATATCCCGAAGAGTACTTTCATGTTGCAATGCGACAGGTTAGACGGCTTGATTTGATATGGCAAGGCAAGGAAGTAGAACAATACGAAAAACTGGAAATTGATGCTAAAGACTCAGGGCAGACAATTCCTGAATTTGTAAAAGAACTTATCGAAAAAGCCATTGAAAGAAAGAACACCTAACAAGTCGCTCAAGGCGGACGTGGCATAAAGCTGCCACGCCGCTTAGCTCAAACGTTACACTCCGATTAAATTAAAACTGATAAATACAAATGGCAGTTCCAAATTATCAAACAAATATGCTTCCTTCCTGAAAATTTGCTGCGATCTATAAGACCATTTGCAGTGGGAGTCTATTGGTAATTTCGCCGGGCATTTTAAATTTCCAGAAGCTACTCTGCAAGGTTAAAAGCCTTGCCCTGCATTTCTCTTCCGGCTCGTTGGATTACGGTACTTCTGACACCTTTACTTTTATATCGTATCCGAGCCTGTGAAGATAATCGTAACAATCGTCCCAGCTAAGTCCGAATTCACGCACGTCTGCAAGCCCTATCCTGGCAAGAATATCTCGTAAAAGTTCAAAATGCTCATCTTCAAAGTTAGCGTCAACGATCATATCCTCTGTCCCGTCTTGTTAAAAAAAGTGGATGGTGGAAAAATTTTCAAACCGAGTTTATGGCTTTGGGAGTGAAATGACCATTTAAAAGTGTTTGACCTGCCTAATTTATTCTGTTAAAATCCTGTGTAAGAAGGAGAAAGGGTGAAGGGGGAGAAGGAAAAATATAATTTTAAGAAACTTCTCCGTTTCTCCCTTTCTCCTTAATCTTTTTTATATTTTTCCTGTGTACTTAATTTTGTTAATTACCCTGTTTTTGGAAAAAGACGAACTTATGGCAGATGAACTTACGTATGCACTCATTACCCCTTACAGCCTTTTAAAAAGCCGTACCGGCGGTATCCTGGGACGATTGCTTTCATTGACGAACCTTGAAATTATCGGGGCAACCATGTTTGCGCCGAGTGATGCCTTCGTGGATAAATATTGCGCAACCATTGAAGAACAGGATATCAAACCCGCCTGGAAAAAGGTCATGATTAACTACATCAATACCAACTTTCGCAAGCAAAATAAATTTGGGATTACCAACCGAACGGTACTCCTTTTCTTTAAAGGACCTCAGGCTATCGAAAAGTTAAAGGACGATGTTATTGGGCCTATCACCAGTTTCCAGGGACACACCATTCGCGGCAGTTTTGGAGATTTTGTAGAAAGTTCTGATGGTAAAGTCGAATATTTTGAGCCATCCGTGTTGTCCTCGGCAGACTCAGTCGTCAACGATAAACAACTCGCCTTGCTTGCTGAATATCTGCCAAATGACGGGGGAGTCCTGGAAGATATTGTTAAATTTCCCGAAGGGGTCAAGGCTGAAACCACGTTAGTTATTCTGAAACCCTTTGAAGAACAAAGTCCGTTGCCGGGAAATATCATCGATATGTTTTCAAGAACCGGCTTGTATATTGTTGGATTAAAGCTCTTGAGGATGAGTATTGCCCAGGCTGAGGAGTTTTACGGCCCATTAATAAACATCTTTCGGGAGAAATTAAAGCCCAAGCCAGAAAAGATCGCGGAGAAACTCAAAGAAACCTTTAAATCTGCCTTTTCATTCGAAGTCCCCAATACCATCATCAATACCCATGCGGAACAATTGGCAGATCAGTTAAAAGACATTAATGCCATGCATGAATTCAACAAGATCGTGCAATACATGACAGGACTAGACCCGGAAAAAACATCACCCGCCGATAAGAAGAAACCAGGAACTGCCCGTTGTCTTGTGTTGCTCTACAGGGGCCCGGACGCAATTCGCAAAATCAGAAATATCCTTGGCCCTACCGATTCGAAAAAGGGCGAGCCTGGCAAGGTTCGCAGGATTTATGGAGAAGACATCATGAAGAATGCCGCCCACGCCTCCGATGCTGTGGAAAATTCGGAAAGAGAGCGAAAGATCATCGGGTTGTGGGATAACAAAGGTCCCTGCGAACTGAAGGATATGATCGAAGACTACTTAAGAAAAGGTAGAAAGTAAGGCATGCGTATCAAGAAGATAAATGTAGGGCCTTTGCAGGTATGTTGTTATATTGTTATGGGGAATCTTTCTTCGGAGGCAATGATTATCGACCCGGGCGCAGATGGAGAAAAAATTATCGCCTTTATAAAAGATGAACATCTGACCCCTAAATTCGTTGTGATCACGCATGGACATGGCGATCACATCGGTGCAAATGCAAGATTAAAAGAAGCTTACCCGAATATCCAGATATGTGTGCATGAAGCAGACGAGGACATGCTGCCCTATCCTGCAAAGAACCTCTCCATCCTCGCTGCCTTCTATGGGGGCATAACCGTGCGATCTCCTGCTGCTGACCGATTGCTGAAAGATGGCGACACGGTTACTATAGACAATTATACATTTGAGGTAATCCACACTCCCGGACACACCCCTGGTGGAATATGTTTATACAGTAAAAACCAGGAAAACGGACAGCCTCCTGTCCTATTTTCCGGAGACACCCTTTTCAAAGAAGGCATTGGTCGGACAGACTTTCCCGGTTGCAGCGAGAAAAAGCTAATCCGGGGTATTAAGGAACGATTATTTGTGCTGGACGAAAAGACCGTCGTGTATCCTGGTCACGGCCCGTCAACAACCATTGCAGAAGAAAAGAAATATAATCCATTTGTTACTACGTAATTTTAATGATATAAAATGCCAGAAATTCAAAAGATGAATCGTAAAAGAAAAAAATTCTTAAAGTTATACAAAAGTTTTAAAGAAATGGATGCAGATGATAAAAAATATTGGGCTTCCGCATCTATGGAGGAAAGAGTAGAAGCGCGTAAACAATTATGGTTAAATTATTGTTTATTTAAAAGGATAAACCCCCGTGGACAAAAACTTCAAAGAGTTCTTAAAATTGTTAAATTGCCACAAAGTTAAATATGTAATAGTAGGTGCTTATGCTTTAGGATGTTATACGGAACCTCGTTACACCAACGACTTGGATATTTTTGTAGAAGCCACAACTAGTAATACTGCTAAAATGGTAAGAGTTCTATCTGATTTTGGATTTGATGCTTCAGTAGTTAACTGGAATAATTTTTTTGCTGGCCGTGAGATGATTAGGCTGGGTTACGCCCCGATAAGAATAGATATACTAGCCTCTATTTCTGGGGTAACTTGGAATGAAGTATGGAAAAATAAAACAAGAGGTTTCGTTGACGAATCTAAGATTCCTGTTTATTTTATTGGGAAAAAACAATTAATCAAAAACAAGAAAGCCGCTCGCCGACCAAAAGATTTGAGCGATATCAAACAATTAGGATAAAAATAACAATTTCGATATGGTAATACAGGAGAAATTTTGAGATATCCGAGGTAATCATACATGGTAGAAAGAAGAGAAAATATAAAAGAGCTATTCATCGAAGAAGAGATGAAAGATTCGTATCTGAGTTATGCCATGAGCGTCATCATGAGCCGGGCGCTTCCCGATGTAAGGGATGGTTTAAAGCCGTCACAGAGGCGCATCCTTGTTGCCATGAATGACCTCGGACTTGGCCCTCGCTCCAAATTCAGGAAATGTGCCAAGATCGCCGGCGATACGACCGGTAACTACCATCCACACGGCGAGCAGGTGGTTTATCCTACCCTCGTCCGTATGGCACAGGATTTTAACTACCGATATCCCCTCGTAAAAGGCCAGGGAAATTTCGGCTCTATCGATGGAGACCCGCCAGCAGCCATGCGTTACACAGAAGCCCGCATGACGGAAGTTACCATGACCATCATGGAAGATCTGGAGAGGGAAACCGTTGATTATGTACCCAATTACGACGACACACGAACAGAGCCCAAAGTCCTTCCCTCGAAATTCCCAAATCTACTTTGTAATGGTTGTTCTGGTATTGCAGTCGGCATGGCCACGAGTATTCCCCCGCATAATGTCAACGAAATTTGTGACGGCATTACCCTTGTTATTGATAACCCTGATGTAACCATTGACGACTTAATGCAGGTCATCAAAGGTCCTGATTTCCCCACCGGGGCGTTAATCTGCGGTACGGAAGGAATCAAAGAAGGTTACCGGACAGGTCGTGGAACGATTACGGTACGGGCACGGGCACACGTGGAAACCTCCAAGAGCGGAAAGAAGAGCATTGTTGTAACCGAAATACCCTATCAGCTTAACAGAGACAACATCCTGGAACGAATTGCCGAATTGGTACGCGAAGAACAACTCAAAGGCATTTCTGATATCCGCAATGAAAGCGATCGGGAAGGGAGCCGTCTTGTCATTGACTTGAAAAAAGGCGAGGACGAAGAAGTTGTTTTAAATCAGCTTTATAAGCACACAAAACTCCAGGATAGCTTCAGTATCATCACGATTGCTTTAGTAAATAATCGGCCAGAGACACTGAATCTGAAGCAGATGCTGGTCTACTACATCGAGCATCGGAAGGTCGTTATTCTGCGCAGAACTCAGTATTTGCTGGAGAAGGCACAAGCCAGGGCGCATATCCTGGAAGGATTGAGGATTGCACTTCAGCATATTGATAAAATCATTAAATTAATTAAAAATTCCGATTCTGTTGAGACTGCGCGACAGGGGCTTATCAAACAATTTTCTCTTTCAGAAATTCAGGCCAATGCAATCCTGGACATGAAACTCCAGAGGTTGACGGGACTAGAACAGGGAAAGATCGAGGAAGAATACAAAAAAATATGCGCCGATATTAAAGAATATCAGGCAATTCTGGCGAGTGAAAAGCTGGTGCTGAATATTATCAAAAAAGATATCGCAGAAATTAAAGAGCGTTTCGGCGATAAACGTCGCACGGAAATTGTTGGCGCTGCAACGGAATTCAACATAGAAGACCTCATTGCAGAGGAGAATGTAGCTGTTATTATCAGTCATGAAGGTTATATCAAACGGTTACCATTGACAGCGTACCGGAAACAGCACCGAGGCGGCAAGGGCGTTACCGGCGCCGACATGAAAGAAGGGGATTTCATAGAACATCTCTTTGTAGCGTCTACCCATGATTATATCCTGTTCTTTACTGACCAGGGACGAGTTTACTGGCTGAAGGTTTATGATATTCCGCAAATGGGACGTACGTCCAAAGGACGAGCGCTGATTAACCTGTTGGAATTCAAGGAGGGTGAAAACGTAACCTCACTTATTCCCGTGCGGGATTTTGACGAACGGCAGCTGGTCATGGCTACCAGTCATGGAATCATCAAAAAGACCGTATTAAGCGCCTATGGTAACCCCAAAAAGGGCGGTATTATCGCCATTAACCTGGATAAGGGCGATAAGCTGATTGGCGTCAGACTAACAAATGGCAAACAGGACATCATCCTCGGTACTGAACAGGGAAAGGCCATGCGTTTTTCTGAAGAAAACGTCAGAACCATGGGGCGGGTCACACACGGAGTGAAAGGCATCAAACTCAAGGAAAATGATAAAGTCAGGGATATGGTAGTTGTAGACGAGAATGCCAGCCTGTTGACGGTTTGTGAGAATGGCTTTGGAAAACGCACAGATTTCTCAGAATATCCCGCTCATCATCGAGGCGGGCAAGGTGTCATTAACATTAAAACCACCGAAAGAAATGGGAAAGTCGTGGCGCTGATTGATGTCAGAGATACTGATGAATTGATAATGATTACCGCAAAGGGTATGATTATTCGTACACCCATAAATACCATTCGCGCCATCGGAAGAAATACACAAGGGGTCAAACTCTTTGCCGTAGAAGAGGGAGATAAGCTTGTCTCCGTTGCACGCGTTGTTCCAGAAGAAACAAAGGTCGAAACGGATAGTGAAGAAGTTTCCGGTATAGAAACGCAAGAGGAAGCGGCTGAAGAAAGCGCTACAGAGGAAGCTGAAGAATAGACTTCCATTGTCGTTATCATAGTTTTTTAGTATCAGTTTAGTTTTTTGAAAATTTCCCGTATGGTTGTTATGCAATGTAGCGGCAATTCATGAATTGCCGCTACATGTTGTCACGGAGGAATTTTCAACTATTGATGTTTTCAAAAAAACTAAGCTGTTACGTTTTTAATTTATTTCCCAAAATACCACACTATTCCCAACGTGGCACAACCAGAAGATTCCTCTTATTCCCCCATTCTCAAGGGAGCGTGTTTTTTTCGAAACAAAGCCCGAAGGGCTGACAGAGTATAGCCCAGGGCGACAGCCCTGGGATAAGGATTTAATAATATTTTAGCCCTAAAAGGGCGGCACAATACTTAATTTAAGGACATTACCCATCAAGGGAAGGAAAGTCCCCTCGCCTCTTGTGGGAGAGGGCATTGGTGAGGAGTGTTTTCGTGTCAATACCATACATCAACCCCATAAATAGTAATCTTTAAAACGTGCCCTGAGTAAAATATGAGTCAAAAATATTCCATATCAGCCTGTATCATCACCCTGAATGAAGAA
>Ga0209323_10000572_pt1 | contig 23901 bp, 19 predicted proteins | sample Rifsed19ft2_FD_184014 | JGI IMG/M metagenome (GOLD analysis project Ga0209323, IMG submission 184014) | Soil microbial communities from Rifle, Colorado, USA - sediment 19ft 2 (version 2) | ecosystem: Environmental > Terrestrial > Deep subsurface > Rock core/Sediment | place: Rifle, Colorado...
TGGCAACGATACTCCGACTATCACGAACCTGGGACTCACCACCGGAGTACTTCCCTATGAGAAGCTTGGGCTTGAGGTCGGCTTCGACCATATCGAAGGCAACTCTCCGATATTCTTCAACGCAAAGGCGGGCATACCGGAGGGGGCGTACGGCGAGCTCTTCCCGGCGCTGGCCATCGGCGGATATGGCTTTGGCACAAAGTCAGACGTGACCGACCAGAACATAATCTACGCGAAGGCGGCTAAGACCATCGGCAAGTTCGGCAGGGTCTCCGCCGGGTACTATAAGGGCAATGACAAGGTGCTCCTCGACGGGGACGGCAACGCCGATGAAACGGGCGTGATGCTCGCGTGGGAGAGGACCATGAGCGAGATTTCGGATAACCTCTGGCTCTGCGTCGACTACATGAGCGGCGATAGCGCCGTAGGGGCGCTTTCTTACGGCTTCTCCTGGAAGTTCGCGCCCAATACGAGCGTCATCTTCGCATACGTCGACCAGAACGACGACGCGTTTCAGGATTCCGTCTCGGTCCAGGTGGACATAGACTTCGACGTCTTCAAGTAATAGAGAAGCTTTAGCTGTAACTGAAGCCGGCGACGACGCCCGCGCCCGCAAGGGGGCTTCTAAGATCAAAGAAGATCAGGAGGATGGAAAAAGATGAAGGTGTTTCTGTACGCCGGGATTTTAATGGCAGCGCTCCTCGGATTAACCGGCGGCGCGCTTGCCGCGGACGCGGCCGAGATAGACAAGGCGGATACGGCCTGGCTCCTGGTATCAACGGCAATGGTCATGTTCATGGTACCGGGGCTGGCTGTATTCTACGCGGGCATGGCGAGGAGAAAGAACGTGCTCTCGACCATAATGCAGAGTTTCTTCATACTCTGCCTCATAACGGTCCAGTGGATGGTGCTGGGCTACACGCTCTCCTTCGGGCCTGACCTGGGCGGGATATTGGGGGCGCTGGATTTTGCGGGCCTCTCGGGCGTAGGCATAGAACCCAAGGGCACGATACCGCACCTCCTCTTCATGGCCTTCCAGGGAATGTTCGCGGCAATAACGGTGGCGCTCATAACCGGCGCCGTGGCCGAGAGGATAAAGTTCTCGGCGATAGTCCTCTTCGGCCTGCTCTGGGCCTTTCTGGTCTACGACCCGCTGGTCCACTGGGTATGGGGCGGAGGATGGCTTCAGAGCCTCGGAGTGCTTGATTTCGCGGGAGGCATCGTCGTGCACATGAGCTCCGGCTTCTCTGCGCTCGTAGCCGCAATATACATCGGCAGGAGAAGGGGCTGGCCCAGGGAGCTCATGCCGCCTCACAACCTCACGCTTACGGTAATCGGCATGGGCGTCCTCTGGTTCGGGTGGTTCGGCTTCAACGCGGGCAGCGCTCTCGCGAGCGACGGACTTGCCGTGAACGCCTTCGTGGCCACCAACGCGGCCGCGGCGATCGGCACGCTCACATGGGCCTTCATCGAATGGGCGCACAGGGGCAAGCCGACCATGCTCGGCGCCATGTCCGGCACTGTCGCGGGCCTCGGCTCGATAACGCCCGCAGCGGGCTTCGTCAGCCCCCAGGCGGCCCTTCTCATCGGCGTCGTCGGAGGCGCGCTCTGCTACATAGCCGTCACAATGGCGAAGCCCAGGCTCAGGTACGACGACACGCTCGACGTCTTCGGCATACACGGAGTGGCGGGCACGTGGGGTACACTCTCCGTAGGCCTCTTCGCGTCGATAAACGCAACAGGGCTCTTCTACGGGAACCCGGGCCTGCTTGTAAAGCAGGCCCTCGGCGTGGGGGTGACGATAGTCCTCTCGGTCGTAGGCACGCTCGTGATACTGAAGGTGGTCGACATGATAGTCGGCCTGAGGGTCACAAACGAAGATGAGATTCAAGGTCTCGACATTACTCAACACGAGGAGAGCGGCTACTCCATGTAATCGGCCGCTCAAAAAGTCCATCTGCTTTGTTGGCATCGTCGCGGCAGAAGCGACGTACAAAAAGAGTACGCCTCATTCCTCGCTCCCCGATTTAACCGGGGCCTCGCATATGGAGCTTTTTGAGCAGCCTTAAGCAACAGGTTTGCGGGCGGTAAATCGAATAAAACCGGCACAGGGCTGTGCCAACGTTACAGGCAAGGGCGCCTTTGGATACGGGTCATCCGTATCCGGGCGCCCTTTTGTTTTCAAACCAGGAGGTGAGAATATGAAGAAGGTAGAGGCCATAATCAAGCCGCACAAGCTCGACGAGGTGAAAAGCGCCCTGGGAGAGCTCAATATCGAGGGCATGACGGTGACCGAGGTAAAGGGCTTCGGCAGGCAGAAGGGCCATTCCGAGATCTACAGGGGGGCTGAGTACACGGTCGATTTCCTGCCCAAGATAAAGGTCGAGGTCGTAACGACCGACGAGCTCGCGGCGAAACTGGCCGAGGCCATCATGAATGCGGCGAGGACGGGCAAGATAGGCGACGGCAAGATATTCATAAGCGCGGTAGAGGACAGCATAAGGATAAGGACAGGCGAGCACGGGAGCGACGCGCTGTGAAACTACTCAATTCAATGGAGGACAGGATGAAATCCGTCATATACGCTATAGCTGTTGTGCTTTTGATGCCTTTTGCCGCCTTTGCCGGGGACGGCGCTCCGGCGGTTGACACCGGAGATACCGCATGGGTGCTAATATCGACCGCGTTCGTGCTCCTCATGACAGCGCCGGGGCTCGCGCTCTTCTACTCGGGCATGGTCAGGAGAAAGAACGTGCTCGGCACCATAATGCAGAGCTTCGCGGCGCTCTGCATCATAAGCATACAGTGGGTGCTCTGGGGCTACAGCCTGGCCTTCGGGACTGACAACTGGGGCCTCATAGGCGGCCTCGAGTGGGCGGGCCTCTCGGGCGTGGGACAGGAGCCTAACGCCGACTACGCCGCCACCATACCGCACCAGGCCTTCATGATCTTCCAGATGATGTTCGCGGTCATAACGACCGCGCTCATAACCGGCGCGTTCGCCGAAAGGATGAAGTTCTCAGCCTTCGTCATCTTCACGCTCCTCTGGACTACTATCGTCTATGACCCGCTCGCCCACTGGGTATGGGGCGTTGGCGGCTGGCTCAGGGTTCTCGGCGCGCTGGACTTCGCGGGCGGCACAGTGGTCCATATAAGCTCCGGGGCGGCTGCCCTGGCAACGGCCTTTGTCGTCGGAAAGAGAAAGGGCTTTAAAACAGATCTGATGATGCCGCATAACCTCCCGCTCACTATATTGGGCGCCGGGCTCCTCTGGTTCGGGTGGTTCGGCTTCAACGCCGGGAGCGCGCTTAGCGCGAACGGCCTCGCCGCATCCGCCTTTCTCGTGACCAACACGGCCGCCGCGGCCGCCGCGCTCTCGTGGATGGGCGCTGAGTGGGTGCACAGGGGCAAGCCGACCATGCTGGGGCTCGCCTCCGGCATAGTGGCGGGCCTCGTCGCGATAACGCCCGCTGCGGGCTTTGTCGGCCCCGTATCGGCGATACTGCTGGGATTGGTGGCAGGCGTGGTCTGCTATCTGGCGGTAACCTGGATAAAGCCGCTCTTCGGCTATGACGATTCGCTCGATGCCTTCGGCATACACGGCGTGGGCGGCATCTGGGGCGCCGTCGCCACGGGCCTTTTCGCGACGACCGCCGTTAACGCCGCAGGCGCAGACGGCCTCTTCTTCGGCAACTCGGAGCTCCTCTTGAAGCAGGCGATAGCAATAGGCGCGAGCGGCCTCTATTCGTTCATCGTAACCTTCGGGATACTGAAGGTAATAGACTGGACGGTGGGCCTGCGCGTGAGCGACGAGGACGAGCTCAAGGGGCTGGATATTACGCAGCACAGCGAGAGCGGCTATTCGCTCTGACAGGCATGAAATAAGTCCATCTGCTTTGTTGGCCTCAAAGCTCCTCACTGCGGCGTACGGCAAAGAAGTACGCCTCATTCCTCGCTCCCCGATTTAACCGGGGCCTCGCATATGGAGCTTTTTGAGCAGCTTGTAAAAAAACGCGGATTTTCAACAGGCTGCTGAACGATTCTGAACGAAAAGAAGGCAAAGGCGCCTGTAACTATTCGGGCGCCTTTGCCTTTTAAGGGAGGGAACAATGGGCAAGAAAGGCAGAGAGCGACTTGTCGTGGTCGGCAACGGAATGGCCGCGAACGCCTTCATAGAAGAGATATCGAGGATAGACGCTGTCCGCTACGGCCTGACGGTATTCGGCAAGGAGGCCCATCCGAGCTATAACAGGGTGCTCCTCTCAAGCGTGCTTACCGGAGAGAAGGCGCCCTCTGACCTTGCCATGCACGGCCCGGAATGGTACGGGGAGCGCGGCGTGCTGGTGCGCTCCTCTGAAAAGGTCGTTGCCATCGACAGGAACAGGCGCGTTGTCAGGACAGAGCGCGGCCATGAGGCGGGATATGACAGGCTCGTGCTCGCCACGGGCGCCCTCCCCATTATCCCCAATGCAGGGGGAACGGACCTGGACGGCGTCGTTACATTCAGGGACCTCGAGGACTGCGGCAGGATAAGGGGGTTCGCCGCGAAAGGCGCTCAGGCGGTCGTGGTCGGGGGAGGGCTCCTCGGGCTCGAGGCAGCCGGGGCGCTCCGTTCGCTCGGAATGGACGTGGCGGTAGTCCATCTGATGGACAGGCTCATGGAGAGGCAGCTCGACGAGCGTTCTGCCGCGTTTTTGAAGGACGCCCTTGAAGAGAGGGGCGTCAGGGTCCTTTTAAAGAAAGAGGTAGCGGCCTTTGAGGGCCAGGGCCGTCTTGAAAGGATAAGGTTCAGGGACGGGTCGGCAATGGACGCGGGCCTTGCCGTCATCTCCATAGGCATACGCCCCAATATCGAGCTCGCCCTTGCCTCCGGCGTATATACGGAAAAGGGGATAGTCGTGAGCGACACCATGCAGGCCTTTGACCCGGCGGTATATGCCGTAGGCGAATGCGTACAGCACAGGGGAGCTACCTTCGGCCTTGCCGCGCCGATATTCGAGCAGGCCCGGGTGGCAGCCAACCAGCTCGCCGGAGACGGCAGGAGCGCCTTCAAGGGCTCTCCAGCCTCCGCGAGGCTCAAGGTGCCCGGGATCGACCTCTTCTCGGCAGGCCTTCCTTATGGCGGCGACGACACGATCGAGTACATGGACAGGAGGTCCGGCATATACAAGAAAGTGACGCTCGAAGAAGGCAGGATAAAGGGCGTCGTCCTTTTCGGAGACAGCTCCGCGGGCCCTGACCTCTTCAGCCTGCTCTGCTCCGGCGAGGACGTGGGGCACAGAAGGCAGGAGCTCCTCTCGACCGGGCGCAAGGCCGGGAACGGGGCGACGGGCCTGCTGAACCAAGACGCCATCGTCTGCGGGTGCAAGGGCATCACAAAGGGCGCGATAGCCGCCGCGATAAAGGCAAAGGGGCTTTTCACGAGAGAGGACGTGAAGAGGGAGACAGGGGCATCTACCTCATGCGGGGGGTGCGCTCCGCTGGTCGACGGGGTCCTCGAAGAGACGCTCGGCGCTGCCTTCGAGTCCGGCGCGGCTGCGGCGCTGTGCGCCTGCACGAGCTACGCGAGGGAGGACGTGCTCAGGAATATAAGGGAGAAGGGGCTTAAATCCGTAGGCGCCGTGATGGAGACGCTCGGGTGGGCGGGGGTGGGCTGCGAGAAGTGCAGGCCGGCCATAAATTATTACATCTCGATGGTCTGGCCGCATGATGCCGAAGACGACCTGACTTCGAGGCTCATTAACGAGCGCGCGCACGCCAATATACAGAAGGACGGGACCTTTTCGGTGGTGCCGAGGATCTACGGCGGCGTGACGACCCCCGCCGAGCTCAAGCGCATAGCCGAGGTCGCCGAGAGGCACAGGGTTCCCCTGGTGAAGCTCACCGGCGGGCAGAGGATAGCCCTCGTAGGAGTCGCCAGGGAGGAGCTTCAGGATATCTGGGGCGAGCTGGGTATGCCCTCCGGACACGCCTATGCCAAGGCAGTGAGGACCGTGAAGACGTGCGTGGGCGAGAGGTTCTGCCGCTACGGAACGCAGGACGCGATAGGCCTCGGCGTCGAGCTCGAGCGGCGGCTCGCAGGCATACCCATGCCCGCCAAGGTGAAGCTCGGCGTGAGCGGCTGCCCGAGGAATTGCGCCGAGAGCGGGGTGAAGGACCTGGGCGTTGTGGGCGTGGCCGGCGGATGGGAGCTCTATGCCGGCGGGTGCGGCGGGATTGAGGTCAAGGCAGCGCAGAGGATCGGGACGTACAGGACAGGGGACGAGGTGATGGAGGCTGCCTCCGCCGTCCTGCAGCTCTACAGGGAGGAGGCCCCCTACGGCGAACGGACCTACAAATGGATAGCCCGCAAGGGCATCGAATACGTAGGAAAGAACGCGCTTCAAGATTACGGGAAGAGGACCAAGCTCGTGGCGAGGCTCACCTACGCCGCTGAGGCGGTCGGCGACCCCTGGAAGACGCAAGGCCCCGCGCTCATGAAAAAGGGGGCTTAAGAGGCCTTGACCCTGTTGATCAGGGCCGAGATCGCGGATACCTTGTCCCGTATGTCGGCGGCAAGGAGGATATCGGATATGACGGCAACGGATGACGCGCCCGCCTCCATCACCTGAAGGGCGTTGTCGATGGTGATGCCGCCTATCGCTACAACGGGGACGTCGACCTTTGAGGCTATCTCACAGAGTCTTTTTATGCCCTTTGGCGCGTCGGCGTCCTTCTTCGTGACCGTGGGGAATATGGGGCCGAAGGATACGTAGTCCGCGCCTTCCTCTTCAGCCCTTTTTGCCTCTTCAAGGCTGTGGGTCGAAACACCGATTATCGACGAGGGCAGGAGCCTCCTCGCCTCTTTCAAGGGGATGTCTTCCTGGCCGAGGTGGACACCCTCGGCTCCGGACAGGAGGGCTATGTCGACCCTGTCGTTTACAATAAAGAGGGCCTTGCCGCCGAGAGCCATCCTGATATCCTGTGAAGCCCTGAGCATCGCGGCGCTCTCTGTGCCCTTTGCCCTGAGCTGAACGAGCCTTGCTCCTCCAGCGGCGAGAAGCTCCGCGCACGGGCCTGCCGCATCCAGGCCTACGTAGGTTGAGTCTATTATGGCGTAGAGGCCCGATATCAGGGTCGCGCCCTTCACTCCTTTATTTTCCCTACGTTTACATTGAGCTCCCTTATCTTTTTGCGGAGCGTGTTCCTGTTTATGCCGAGCATATCGGCCGCCTGCACCTGGTTGCCCCTGGTCTTCTCGAGGACGAGCTTTATAAGGGGCCTCTCCATGAACGGCATGATGAAGGCGTAGAGCTCCTGGCGAGAGTGGTGGTCTGTCTTGTCTATGAAGGGCTTGAGCCTCGCCGAGATCATGTCCTCGAGGGACTCCTTCCTGTGGCGGCCCTGAGGGAGGTTCAGGTCCTGGGGCGTTATCGTCACGCCCTGGGACATGAGAACAGAGCGCCTTACGGCGTTCTCGAGCTCCCTTACGTTTCCGGGCCACTGGTACGCCTCAAGCGCGTCAAGCGCCCCCGGCGAGAATGAGCGCTGGCCCGCGCCGAACTCGGCCCTGAACCTGTCGAGGAAATAGAGGGCGAGCACGGCGACGTCTCCCTTCCTGTCGCGAAGCGGCGGGAGCGTTAGAGTGATGCCGTTCAACCTGAAGAGCAGGTCCTCCCTGAACCTCTTCTCGGCTACCGCCTTCTCGAGGTCCTGGTTGGTCGCGGCGATTATCCTTACGTCGACCCTTACGGGCTCCCTGCCGCCCACGCGGTAGAACTCCCGCTCCTGTATGGCGCGGAGCAATCGGGCCTGCAGGTCAAGGCTCATATCTCCCACCTCGTCCAGAAAGAGCGTGCCGCCCTCGGCGAGCTCGAACTTGCCCTTCTTGGCCTCCACGGCGCCGGTAAAGGCGCCCTTTTCAAATCCGAAGAGCTCGCTCTCCATGAGGTCCCTGGGCACGGCAGCCGAGTTCACGGCAATGAACGGCCCGTCCGCCCTGGGGCTGTTCATGTGGATGAGGCGCGCCAGCAGCTCCTTGCCCGTGCCGCTCTCGCCCAGGATAAGCACGGTGACGTCCTTCGCCGCGACCTTGCCGGCCTTCTTGAAGACCTCCTCCACCGCCTTGCTCTTGCCGATGAAGGTGGTCTCGTGCTCAAGGCTTTCGCGCAGGCGCTCCTTCAATGCCGTGACCTTCTCCTTCAACTTGAGGTTCTCTATCGCGCGCTCGACGACTATCTCCAGTTCATTCAGGTCAAATGGCTTCGTGACGTAGTCGAAGGCGCCGAGCTTCATCGCTTCCAGAGTGTTCTTCATGCTCGACTCGGCGGTCATTATGATGAACGAGGCGGTGCTGCCGGCCTCCTTTGCCTCGGTGAGGAGCCTCAAGCCGTCCTTGCCTGGCATGTTGATGTCGAGGACGGCTATTGATACGGGATTTTTCGCGAGGGCCTCCCCGGCCTCCCTGCCATCCTTTGCCTTTATGACGTCGAGCCCCTTTTCGGCGAGGAGCTTCTCGAGCACCCAGAGTATGCTCTCGTCGTCGTCTGCTATGAGTACCCTTGTCGTCATGCGCCTCTCTCGAATACGGGGAGATAGACCGCGACCGAGGTGCCTTTGCCCGGCTCGGAGTCTATCTTCAGGAGCCCGCCGTGCTCTTTTACTATCTTCAGGGTAATGGCCATACCGAGGCCGCTGCCCTTGGGCTTTGTGGTGAAAAAGGGCGTGAAGACACGCTCGAGGTCCTCAGGCCTTATTCCGCAGCCGTTGTCCGAGACTACTATCGATACCATGCGCCCCGGCCCGCTGCCCTCGACAAGGTGGAACTCGGTTATCGCCCTTGTTGTTATGTGTATGCTCCCGCTCTCGGAGATCGCCTCTTTCGCGTTCTTGACGAGGTTGAGGAATACCTGCTTCAACTGGTTCTCGTCCGCGAATACGTCGGGTATGCTCGGGTCGTAGCTTTTCACAAAGGTGTTCGGCCCTGCCCCCTCCTGAAGGAGGAAGACGACCGAGTCGAGCACCTGGTGGATGTTGGCCGGGGCGCGGTTGAGCTTCGCGGGCCTCGCGAAGTCGAGCATGTCGTTCAGTATCACGTTGAGGCGGTCGGCCTCTTTGATTATCACTTCCATGTACTCGCTCAGATTCGGCTCCTTTACCTTGCGGGATAGGAGCTGGGCGGCGCCGCGTATGCCGCTCAAGGGGTTCCTTATCTCGTGCGCGAGGCTCGCGGCGAACGTGCCTATGTACGCGAGCCGCTCCTTCCTCAAAGAGCCCGCCTCGAGGGACTTCAATCCCGAGAGGTCCCTTATGAGCGCGGCGGCGCCGACGAGCTCGCCCCTGGCGTCGACCACCTGGCTCGTGGTCACGCCTATCGGTATCGTGTCCCCGGTTATCCTCCTGAAGAGTTTCTCGTCGTATTCGGTGAAGAGGCGGCCATCGGTGAGCGTCTTCCTGAGCATCTCGGCGATGCGGGGGTTCCTCCTGAAGCAGGCTTCAAGTGGCTTTCCGAGGATAAGGGAGCGCGAGATCTCGGTTATCTTCTCGGCGGACTGGTTGTAGACGGAGACCTGCATCTCCGTATCGACGGCTATGACGCCTTCGGCAAGGCTCTCCAGGATGTCTTCGAAGGAGATCTGGTTTTGTCCCTGTTTCATAATTTGCCTAAATATTAGGCATCATAGCAGGCCTATATGGCAAAGGCAAATGGAAAACAGGGGGATAGGGTTGATTGAGCCGCTTGTTTTTGTCTTTTAAACAATGCCTGGGCATAAGGCGTAAGCGAGCATAAGGATGGGGGCGGAAAGCGAGCGAGCCTTATGCCCGAGGGCGCACGGCAGTGCGCAAAAAGGCATTTGGAAATGACATTTTCTCATTTTATTTATTGTTTTCATTCAGCCCCCAGTTGCATAATACCCCCATGCGCGAGATGTCGGCAGGCATAATATTGAGGGCCGGGAGGGTGCTCCTCGTCCACAACACCAAGCACGGATTGAGGATCGAGCCGCCAGGGGGCAAGAAACTTGCCGGAGAGGGATGGGAAGAGTCGGTAGCGAGGGAACTAAGGGAGGAGCTCGGGATCGACGTGAGGGTAGGGGGGCTCTTCGGCGAGTACAGGACGCACTCGCCCGAGGGCGAATTCATGGTGAGGATGTACTACTGTGAAATAGAGTCGGGCGAGCCCAGGGTCATGGAGCCGGACAAGGTGCCTTCGTTCGGCTGGTATTCGCTCGATGACTTGAAAAGGCTATGCGATGACGGCACGCTCGTGCCCAACATGTGCCTGGCCATACCGGAGTTCAAGAGGATACTCTCTTCTGAAAAATAAAAAGCCCCGCCAACCGGCGGGGCTGGATCCCCTGTAAATTATCGTCTATTAGCAGGGTGTTGAAAAACACCCTGCTAAAGCAATCCAGGGATGGATTGCCAAATTGCGAAACCTGAAAGGGCGAGCAATTTGTGAGGTTTGGCCGAATGCATTTCGGCCAAACCGTAGTTGAAAAAGACCTGGATGGACTTTTTCAACATCCCGTTAGTAGCCGCGCGCTCCGCCGGAGGCGCCGCCGGCAGCCCCGCTGGTCGCGTCGCTCTGGCCGGACATGCCGCCGGTGGTGCCGGGCGCCTCGGCGCCGGGCCTGCCAGAGAGCTGGGCGTCAACGCTGGCGCGCACCTGGCTGCCAAGCTCGGAGGGGTCGCTTATCTGGCCGCCGCGCGCCTGTACCTGGTCGCGAAGGGCGGTGGAGACCATGTCGTGGGCGTCGTCGTCAGAGAGGCCCTTGGTCATGGCGTTGCTCATGCTCGAGAGCACGTCACGGAGGCAGGGACCGGTGCAGTTGTTGTCGACCGCGGTCTTCGCGAGGGCGCTGACCTTGTCGGGGTCCGCGTTCCTCTGCGCGAACTCGTTCAACTGCGGCTCTATCGCGCTGATGTCGGACTGCGAGAGGTTGGTCTCCTTCTGTATCTGGTCCCTGAACTTGCTTACGTCGGCTGACTGCCCGCCGCTCTTCTCTCCGGCGGCCCATGCTGAAGGCGCGGCAACGGCAACAGCGAAACCGAATGCGACGGCCAACTGTAAAAGCCTGCTCTTCCTCATTTTTATGCCCCCTTTTAAAGGTTACTGGTTTTTTTCGCCATACTGAAAAGTATATACCAGCATTGGAGGGCGTCAAGAAGAAGGCTATGGATTGTCCTGCTTGTTGCGTTCCTCCTCCATCCTGTCGTATCCGTAGAAGAGGAAATACAGGACGATGCCCACGAGCGTTATTATCATGAATATGCCCTGGGCAAAGAGGTACCAGAGTATGCCGCCCGCAACGCCCAGGACGAAACCCACCCAGTTCACGGTCTTTACCGTCTTGGGGTCGAGGCGCTTTATCCACCTGTCGGCGTACTTGTAGAGCAGTATTATGGCTATGACAACGCCTACTACAAACGCGAAACCCGCGAGTGACATCTTTAATCCTTGCTGAAGAGCGCCTTCAGGCCCCTGACGTAAGGTGCCCTTACCACGCCCTTCTCTGTTATTATGCCGGTGACGAGGCGCGACGGCGTAACGTCAAAGGCCGGGTTCTTGACCTTGATGCCCTTGGGGGCGATCCTCCTGCCATTCATGTGCGTGACTTCGGTTATGTTTCTCTCCTCGATGGGGATGAAGTCCCCGTGCCTTATCTTGAGGTCTATGGTCGAGAGCGGTGCGGCCACGTAGAACGGTATGCCGTGCTCCCTTGCCAGCACTGCTACCGAGTATGTGCCTATCTTGTTGGCGACGTCCCCGTTCGCGGCTATCCTGTCGGCCCCGACGACGACCGCGTCTATTAGCCCCTTTTTCATCATGTAACCGGCCATGTTGTCGGTAATGAGGGTGACGTCGATCTTGTCCTTCTGGAGCTCCCAGGCAGTCAGCCTCGAGCCCTGGAGAAAGGGCCTGGTCTCGTCGGCGAAGACCTTGACCCTTTTGCCCTGCTCTATCGCGCCCCTTATGACCCCGAGGGCCGTGCCGTAGCCGGCCGTGGCAAGGGCGCCCGCGTTGCAGTGGGTAAGGACGGTCGAGCCGCTCTTCAACACCTTGCCGCCGTGCCTGCCGATGAGGCGGCAGATCGCGATGTCCTCTTTGTGGATGTCGAGCGCCTCTCCTACGAGCCTCTTCTTGAGCTTCGCGATATCGAGTTTCTGGTTCGCCGCCACAACACCCTTCATCCGCTCAATCGCCCAGAAGAGGTTCACCGCCGTCGGCCTGGTCGAGGCCAGAAGGGCCGCAATCCTGTCGAACTCCTTTTTAAAGCCCTTCATGTCGCGGGCCTTTATAGAGAGCGCCCCGAGGGCCACGCCCATCGAGGCCGCCACGCCGATGGCCGGCGCGCCGCGCACCACCATGTCCTTTATGGCGCCGGCAACTTCCTTGTAGGACCTGTACCTCCTGTAGACCTCCTTCTCAGGGAGAAGGCGCTGGTCTATCATCACAACCGTGTTGTTTTTCCATTCGACAGTCTTGAACATCTTCTTCTCCGTCAGTCGATTTTATATTTGGAGCGCTTTAGAGGATATGACCGATGTCAGTAAGAAGGCTCGGTTGCCGCGAATACCGTCTCGTCAAATGGCTGGACCTTCACCATCTCCCCTGCCTTGAAGCCCTCGGACTCCTGCGGCGCTATGATGAACGAGTTGGCCCTGACCATGGTGGAGATCATGCCAGAGCCCTGGCCGTCAAGGGGCGTAACGGTGAATCCGGCTGCGTCTGCCTTGAACTCGGCGCGCAGGAAGTTCATCCTGCCCGGCTTTATCCTTATGTCCTTCGTGAGCCGGGCGGCAAACGTCCTGCGGAAGAGCGCTGTTCTGCCGGACATCTTCAAGAGCGAGGGCCTGACGAACTGCTCGAATACGACCATTGATGATATCGGGTTCCCTGGAAGTCCGAATGCCGGCTTGCCGCCGATGACGCCGAAGGCAAGGGGCTTGCCGGGCTTTATCGCTACCTTCCAGAACTTCATGGAGGAGCCGAGCTCCTTCAGTACGTCCTTAACGAAATCATAATCCCCGACCGAGACGCCGCCTGAGGAGACTATGCAGTCGGCGGACATGGCGAGAGCGAGTTTCTCCTTCAGGCTCTCCCTGTTGTCCCTCGCTATGCCGAGCTGGACGGCCTGGGCGCCCGAGGCTGCCACGAGCGCCGCAAGGGCATAGCCGTTGGAGTTGGTTATCTTGCCCATCGGCGGGGCCTCGTTGAGATCGCAGAGCTCGTCGCCCGTGGATATGACCGCGACCCTGGGCCTCTTGTGCACGAATACGAAGGGCACGCCGCAGGTGGCGAGCATGCTGACCTCCGCGGGGCGGACAAGAGAGCCCTTCTTTATTACTATTTCCCCGGCGTGGAAGTCCTCGCCGCTCCTCCTTATGTGGTCGCCGAGCCTGGCAGCCGTCTTTATGAGCACGGAGCCATCAGCGGCCTCCGTCCTTTCGACCATGACTATCGCGTCCGCGCCGTCTGGCACGGGCGCGCCCGTCATTATGCGGACGGCCTCGCCTCTGGACAGAGCGCCTTTGGGCGTCTGCCCCGCAGGAAGGTCGTAGATGACCTTGAGGCGCGCGGGCTTCTCAGGCGACGCGCCTTCCGTATCAGCGCTCTTCAGGGCATAGCCGTCCATCGCGGAGTTGTCCCACGGCGGGTTGTTGCCGCGAGCGGAGATGTCCTCCCCGAGCACGCGGTCCAGCGCCGAGCTTATGGGCACGCTCTCAAGGCCGAGCGGACGAATCTCCTTCAATATCGTTTCAAGGGCTTCTTCGACTGTGATCATGGGGGCACCAGGAGGATCGATTTTTTTGCTTATGGAATATCAAGTAAAGATTACCATTATAGCCCTGCGGTGTAAATGGGGAAGAGGGCCGCGCGACATAAGGGGCGAGCGCGGAGGAAGGGGGCGGCAGCAGCGAGCGAGCCTTATGCCCGGATTTTGTTTAAGACAAAAAGATAGGAAGAGAGAAAATAAAAAAGGGGCGGCACCCTTTGGGTGCCGCCCCTTGAAAGACCCCTGATATCAGCTCGGTATGTTCATCCTCGTGACTATCTCAGCCACGTTGCGCCTCTTCTTCTTGGCGTTGTTGTCGGCCCTCACCGGTACCATCAGCATGGTGCCGGGCTTGAGCTTCTTCGTGGAAGAAATATTGTTGAGGTATGATATCGCGCTCGTCTCTGCGCCGTACTTCTTCGAGAGCTTCGAGAGCGTCTCGCCGCGCCTTACCTTGTGCTGGACAAAGGCTATCCTCTTCGCGGGCGGGAGCTTGGTCATGTTCTCCCTGAACTGCTCCGCCGTGCCCGCCGGTATCTTTATCTCGTAGCCCGGGTAATTGGGGGGCGTAAACCAGCGCAGGAGCTCGGGGTTCAATTTCTTTATATCCTCTACGCTCGCGCCGGCCGCCTCCGCTATGACTCGCAGGTCGGTCGCCTGAGAGACCTTCACCTTCTCGTACTGGAGGCCCTCGCCGTACTCTATGGCGCTGAAGCCGTAGAGCTCGGGGTCCTTGGCGATGGTGAGGGCGGCAAGGTACTTGGGCACGTACTCCCTTGTCTCCCTGTGCAGCGGCTTTCTCTGGCTCGCGAGCTCCCAGAAGTCCTCGGTGCCGTGTTTCTTTATGGCCCTCGATACCCTGCCCTCTCCGGCGTTGTAGCTCGCGGCCGCGAGATACCAGGAGCCGAACATGCCGTAGAGGTTCTTGAAGTATTTGGCCGCGGCATAGGTGGCCTTCTCAGGGTCCATGCGCTCGTCTATCCACCAGTCCACCCTGAGGCCGTACCTCGTGGCCGTGCCCTTTATGAACTGCCACATGCCCACGGCGTTGGCCCTGGACCTCACGGTCGGGTTCAGGCCGCTCTCTATGAATGCTATGTAGGAAAGGTCCTCGGGAAGCCCGTTCTCGCGGAGTATCCCCTGGAGCATGGTCATGTAATCGGCGCTCCTGCCGAGCCATTTCTCGAAGTACTTGCGACCGCTCGTCTGGAAGTACCTGATGAAAGATTCCACGTTCTTGTTCACGACGATGGGCACGCCCGGAAGGCCCGATTCAACGGCCTCTGCCGCCCCGTCAAGGGAAGCCTCGGCGACCTGGAACGCTGGAAGCGGGTGCTCGACCTCAGTGATCTGGGCGCTGCAGGACGGGAGGGACGGCTCTGCCGGGGCCGAGCCGGTGTAGGAGTAGAAGACCGCCCTGGACTCTGTCTCCGGAGAGCAGACCGCCGGCGCGGAGGAGACCTTTATGCTGCTGAACGGGCTCGGCGCGCCGAAGGCCTCTGTCTTCGCGTGCTGCTGCACGACAGGCGCGGTCTGGAGAAGGGCGACATGTATCGGCTCAGCCGAAGGCTCAAGCGGCGCGGCGCCCGCGTGTACATGGGCGGAAGCTGAGATGAACGCGGCGCAGAACGCGAATGTTGTGATGAGCCTCTTCATAGTCCCTCTCCTGGAGTAAACCTCAGTGGCACTTGTGGCTCGGGATGCCGCCGGCAAGCTCTATTTCCCTGAACTTCTGCTTCACGTCATCGGCCGTTGTCTTCGCCGCGAGCTCTATCCTCTTGCCCGCGTCGGTGAGCGCCTTGGTATATTCAAGGAAGTACTGGTTCTTCTTTATCCACTTCTTCGTAAGGTTGTGGCCGTATGTCTTCACGCCCACGTTGAAGGTGTCGAATCGCACGGCCCTCTTCAATATTGCCCCGAGGGAGTAGAACTCCTTCGTCGCCCTCATGGTCTCGTTCTGCAGCTGGTAGTAGCTCATGAGCTTGGGCTCGTATACTACGTGGTGCGCGTCGTAAAGGCTCCAGTCCTTTGTTATTATCCTGCCCTCCCTGTCGAGGTCCCTGTAGCACTGCGTGCCGGGGAGCGGGGTGAGTATCAGGAACTGCACCGACTCGAGGTCGTTCTTCTTCGCGAACCTTACGGTCTCCGCTATGGTGTCCGTCGTGTCCTGGTCGGAGCCGAAGACGAACATGCCGTGTATCCTTATGCCGTTCTTGTGGAGCGTCCTTATGCCGTTTGTTATGTCCTCGACCGACTGCTTCTTGTTGTAGGCCTTCAGTGTCTCGGGGTTGATCGACTCAAGGCCTATGTAGACCGTGTGGCAGTTCGATTTTTTCATCAGGTCCATGAGTTCCTGGTCCTTTGCTACATCTACCCTTACCTGCGCGGTCCACTTCGGGGTTATCTTCTTCTCTATCATCGTCGAGAGAAGCTCTTTGGTCCTCTTCTTGTGCGCGCAGAAGTTGTCGTCGTAAAAGAATACCCAGTTGCCGTTGTACTTCCTTACGTTCAGAAGCTCTTCTATGACCTTTTCCTTGCTCCTGAACCTGTACTTCTGGCCGAACATCCCGGTCACCGAGCAGAAGCTGCAGTCGTAAGGGCAGCCCCTTGAAGTCATTATCGGGGAGATCGTAAGCTTTGCGCCCTCGTGCTCGAGCCCCTGTATTATGCCGAAGTCAGGGGCGGGGAGCGTATCGAGGTCCTTGCAGAACGGGGCTGTGGAGTTGTGCTTTACCTGCCCGTCCTTCATGTACGAGAGGCCGGGTATCTTCTCCAGGCCCTTCCCGGTCTCCATGGCCTTCACGAAATCGACTATTACGTCGTCCGCCTCGCCCCTCATCACATAATCCGCGTACTGGAGGGCCTCTTCAGGCATGTATGTCACGTGCGGGCCGCCGATGACGACCGGTATGCCGGCCTTCCTGACGAGCTTCGCTATCTCGTAAGAGCGGCAGGAGGTCGAGGTTATCGTCGATATGCCGACCATGTCCGCGCTGAGGACGTCCTTGAGGTCGAGCTCTCCGACCGACTCTACGTAGCTTTTTACGTCGTATCCGTGCTCCTTGAGTCTCGTTCCCAGGATCGCGGTTCCCAGCCTCGGGAGAGGCATCCTTGTGAAGATGTGGAAATCCGGCGGGTTCGGCTCAATAAAGACTATCTTTCGCATATGACATCCTTTTCCACTGGAATGCCGAATATCTTACCCGCAGACCATACCAGTGTCAAGGAAAATGCCTGTCCCGCATGCCTCCGAAAATATGTAAAAATCAAGGTTTTAGGCCATAATCATAACTACTGTAAGGCGCGTTTTCAGCCCGTTTTCTACGGGCCCATTATACAGTCGGCATTGCGGGGCGTATGTGAGCCTGGGCACGAGAGTTACCGCAGCGACGTTCCATGGCCCCTTCGTGCTTATCGGATTATTGGAGGGCTTTCTTTAGGTATTTTCCGGTGAGGCTCTGAGAGGACCTCGAAACCGCTTCTGGGGTGCCGGAGGCGACGATGCCGCCGCCGTCCTCACCGCCGCCCGGGCCGAGGTCTATGATGTGGTCGGCTGCCTTCATGCAGTCGATGTTGTGCTCTATGAGGAGCACGGTGGAGCCCGAGTCCACGAGGCGGCCGAGGACCGAGAGGAGCTTTTTCACGTCGTCCATGTGCAGGCCTGTAGTCGGCTCGTCGAGTATGTAGAGGGTATTGCCGGTCGATTCCTCGACGAGCTCCCGGGCTATCTTCAACCTCTGCGCCTCTCCGCCCGAGAGGGTCGTGGCAGGCTGGCCGAGCTTGAGGTAGCCGAGGCCGACCTCCTTCAGGACGGTGAAGCGCGCCTGCAGGCCCGGCTCGTTGGGGAATAGCTGCATGGCGTCCTCGAAGGTGGTCTCGAGCACGTCGTATATCGTCCTGCCCCTGTACTTCACGGTGAGGACATGGCCCTTGAAGCGCCTGCCGTTGCAGACCGCGCATTTGACGTAGACGTCGGGCAGGAAGTACATCTCGAGTTTTTCGACGCCCTCTCCCTTGCAGCTCTCGCACCTGCCGCCGGGCACGTTGAACGAAAAGTCGCCGGGAGAGAGGCCCATTGCTCTCGAAGAAGACAGGCTGGCGTAGAGCTTCCTTATCTCGTCGAAGCCGCCGATGTATGTAAGGGGGTTCGATCGGGGCGTCCTGCCTATCGGGCTCTGGTCTATTAGCTTTACGCCGCTTATATCCCCGAGGCCGCTAAGAGAGGAGTAGGGCAGGGCTGGCTCGAACTTCTCCCCGAAGTTTACCGCAAGGGCGTTGTAGAGCGTATCGACGACAAGGGTGCTCTTGCCCGAGCCTGAGACGCCCGTGACGCATGTGAGCGTCTTGAGAGGTACGGCGAGGTCTATGTTCTTCAGGTTGTTGCCGGACGCGCCTTTGAGAGATATCGCCCTGCCGCTGCCCTTTCTCCTCCACCTCGGCACGTGTATGACCTGTCTGCCCGCGAGGTAGTCGGCGGTAAGTGTAGAGGCGCTCTTTAAAAATTCCCGCGTGGGGCCTGACCAGACGACCCGGCCGCCCTTTTCGCCGGAGCCCGGGCCGAGCTCTATTATGTGGTCTGAGCCGGTTATCATTGAGGGCTCGTGCTCTACGGTTACGACCGTGTTGCCCATCGACGAGAGCCTCTTTAACTGTTTCATGAGCATCTCGACATCGACCGGGTGAAGGCCGATGGACGGCTCGTCGAGGATGTAGAGCACGCCGCAAAGAGACGACGCGAGCTGCGTGGCGATGGTGACCCGCTGGGCCTCTCCGCCTGAGAGCGTCTTTGTGAGCCTGTCGAGAGTGATGTAGCCGAGGCCTGTCTGCGTGAGGAATTCGAGCTTCGCGCGTATCTGCTTCAATACCTCTTCCGAGACCGCCTCTTCGACCGGCGTAAGCTCGAGCCTCGAGAAGAACGCGCCGGCTTCCTTTATCGACATGGCGCTCGCCTCGGCGATATTGAGGCCGCCGACCCTGACAGAGAGGGCCTGCTTCTGGAGCCTTGTGCCGTTGCAGGCATTGCACGCGACCTGCCCCTTGTAGCGCGAGCTGAAGACCTTTATGTGGAGCTTGTATTTCTTGCTCTCGAGGTAGTCGAAGAAGCCCTCGATGCCGTCGAAGTCAGATGTGCCTTCAAAGACGAGCCTGCGCTCTTTGCCTGATAGTTTTTCAAAAGGCTTGTCGAGGTCGATGCCGTAGACCGGCGCGTGCTTCTCGAGCTCTTCGTACCAGCAGAGATATGACGGCTTTGTCCACGGCTCTATGGCGCCGCGGCGGAGAGTAAGCGATTTGTCCGGTATGACCTTGTCCTCGTCGTAGCGGAGCAGATTGCCGAAGCCCTTGCAATGCGGGCACGCGCCAACAGGGTGGTTGAAGGAGAGGGATATGGGCGTGGGCCGCGAAGCCTTTGCGCCGCAGTTCGAGCAGATAAGCTCTTTTGAGAATACGTCCGTGCCCTTGCCTGGCGAGAGCGCCCACGCAGAGCCGTTGCCCTGGTTGAAGGCGGTCTCTATGGCCTCGGTCAGCCTCTGCCTCTGGGGCTCTTTTACGATTAGCCTGTCAGTGACTACGCCGAACGCAGCCGGAAGCTCTTTTACAGGCCCTTCGGTGATGTCGATGATATCGGAGTCGATTTTGACGCGTATGAAGCCCTTTTCGAGAAGCGCCGCGACAGCCTCTTCAGGCGTCCTGCCGTTCCTTGCCGTGTCAAAGCCGATGTAGAGCGGTTCGTTGAGACGGGTCTCTATAATCTGCTCGGCGGCAAGCTGGGGGCTTCCGGCCTTGACCCCTGTGCCGCACTGTAAGCAGTGGAGCCTGCCAACGCGGGAAAAGAGGAGGCGGAGGTAATCGTTCAATTCCGTCGTGGTGCCCACGGTAGACCGGCTGCCGCGCACGGGGTTCTTCTGCTCGACAGCTATCGCCGGGCGGATGTTCCTGATCGACTCGACGTCGGGCCTGTCCATGCGTTCGAGGAATAATCTGGTGTAGGTCGATAGCGACTCTATGAAGCGCCATCTGCCTTCGGCAAAGAGGGTGTCGAATGCGAGGGACGATTTGCCGGAACCGGACGGCCCGACGATTGTGGTGATGAGGTTGTGCGGGATGCGCACTGAGATGTTCTTGAGGTTGTTCTGCTTGAGCCCCTCGATTATGAGCTCGTCCTTCTCAGCCGGAGAGTTGGAACCGCCCTCGAACGGCAGAACTTCAGCCCTGTTTGTCTTCTTCCTTGCCATGCGTTGCTTAGAGCCGCCTTTTGAATACAGTTAACTATTGATTATAACTTGAAGGCAGGGGGGAAGACCAGAAAAAAGAGGGGAGGCAGGCTGCTGAAAAAGGCCCATCTGCTTTGTTCTCATCGTCGCTCGTCAGTGCGGCGTACGGCAAAGAGTACGCCTCATTCGTCGCTCCTCGATTTAACTGGGGCCTCGCATCTGGACCTTTTTGAGCAGCCTGAAGAAAAGTTGTTTGATGGGATATGCTTCGCTTTTGTGGGTTCAATCTTGCAAATTGAACCCGAAAGTTCGTGATTGCAGATAGGAAATTTCGGGTTCAGGTTTGCAACCTGAACCCGCCCAGAGTTACGCTACGCTAACCCAACCTGCAAGGATATGCCAGAGTTCCTATATTGCGTTCACGGGTTTGGGCTCATTTCTGTCCGGAGCGAGATCTTCGGTATTTTGGACTGATGTCGCGCCGTCCATTGTGGATTCGACGACGAACCGAATCGTCGAGGACGACGCCTCCACGATCTGTATCGACATATTTTTGAATTTTATGATCATCGATTCAGACAGGTCATAAGTAAGCTCCTGATGCACAGCGGGGACTCTAAAATCGGTTCTGTATTCGAGATAGGTCAGTTTAAGGACATTATTCAGTTTGCCGTTATAGACCAGCACCCTTTTTACAGAGCCCTCCCTGTAGACCTGCTTCATCTCGACCACATCATCGGGGCTGTCCTCCCACTTTCTTACCAGACCCAGCCTGCAGGCGGCATCGCCGTAAGCAGCACCGGACTTGTTTACCGCTATGCAGTAATCCCATTTCACGGTCTCTCCCTGTGATGTCACGGGCCTGAAGTCCCTGCGCGTATAGAGCGTATCGCCGTTGCCGAGCCTGCCGTACGGCGTAAAGACCATGCCCTCCGTTATAAGCGGGTAGGCGGCCCCGCCCTGTGAGGGCGGCCTGTATTCGTTCGCGCCCACAGGCGCCGTGATAAAATAGAGGTTCTCCTCCACCACCATAGGCTCGCCTACGGTTTTTTCCTGGAGTTGCCCTATCGCGAAAGAAGCGGAGTTCTTTTTGAACACATTTACAGTGACTGGCTGCATGCCGGCGCACCCGGCAAGGAGCATGAAAGCGGTAATAACAAGGAATATTTTCATCTTGAAAAGAGCCTCCTTATCGAGCTATACCGTAGTCTTGCGACCTATTATTGCATCGCGTAATGTTTGCTCTTCGGTTACAGCGATTGACCGCAGATGCTTAGACCTTACCCTTTCCATTACCTTTTTTCAACTCGAAATTGAAAAAGCCGGTCCAGTTTCCTGGACCGGCTGATAAACACCTTTTTCCCTCAGTGCACCGGCTTTGTGCCTACATCCTGCGGCTCGATGCCGATGTCGCGCAGCGCCTTTTCCGCCAGTTTGCTCTTTGTGCGTAGCCATCGTTCATAGATGCGAAGTATGTCCTTTGACGAGGTCAGGCGGCTTCTCTGGCTTATATCTGTGAGCACATCGACAAACGCCGCAAACTTCCTTGCCAGCTCGCTGAAGAGGTCTGAGACGTGCTCGTTGTCGGACTTGTGCATCGAGGCGACAAAGCCGTACGAGGCCGCGCCCATGGCCATGTAGTAATCTATATCGACTATCTTCCTGTTGAGGCTGTCTGAGAAGAAGCCCGAGGTGAAAAGCGAGATGTCGCCCAACTGCCGCATCTGCTGGATCTGGACTTCCCTGGTAGAGTTGAGGGCCTTGAGGTATGAGAGCGCGAGCGGCTCGTCCATGAGCCTTGCGCTGGTGACGAAGCTCGCGAGAAGGCTCGAGAGGTAGAACTCTGCCATCGCGTTGGTCTGCACCCTCTGGCGCTTTATCGCCGTGGCAACCTGCTCCTTGAAGTGCTCTATGGGGTTGACAGCTGTTACCATAGCTTTCACCTCCTTATCGTAGGCTGCTGAAAAAGTCCATCTGCTGCGTTGTCATCGTCGCTCGTCACTGCGACGTACATGAAGAGTACGACTCGTTCCTCGCTCCCCGATTTAACTGGGGCCTCGCATATGGAGCTTTTTGAGCAGCCTGAATAATCCGCGTTAGCCTCGGGGTTGCCCCCTTTTTGATTATAGCAGGTTACAAATGTTACACTTATTATACTTAAAAGAGGGCCGGTTTGACAATAGGAAAGTTGATGGAATGGAGGGCAAAAGGGGCTAACGCGCTGATATGGCAGAGAAATTTAATTTAAGGGTAGGATCAAGACCTTTCACCCTCCCCTTTATCCCCTCCCGTCAAGGGAGGGGAGGTATTCAAAGAAGACTCAGGTGTAGCGGACAAAATAAAAAAGCCCCCTGCTTTCGCAGGGGGCTTTTTGTTTTTCGGCTCTTATTGGGGTACTACGTTGACCGCCTTAGAACCCTTTGCGTCCTTGGCTATGTCGAACTCAACAGCCTGACCCTCTTTCAGGGTCTTAAAGCCGTCGCCCTGGATAGACGTGTAGTGGACGAATACGTCCTCTCCGCCTTCCCTTTCGATGAACCCAAAGCCCTTGGACTCATTGAACCACTTTACTTTGCCTTTTGCCATTTGTCAGGACCTCCTTTCTACAGATTATAAGTCTATTGAGGTCCTGCCTGAAAGTAAAACTTCTTCAGCATAATACCTGCAACCCACTTATTCTTGACCAGATTATCGCATAGTCCAGATATTGTCAACACCTTTTTTAAATAAAAATTTTAATTCAGGGTAGCCGGGCTGGGCTGAAGGGCCTTTTGGCTCAAAAATACTTCTATTTCCAACAAGTTAGCACTCTTTTTGGTAGAGTGCTAAAAATCGCCTTGACAAAGAACGGAATGGGCCATATATTTACTACACCAAACGGGTTACTTCCAGAATTCGCAAAAAAATAAAACCTACAATTTAAGGAGGAGTAGAGGAATGAAGATCAGACCGCTTCACGATCGAGTTATTGTAAGAAGGCTCGAAGAGCAGGAAAAGACCAAGGGCGGCATCATCATCCCCGAGAGCGCAAAAGAGACCCCGGCCGAAGGCAAGGTCGTAGCAGTAGGACCTGGCAAGAAAGAGGACGGCAAGATCGAGCCCATGGGCGTCAAGGTCAATGACACCATCATATTCAGCAAGTACGCCGGGACCGAGATAAAGGTCGAAGGCGAGGACCTCCTCATCATGAGAGAAGAAGACATACTGGGCGTAGTAGAAAAATAATCGGGTCCTTAAGCGCCCGCAAATAACTTATCCAAGCAAGGAGGAATTTAAAGATGGCACCCAAAGAACTCGCTTTCAGCCATAGCGCAAGGAGCGCGATATTAAAGGGCGTAAACACCCTGGCCGACGCCGTGAAGGTCACCCTCGGGCCCAGGGGCAGGAACGTAGTCATCGAGAAGAGCTTCGGCTCTCCTCTCATCACCAAGGACGGCGTCACCGTCGCCAAGGAGATCGAGCTTGAGAACAGGTTCGAGAACATGGGCGCGCAGATGGTCAAGGAGGTCGCCAGCAGGACCTCTGACGTCGCTGGCGACGGCACCACCACCGCCACCGTGCTCGCGCAGGCCATCTTCAGGGAAGGCAGCAAGCTCGTCGCGGCAGGCCACAACCCGATGGACCTCAAGAGGGGCATCGAGAAGTCCGTCGAAGTCGCCATCGGCGAGCTCAAGAAGCTCTCCAAGAACGTGAAAGAGAAGAGGGAGATCGCGCAGGTCGGCACCATCTCGGCCAACGGCGACAGCACCATAGGCGAGATAATCGCCGAGGCCATGGAGAAGGTCGGCAAGGAAGGCGTCATCACAGTCGAAGAGGCAAAGGGCATGGTGACCCAGCTTGACGTTGTGGAGGGCATGCAGTTCGACAGGGGCTATCTCTCCCCCTATTTCGTTACCGACGCGGAGAGGATGGAGTGCGTTCTCGAGGAC
>Ga0209323_10000587_pt1 | contig 23598 bp, 20 predicted proteins | sample Rifsed19ft2_FD_184014 | JGI IMG/M metagenome (GOLD analysis project Ga0209323, IMG submission 184014) | Soil microbial communities from Rifle, Colorado, USA - sediment 19ft 2 (version 2) | ecosystem: Environmental > Terrestrial > Deep subsurface > Rock core/Sediment | place: Rifle, Colorado...
ATATAGAGAACAACTCAGGATTCCCGTAGCCAGGCTGCGACGACAGATATGACCGGCATTGCCGTTGATGTTTTTATTATAATTTCCCTTTTTGCTCTTTTCGGTTATATACATTCTTTACTTGCCTCAAACAAAATAAAAAGACTATCAGCATCTTATATTGGAAATTACATTGCGTTTTACAGGCTCATTTACAATATAATTTCAATATTAACAGTTTATTTTTTGTTTAAAATTTTACCCCGACCTCATATAACCATTTATGACTTAAAATATCCTTACGATTTTATTATTTTAATTCCTCAATATTTAAGTCTCATTGGTTTTATATGGAGTTTAAGATTTATTAATGTGAAGGAATTTTTGGGAATTAACCAGATTGAACGCTGGTTTAATGACAAGTATAATATAAATGAACTGGATGAGAATCTTACTTTAAGAATCCGGGGCGTTTATAGATTTATGAGACACCCTATTTATTTCTTTTCAATGATGTTTCTATTATTCAGACCTGTTATGGACCTCTTTTATTTAACGTGCTTAATATGTATTATAATTTATTTTTGTATTGGTTCTTATTACGAAGAAAAGAGACTCGTTGAAAAATTTGGTGAAGATTATATAAAGTATAGAAAAGCAGTACCGAGGTTTTTCCCGCTGAAGTTTTTTAAACCTTATAAAGTAGAAAATATTTAGCAGTATCTATTGAAAGAGAGAAATATTTATGTCGAATAAAATAAGATCTACAACTGTTTTAGGTATTGTACATAATGGTAAAGCTGCAATGGGGGGTGATGGGCAGGTTTCTCTTGGAAATACCGTGATGAAACATAACGCATTAAAAATTAGAAAAATTACCGGAGGCAAAGTTTTGTGTGGTTTTGCCGGCGCCTCTGCAGATGCTTTTACTCTTATGGAAAGATTCGAAGATAAACTTGAGCAATACAGGGGAAATGTAAACCGGGCTGCAGTAGAGCTTGCAAAAGATTGGAGAACCGATAAATATTTAAGGAAGCTTGAAGCGATGCTTGCCGTAGTTTCAGAAGATAAAGCTCTTATTATCTCCGGTAATGGAGATGTAATTGAGCCGGATGATCAGGTTGTAGCTATAGGCTCCGGCGGAATGTATGCTCTGGCAGCTGCCCGAATGTTGAAAAAGTATAGTAAACTGACTGCCGATGAAATAGTAAAAGAAGCATTGTTAACGGCATCCGAAATTTGTATTTACACTAATGATAAAATTAATATTGAGGTAATTGAAAAATAAATAATGGAACAAAATGCAAGGAAAGAATTAACCCCGACACAAATAGTTAATGAACTTAATAAGTTTATTATTGGGCAGCATGAAGCCAAAAGAGCAGTTGCAATTGCATTAAGAAACAGATGGCGCCGTCAGCAGATTGTTGATGATCTGAAGGAAGAAATCTTACCTAATAACATTATACTTATTGGACCGACCGGCGTTGGAAAAACAGAAATAGCAAGAAGACTTGCAAAACTTGCAAACGCACCTTTCATAAAAGTTGAGGCATCTAAATTTACGGAAGTTGGTTATGTAGGCAGAGATGTTGAATCTATGATAAGAGATTTAACCGATATTGCCGTGAATATGGTCAAGTCTGAAAAAACAAATGAAGTGAAGGCTAAAGCCGATGAATTAGCCGAAGAAAGAATACTCGATATACTTATTCCCCCTGTAAAAAAGTCAGTTGGTATTGCTCAAGATGGAGAAAACGACACAAATAATGATGCATATCAAAATCAAAAAACAAGAGAATGGATGAAAGAGAAGCTTAAAAAGGGAGAACTTGATAATAAGATGATAGAATTTGATGCAACGGCTCAAAGTGCTTTTGGTATGCAGGTGCTTGGTCCGTTTGGTATGGATGATATGGGGATAAATATCCAGGAGATTATGGGGAATATAATGCCTAAAAAGAAAAAGAAAAGGAAAACAAGTGTAGCCGATGCACGTTCACTAATTGCACAGGAAGAAGCTCAGAAACTGATAGACATGGAGTCTGTTCAAAAAGAAGCTATACAAAGAGCTGAAAATACAGGAATAGTGTTCGTAGATGAAATAGATAAAGTTGCAAGCAGCGGAGGCAAGACTCAGGGACCGGATGTATCGCGCGAAGGTGTTCAGAGAGATTTACTCCCCATCGTTGAAGGCTCGAATGTAAATACGAAGTACGGCGTTGTTCGAACCGACCATATTCTTTTCATTGCTTCAGGAGCTTTTCATGTTGCAAAACCCTCCGATCTTATTCCCGAACTCCAGGGACGGTTTCCAATAAGGGTAGAACTTAAAAGTCTGACAGAGGATGATTTTGTCAAAATCCTTACCACTCCCGAAAACGCTTTGCTTAAACAATATTCTGCTTTGCTTGAAACTGAAGGAGTAAAACTTGAGTTTACGCCCGGTGCAATTAATGAGATAGCCAAAATTGCAACAGAAGTAAATGAACAGGTTGAAAACATAGGTGCCAGAAGATTACATACAATATTAACATCGCTGCTGGATGATATCCTTTTTGAAGTGCCGGATAAAATACCATCCGAGAAAGTAAAAATTGATGCGGAAATTGTTAAGCAGAAACTAGATAAAATTGTTAAAGACAGAGACCTGAGTAAGTTTATATTATAATTTTCCCCGCCTCGTTTTTCATTTCCAAGGCTTGAGAACTGGTATAATATTTTTTTATCTTTAATCTATATTAAAATCCTTATTAAGCCATTTAAAGAATGAAAAACCTTTCCGGCAAATTATTTGGTATATCTTATATCAAGATAATCGCACTTCTTATAGCTTTTCTTTTTTTAATAGTTTTTTCAGGATTTTCAAAATTCCTGGATAAGCAGGCAGAAACTTTCTTATCAAAACTTGGAGGCGAATCGACACCGGATTCTAATATTGTTATAATTAATATTTCGGAAAACGATATTGTGACAGTTGGTCCCTGGCCTATAAAAAGAAGCTATTATGCATTGCTGATAAAAAGCTTATCTGATCTTAAAGTAAAATCTATAGGACTTGAGGTTTTTTTAAGTGCAAGATTTGTTACCCAGTCTATGTACGACAACTTACTTACTAAAGAAATCGGGAAAGCAGGGAATGTAGTTCTTGGCTCTACAGCAGGCAGTATTAATTTAAGTAATTCGGTATATGTCACAGACTCTTTAAGCTATCCCAGCTCAAAGCTTCTCAACGAGAAATTAAAGACAGGTCATTTAAATTTTCTTGATGACGGTACAATAAAAATTCCTCTTGTTATAAAAACCCGGCAAGAAACCGAAAAAGCTTTTTCACTTCAGTTAACAGGTAAAAATTTACCGGTTAACGATATTGAGGTAAATATTTTTAGTCCCTGGAAAAAGTTTAAAAATTATTCACTACTCGAATATTTTGATTTATTACAAAACCAAAGGGACTCTCTCAGGTTCCTTAAAGATAAAATTATTCTTATCGGCATAAGCGCTCCGCAGCTTGCTTTTTTTATTACATCTGCTTTTGATGAGGAAGTTCCCGGTGTTGCTTTGCATGCTTTTGCAGTTGACAACATTATAAATGAGCGATGGATAAATAACAATTACGTTTTGTTTTCCGCGATAATATTTTTACTTTTTCTTTTTTCCATTGCCCTTTTCACGGAAGGGAAATCCACAAAAAAAATCTTAACAGTTTACATTTCAATCTTTATTCTATTTATCATTTTGTCTCTCATTCTCTTAAAATTCTCTTTCTTAAAATTATCCTACCCGTACTTTATAGCACCGGCTGCTTTCCTCGTTGTTGCAGAATTAATTTTATACGTAAATAAGAGTCGCAACATACTTATTGGTGCTTTAGCTGAAGCACAGGTTTTAAAGACAGTTCTTAAAAGCAAAGAAGGAGAATTAGTAAAACTTCAAAAAGAACTTGATGTTTCAAGCGATGAGTCTCCGCATTTGCTTCAAAAGATTAAAACATTAAAGGAAGATATTAGCAGGCTCAGAGAAAAGGAAGAAGATCAATCAGCAGCGGATATTGATACCGATATTAAGCCGGAAAACTTTTATGGAATAGTTTATAAATCCAAAATAATGGCTAATGTTGTTGATTTAGTTAAACGTACGGCGCCGGAAGAAGCAAATATTTTAGTACTCGGGGAAAGTGGCACAGGAAAGGAATTAGTTGCGAAAGCAATTCATTCTTTGAGTACACGTAGGAATAAAAATTTTATTGCTGTTAACTGTGGAGCCCTTTCCGATTCTTTACTTGAAAGTGAACTTTTTGGTCATGTGAAAGGGGCTTTTACAGGAGCTGCTACTGATAAAACCGGCAGGTTTGAAGCTGCCGATAACGGGACGATTTTTCTCGATGAAATTGCCGAAACATCTGAAAACTTCCAGGTTAAATTATTGAGAATACTCCAGGCTGGAGAATTTGAGAAGGTTGGTTCATCAAAAACAGAACACGTTAATCTCAGGATAGTTGCTGCAACAAATAAAGATCTTGAAAGTGCAGTAAAGGAAAAGAAATTCCGCGAGGATCTTTATTACAGGCTGAATGTTATTAAGATAGAATTACCTCCTTTAAGGAATCGGAAAGAAGACATTGAATTACTGGTTAACTATTTTGTTGGAAAAGAATCAAAGGATTTTAGAATATCCAACTCAGGCTATAAATCTCTAAAAAATTATCAATGGAAAGGAAATGTAAGAGAACTCGAAGCTGTTATTAAAAGGGCATGTATTCTTGTAAAATCTTCGGGAAGAAATCTTATCCAGCTTTCTGATTTGCCAAAGGAAATTGTTAAAGAAACTTCAATAGATTTTGATGATCTTGTGCTTGAATCTCTAAGACAAAAGAAATTCTCCCATTCTTCGGTAACGGAAACGGCACGTGAACTTGGCAATGTAAACAGAACACTTGTTTCAGAAAATTTCAGGGGCGTTTGCCTCAAGACTTTAGTTGAAAATGATTTTCATCTGGCAAATATTGTCGAATTTATTTCGGAAACTGATGATCCTGAAGTAAGAGAAAGAGTTAAAAATAAAATAGAAATCTTCATCCAGAATATTGAAAATGATGTGAAAAACATTCCTGGTAAAGACTTTGAAAATGTTAAATCCAAACTAATTTCAAAGTATAAGAATCTTCCACAGAGATTTCATTTTTATCTTGATGAGGTGATAAAACACTATCTTTAGCGATGTAACCTTCCTTATAAATTACTCGTCTTTATATTTATGGAAATGTCCGTTTGTCACAAAGTGTACAAAAACGTTTAAAGGGTTGTATATATTTATAGCCTCTGGTTATATCGATTGTGCTTTTATCGGTTTGTAATGATGTAAATTAATTGGCACAACGATTGGCATAGTAAGGGTATCTTAAGTTCAAAAAATTTTAAGGAGTGTGTATGTCAGTTAGATTATTATTAGCAGTTTTAATTACTTTTATATTTGCCGGAAGCAATTCCGTGTTTGCCCAGGAAGAAGAAAAAGAAGAAGGATTAGATGAAGATTCAATAGAAATTTCTGAGGACGACTGGTTCAATGAAAATAACTGGGATGATTTTGAAGTTGATTTTGATTTTTTTGATCCCTACTTCACAAAATCTCCATCCGTTTCACTCACTTATGGACTTTCTTCAATGAGCATTAAGGACTTCTCTGGTTCATTCGCAGATCCAAGCATTCCCGAGATAAAACTCGGCTATACTACTGAAAAGCCCGTCTGGGAAGAGGAAGATATTATAGACTACAAATACAGCTATCTTTTTTTAAGCAATGTATCTACAGATATTTCGGGCACGCCCGAGGCAAATAAAATAGAATCAAATCTGTGGAGATTTGGATTTGGATGGGCGAATGGATACGGGTATAGACTTGGCTCCTCATCTGCTGTTATTCCTTATAATTCTTATTCCTTTGCCTGGTCAAGACTGGATGTAAAAAATTTTCCTGCTAACCAGAACGATATAAATAAACTTTCTATGTATAACGATTCTTTCCGTTTCGGAGCGGGTTCTGAAGCGGGATTAAAGATAAAAGTGATTCCTCTTGTCAATTTCGATGTTGCTTATGAAAGATCGGTTATCTTCGAGAGACATCTTTTCTGGAAATGGGCAGGTAGTGCTTTAATCGAAGGTGCCGGACACTGGGCTCTTGATGCATTTGTTGATAAGATTATGGATTCTTCTCCTTATGCGGCTCCGGTTGTCGGCTTTGTTCTCAAAAGCGCTTTATCGTATGGCATCTATGAATTGAGACAGGAAAAGATGAACTGGCCATTTAGTAGTTCAGCGCCTCTTTCTTACGACCAAGTTAAATTTGGTGTAACTTTTAATTTTTAGGTATAGTAATAAGTGAGGTTCACTTTAAAAGTGAGCCTCACATTTTTATTCAACAAATCTGATTTTAATATTTACTATTTCGGAATCACTTCCCAATCTAACAGGAGGTCCCCACGTTCCTACTCCGCAGGTAACATAAAACTGAGTTTGTCCCTTCTTTAAATTTCCCCAGCTTATTTCATAAATCCATTTTGTAATAAAATTTAATGGAAACAACTGTCCGTTATGTGTATGACCGGAGAGCTGAAGCTCGATATTTTCATTTGCAATTTCCTCGAGTCCGCTCGGATTATGATCCAACAATATAATGGCATAGTCCCTGTTAACATTAGTTAGAATTTCTTTTAATGACTTTCTCTGATTGCCGGTAAAATTAATTTTACTTCTATCCTCTCTTCCTACAACGTAAAAACTTTTATTAATTAAAATTGATGAATCCCGCAGTACGTTTAGTTTCATTTCCTCTAAGTATTTATCCATCTCTTCTACGCCGTTTATAAACTCGTGATTTCCATTTGAAATAAAAACACCATACTTAGATTTAATTTTTGATAAGCTTTTCCCGATATTTCTTCTCCTGAGAATATTAATGTTATCGTCGAGCACGTCGCCGGGCATAAGAACAATATCGGCATTAAGTGTATTTATTTTTTCTACTATCTTTTTTAGAAGATTACTGTTATTAATTGGAGTCATATGAAAATCTGCTACGAGAACCAGATTAAGCCCGTTCATGTTCGAGGATTTTTTAGGGATATCGATTTCAGCATAATTTATTTTTATGTTTTTTGTGTTAATAAATCCTATAATTATTATTATGGCTGTGAGAAAGGCGACAAACTTAGCCAAACTGTAATTTGCTGATATAAAAGCAGGATAAATGTTGAAGAAATGATTAAACAGTCTTGTTATATCAATTAGAATAATGAACAGGAAAAAATAAAGCATAAAGGCAAACCAGAATGATCCGCTCCATAATAAAATATCGTAAAGAGTATCCGGAATGTTTGCCCCGATTATTTTTGAAATAATATATGCCGAAGCTGCAAACAAAAAAATAGTAATGTAGAAAGGCTTTAAAAACGGGAAGTGTGCGATTGCCTGCCACCCGTGAATAAAAATATAATAATTGGCTGCTGAATAGACTATAAAGAACACAACAAAAAATAAAACCATAAATTCTCAATTAGTTTATATTTGGTGTAGAAAAAACCTGTTTTACTAAAATTCTCTTTTTTTGATAAAAAATATATCATATTTTTTTATTGTAAAGAAAAACTTCCAGGAGGAAGAATGGTAACCCTAAATCCTAAGATATTAATAATCTGCATTTGTTTTTTACAGATTTCAGTATGGGCTCAAAATGATGTAACCGAAGGGAAAGACCATCCTTTTGTTCCGCGGTTTCCGGGTTCTGTAATTGTTTTTTTCAATGAGTCGGCTAATGGAGTTTATGAGCTTACTTTAGGTCCCCTGGTAAGAAACACACCTAACGATGAACTATATACTCCAACGGATACACGGACAATAGAAGGAAAGATAACAAGCTTGCAGTATATGATTAAAAATGAGGAATTCCCGGAAGTTGTTAAGTTCTATGAAGACGTTCTTAAAAAAAATGGGTTCGAACTGATTGCTTTTACGAAAGCAGATAAACCGATGGATATTGCCGGTAGAAACTGGACTATGGCTGTTTATAATAACCTGTCTAGTAAGCTTAAAAGTAATATTTCCGGAAGCAAAGGAGGTAAAGAAAACAGGTATTATATTGTTGGGCAGATAAACCAACCCGCTCAAAAAGTATTGGTGGCAATGATTATTAATGAGTTTGATAAAGATGAGATTTACGTTCAGGTTGATGTTACTGGGCATGCGGAAAAAATTGAAAAGCAGTATGAAACAGATGCCCGGACAATCGAAACTGACTTAAAGGAGAATGGTTATTCGGTTATTAACGGGATATACTTTGAAGAAGATAAAGCCGAGATCAAGAAAGAATCCGAACCTGCGTTAAATGAAATTGCAAAATATCTAAAGAAAAATCCTGGTGTTTTATTATACGTAATAGCTCATACAGACATGGTGGGTAAACTTGATTTTAAAATAGCTCTTTCAAAAAGCCGCGCCGATGCGGTAGTAAAAGCTCTGGTAAGCAGGTATTTTATTGCTTCCGATAGAGTAATAGCAGATGGGGTAGGACCATTGTCTCCGGTCGCAACAAATCAGAATCTTGAAGGAAGAAAGAAGAATGAAAGAATTGAATTAGTTCTTAGATCATTTTGAAAATGGAAAATAAACCCGGAATTCTAAATGCAGTAATAGGTGATAAGAAAAAATTCCTTCTTGTTATAATTCTATTAATATTCTTTTCCTTGTTATTAAATGTTGTGCTTTACATTGGTGGTTTTTTTTCCATCTCAGCAGATGAAAGCGGAAGAACCCTGCTTGCTTATGAATGGCTACATGGCGGTTATAAAGAAGCTCCCACCTGGCTTCCATTCTATACAATTGTTATAGGTTATGGCATAAAAATATTTGCCGACCTTTTCTGGGCTCCAAGAATTGTTGCTACATTCTTTTGTGTTTTATCTTTCGCATCGTTTATATGGTTAGCCCATCAATTATTCAAAGACAAATATGTAACGCTTCTTTCTGCAATTATTGCTTTGTTTTTTCCAACCAGAGTAATTCTTGGTGCTGTTCCTCTTTCCGAATCGATGTATTACTTTTTTATTTTTTCCGGTATTGCTCTTTTCACTATGTGGCTAAGATCCAGGTGGGATCATAATCTTATTTTATCTGCTGTAGCTTTTGCAGTTTCTTCTTCTATAAGATATGAAGGATGGTTCTTTTCTGCAGCTCTCGTTTTGATTTTAATAATCTTTAAAAAACTAAAGGTGAAGGAGATAAGCATTGTAAACATTTTGCTCATAAGTATGATTGGTTTTGCTTTTCCACTTTATTGGTTTTTATTTCAAACAAATATTTCCGGCAATCCCTTGCAGTTTTTTGAAGATGCAAGCAGGGGTTATGAAAATGCACAGGGGATAACTTTCTTTACGATATTAAAGAATAATTATCTCGGAAGGTTCATACATCATAACCTGATTTATTTTTGTTTTCCCGGGTTGATTTCATTGAGTTATTTTTTCGTAAGAGACAGCCTTATAAGAAGATGGGTAAGTTTCACACTTCTTGCTTTTATTCCACTCGTCATTCTTTCTTTTTTCGGTATAGGAATTCCAACTCACAACATCTGGCGTGTGCCTGAGTTATGGAACATACTTTTGATCCCGTTTACGGCTTACTTTATAAAGAACATCCGTTCGTTTGAAATAAAATATTTAAAGCATTTACAAAATGTAAAAATTCCTTTGCTGCTAACTCTCTTATTGATTTATTATTCTTTCCACATTTATCGCCTTATGGGAATCGATGCTTTTACGAAAGAAGAGCTTAAAGTAGGAAGATACGTGGAGAGGAATTTAATGGTAAATGAAACGAACAAAATATTAATTGAAATTCCCGACTGGTCTTATCTCAATATTATTGTTGCATCAAACAAGCCTGGATTATTTGTGTGGAACTCCGATTACAATCCTAAGAAAAAGGGAAATGAAATATTAAATAATGAGAGTAAAATTAATTTTGAAGAACTCTCAAACAGGCACATCAAATATCTCCTTTTAAAGAGTGAAGGATTAAAAAGCAAAGTAATGAGCAATCCCTTTTTCAGGGAGAAAAAAGTTTTTAAAGAATGGTCGGTTTTCGAATTATAAAATTTAACTATTCTATCTTAAATACTTCCCTGTATCCGCCGTCGACAAGCGACATATAATCTTTCATTATTTCTTTGACTTCAGGTTTGGAAGTAAACCCGCGAACCTCTTTTTCGAATCTTGCAAACTCTTCGGTTTCAGATTCAATAACTACCGTCCAGTAATTGGAGATAAGGTCAGTCATTACCTTTACATTCTTCAATCCCTCTTTTTCCATATAAGGAATTACTTGTTTAAACTTTTTAGCAAGCTCACCGGCTTTCCCGGGTTTTGCATTAAAAACTTCCCTGATAAGTAACATAGAACCTCCTTTGATTTTTGCGGTGAAGGAAATTACAAATCGGCTTTTTTAAAAGAAAGACTGTTTATAACTATTTATTATTTGAATGGAACTTGGAGTAAATTAGTTGGATGAGTATCTTAAATTTAAGCTGAATAACAATTAATGAAATTATATAAGTAGCTTTTCGGTAAACTGTGCAGAATTTAATCTTTTCAATCGGTCTTGTCGCTCCTGTTTTTCTTATAGTTGCTCTTGGCTACATTCTGAAAAAACTGGGAATGATAAATGACAATTTTGTATCAGTTTCCTCAAAGATTGTCTTTACAATTTCTCTTCCCGCGTTAATTTTTACAGAAATTTTAAGTGTCGAGATAGGAGAAATATTCGATGTTGGTCAGATCTCTTTTGTTTATGTGGGAACACTCGCTTCATTTGCATTATCCTGGATTATTTCTGGTCCTTTAACCAAAGACGCAAAAGATAAAGCTGCTTTTATACAGGGAAGTTTCAGGGGAAATTTTGCAATAGTAGGTCTCGCAATTATAGTAAACTTCTATGGAGCGGAAAGTCTCGGGAAAGCCTCTCTTGTTCTTGCCTTTACTATTCCGCTTTACAATGTTTTGTCGGTTATCGCTTTAACAGTTCCGCTAAAAAAAGAAAAACAGCCAGACTATAAAAAGATTTTGCTTGAAATATTAAAGAACCCATTAATAATTGCGGTACTTTCTGCCGTAATTCTTTCATACTTTCAGATAGAGATTCCCGGCGTTATTCTTGAAACCGGTACTTATCTTGCTGAATTAACTTTACCTCTCGCATTGCTCGGTATAGGCGGCTTTCTGAGTTTTAAAGACATAACAAAAAGCTCTATGCTTACAACTGTTTCGACCACACTTAAGCTTGTTATTATTCCGGCAGTTGCTACTCCTTTAGCTTATGCATTTGGCTTTACAGGGCAAGATCTCGGAATTATCTTCATCTTGTTTGCTTGTCCTACTGCAATAGCAAGCTTTATTATGGCAGAAGCAATGGGAGCGAACAGCAGGCTTGCAGGTAATATTCTTTTATTGACAACTCTTGCTTCTGTTGTTACAATCACTCTCGGGCTGTTTATTTTAAGGGAGAATGGTTTAATTTAAACTGTAATTCTTCAATAAAGGAAATTTAGTATGGACGATTTTCCCGAACGAGAAATCTCCGGGCTTAATATTAAGATTGATAGAACAATGTGTATTGGCTCTGCCAACTGCATAAAGGTTGCGCCGGATGTTTTTGAACTGGATAATGAAAGGATATGTTCGTTCAAAGAAAAAACACCTGGTGTTGAAAAGGAGATATTAGTTGAATCCTGCTCGGTTTGTCCCGTTAAAGCTCTTTATGTTATTGATAAAGAAGGGAATCAAATAATTCCATAGCTTTCAAAAACTGTCTTAGATGCTTTTAGACAAGTAATAAAATTATAAGTAAATGCCAAATACTTTAGCGCATCTTGGTATAGGGGGAACAGCAACGCGTCTTGCTATAACCAAAGCCGATCTCAAATGGATTTATCTTGGTTGCATAATTCCTGATTTGCCATGGATTTTTCAACGTCTTGGCAATGTATTAATTCCCGGTATTAATCTTTACGATTTACGCTTATATGTTATTGTTCAATCGACATTACTTTTCAGCATTATTTTAAGTTTATCGCTTGCATCATTTTCTAAAGAGTATTTCAAAACATTTCTGATTCTCGCTTTCGGCTGCCTGATTCATTTGCTCCTTGATCCATTCCAGAAAAAATGGGCAAACGGAACTCAACTCTTTGCGCCTTTTAGCTGGGAAATGTTAAACTTCGATCTTTTTTGGCCGGAAAGTTTCCCAACATATTTTATTACTTTATTTGGATTGTTTTATTTTATAATGACCTTCAAAGAAGGAATTGTTGCCCCGCTCAATCTCGATCTAAAAAGGTTTAACAGGTGGCTTATTTTTATTGCAGTAATCCTTATATATTTTCTCGTTCCGTTGTTTATCCTGGATCAGCCGTTTGATTCCGATAATCATTTCGTAAAGACACTTAAAAATGTTAAAGAAAGGCCCGGTAAGTATTTTGAAATTGACAGGAGAGCTTACAGGTATGAAAATGGAATCGGAATATTAAATACTTTTGCCGAAGAAGATATAATACTGAAAGGAATGAATTTAAAGAGTAAGGAAACACTATCAATCCGTGCAAAATTTATTGATGAACATACTGCTGAAGTTATTGAATATCATGTACATTCGGTTTTATTCCGGGATGGGACCTCTTATTCAGGATTAGCAATGATATTTATTTTTTGGACAGCTTCTTTTTATACAAATAGAAATAAAAATATTTCGTAAGAAAACTTATTTTGAGATTTGAAATTTGAGACCTGCCTGCCGTGTACTACTTCAACAATTCGGTAACACTACGGAGGCGGTCTAAAGGAGTTAAATAGTTCAAAGAACCGTGGCGACGTTGATAATTGTACCTATAAAGAAAGTCGTTTAGTTCAGATGATAAAGTATCTAAAGTTTGTCCGAAGTTCAAATGAACAATACATTCGTGGAAAAGAATTTTCCAGAAACGTTCAATCTTTCCGTTAGATTGAGGATGATAAGGACGAGTATAAGTATGATCAACACCGACAATATTAAGCATAGTTTCAAAGAAGTGAGTCTTCTTAGCTTTTTGAGAAGTAAAAGCAGTAAACTCGATTCCATTATCAGTCATAACTCTGTCAGTATGAATGCCGTGAGCCAGGAAATATTGAAGAGAATCAAAGAAAGCTTTAGTTACTTCGGCAGCAGTAATAGAAGTAATTACTTCCACATAAGCCAGACGAGTACAGTCATCAATAATACCAAACAGATAATATCTTTTTCGATCTTGCATAATAGATTTAGCCAAATGATAAGTATCGGCATGAAGAAGTTCACCTGGATATTGTTTAACATATCGTTTAACTTTTTCTTTACGGACTTTGTTAAGAGGGTATCTCTTAAAAGTTCTGTAAATAGTAGATACAGATGGATGGATATTGAACCTGTTCTTTAGGAGATGAAATATCTCAAATTCACTGGCACTAAGACGACGGTGGATTTTAATAATAATACGTTCTTCTTCCTTTGAAAGAAGCTTGTATTTACCAATTTTAGGTCCTCTTTTCAATGGAAGCAGAGCTGATTGTTCTTTACCAGATTTAATCCATCGCTCATAGTATTTTCGAATATCTTTACGATGAACTTTATGAGCCTGACAAAGTTGGTTAACAGTCTTAAATATAGTACAATTACCAGCTTTAATTTTTTCATAATCGCGCAAAATGGTTAACCATTTTGCAGTCATAACATTTATTGTGGAACTGTTCATAGTAACACCTTGTTATAATCATTAATATAACTCCGGTGTTACCGAAATACTGAAGAGTTACACTGCCGTCAGGCAGGTTTGAGTTTTGAAATTTTAACTGTACTCATCCCAGCTTTTAACTCTGAGGGTATCTTCATTATAATGCTTTAAAGCTTTGAAAAATCTTTTTGCAAATTGAACATTTGTAAAAAGCGAAATATTCAGATCAACAGCCTTCCGCCTGATAATATAATCATCATCCAGTTCAATTTTTTCCGAAGTCTTGGGAATATTAATCACAAGGTCTATCTTACCTTCAGCCATATAAGTTAGAATCGCCGGTTCTTTATGTTCGAAAGAGCGATAAAGAATCTCCACGTCTATTCCATTTTGCTTGTAGAAATTTGCAGTTCTTTCTGTTCCATAGAATTTTATTCCAAGTTTCTTCAGGAAATGTAATTCTTCTATCAATTCAGCTTTGCTTTTTAGAACTCCTGTAGAAAGCATTATGGCTTTCTTAGGAATCCTGTAACCCGTTGACATTAAACTTTTGAGGAATGCCTCATTGTAATCATCCCCCAAACACGCCACTTCGCCTGTTGAAGACATCTCCACGCCTGTTACGGGGTCTGAGCCTTTTAACCTTGTAAAAGAAAACTGGGAAGCCTTAACTCCCACATAATCTACATCGAAAGATGACTTATCGATTCTTGGTACTTTCTCGCCCAGCATTAACCTGGTAGCAATTTCAATAAAATTAATCTTAAGAGTTTTTGAGACGAACGGGAAACTTCTCGAAGCCCGCAGGTTACACTCGATTACTTTTACATCGTTATCTTTGGCGATAAATTGTATGTTAAACGGACCTGTAATTTCAAGGGCTTTGGCAATTTCTTTAGTAATAATCTTTACTCGTCTCATCGTTTCAAGATATGTACGCTGCGGAGGGAGAACAATCGTAGCATCTCCCGAATGAACACCAGCATTTTCAACATGTTCGGCAATTGCATAACAGAAAAGATTTCCATGATCTGCAACAGCATCTACCTCGATTTCTTTTGCATCCGTAATGAACTTGCTGATAACGACGGGATGCTCAGGATTCAGATCGGTAGCTTTATGTAAATACTCTTCAAGCTCGTCTTTAGTGAGTACAATGCTCATTGCAGCGCCGCTAAGCACGTAGCTCGGTCTAATCAAGACAGGATATTTTACTTTTTCCGCAAATGATTTTGCCTCCGGAAGGCTTGTTAACTCTTTCCATTCAGGCTGATCAACTTCGATTCTGTCGAGTATTTGTGAAAACTTATTCCTGTTTTCAGCATTATCAATCTGGATAGGCGAGGTCCCCAATATTTTTACTCCCTGGTTATGAAGCTTTATTGCCAGGTTGTTAGGAGTTTGCCCACCCATAGAGATAATAATTCCCTCCGGGTTTTCCAGCTCGTAAATATCGAGAACTCTTTCATGAGTCAATTGTTCAAAATATAACTTGTCGCAAATATCATAATCGGTGCTGACGGTTTCGGGATTGCAGTTAATCATTATAGATTTATATCCCGCTTTGTTAATTGCCATAACTGCATTTACACAGCACCAATCAAATTCAACTGATGAGCCGATACGGTACGGTCCGCCGCCAAGAACAACGATCTGGTTTTCTTCCCCAATGGATATATCGTTTTCTATACCGTGATAAGTAAGGTAGAGATAGTTTGTTTGTGCAGGAAACTCGGCAGCCAAAGTATCAATTTGTTTAACTACAGGAAGAACATTTAATTTTTTTCTGAGGTTTCTTATTTCTAATTCTTCAGAACCGGTAAGAATGGCAATCTGTAAATCCGAAAAACCGTTTTGCTTTGCTTCTCTCATTAGGTCTTCAGAAATCTTATCCGGCTTCAACTTGCCGAGCATGTTTTCAGTATCGATAATATTTTTCATCTTGTAGATGAACCATTTGGTAATCTTTGTCAGTTCAAATATTTTTTCAACTGAATATCCGCATTGAAGGGCTTTTGCAATTGCAAAGATTCTCTTGTCTGTCGGTTCCGATAATTCTTTGTCGAGATCGTTAAATTCAAGATCATTACATACAAAACCTTTTGCTCCAACATCAAGCATCCTGATTGCCTTTTGCAGAACCTCTTCAAAGCTTCTCCCGAGAGACATTACCTCACCAACCGATTTCATTTCGGAGCCAAGTTGTGTACTGACCTGCTGGAATTTCTGAAGATCCCACCTTGGAAATTTTAATGCTACATAGTCGAGTGCCGGTTCAAAACAAGCTGAAGTTTCCTTTGTAATTATATTTTCAACTTCATTAAGCGCATAGCCTAAAGCTAATTTTGTTGCGATAAATGCAAGTGGATAACCTGTAGCCTTTGAGGCAAGAGCGGAACTTCTGCTTAGGCGAGCATTTACTTCTATTATCCTGTAATCATCCGAATTCGGGTCAAGAGCATATTGTATGTTGCATTCGCCTATTACACCAAGATGACGAATAAGCTTTATTCCGATTGATCTTAATTTAAAATTTTCTTTTGCCGATAAAGTCTGAACAGGTGCAATTACAACGCTGTCGCCGGTATGTATTCCCATCGGGTCGATGTTTTCCATCGAGCAGATTGTAATGCAATTATTGTATTTGTCTCTTACAATTTCATATTCAACTTCTTTCCAGCCGTGTAGTGATTCTTCAATAAGAATTTGTTTTGTGAATGAAAAAGCTCTTTTCGCTTTTTCCACAAGTTCTTCCCTGCTTGTTACTATTCCAGAGCCCAAGCCGCCCAGCGCATAAGCGATTCTAACCATAACCGGGTAACCAATTTTATCAGCAGCTGCAACAGCTTCATCAACATTAGTGGCTGTTTTACTTAGTGCAACTTTTAAATTTATTTCAGAGCATTTATCGGTGAACCTTGACCTGTCTTCGGTATTTTGTATGGCTTCTACCGATGTACCCAAAACTCTTATACCGTATTTATCCAACAATCCTTTTTCATATAGTTCGACACCAACGTTTAGAGCTGTCTGTCCGCCGAATTGAAGAAGTATACTATCGGGTTCTTCTTTTTTTATTACTTTCTCTACAAACTCAGTTTTAATAGGAATGAAATAGACTTTATCTGCAAAGTCCTCAGAGGTTTGTATGGTAGCTATATTTGGGTTAATCAAAACAGATGTGATGCCGTCTTCCTTTAAGGCTTTTATAGCCTGGCTTCCCGAGTAGTCAAATTCTCCAGCCTGTCCAATTTGCAAAGCTCCCGAACCGAGGATCAGTACTTTTTTAGGTTTACTTGTTTTTATCATCATAATATTTTTTACAAATCTCTCTCTAAGTGACACACATTATTTTAATGCTCGTACAAAAATATCAAAGATAAACTCTGTATCATCCGGTCCCGGCGAAGCTTCAGGATGGAACTGAGCAGCAAAGAAAGGTTTTGAAATATGAAACAACCCTTCGTTTGTTCCATCATTATCATTTACAAACCATTGTCTCCAGTCTTCAGCTAAAGTGTCGGCATTAACCGCATAGCCATGGTTTTGGGATGTAATGTAACAGCGTTTGGTGCCCATTTCGTTGCAGGGCTGGTTATGTCCACGGTGACCATATTTAAGTTTATAAGTGTCGGCGCCTGCTGCGAGAGCGAGTATTTGCGATCCGAGACAAATTCCGAGAATAGGAGTATTTTTCTCCATAGCTTTTCTGGCATTCTCAATGGTTTTTTTATTTATCTTCGGATCACCGGGTCCGTTCGAGAGAAGAATTCCGTCGCAACTTTCGCCTGCAAAATCATAATTGTAAGGTACTCTCTTTATGGAAATATTTCTTCCCAGGAAAGCTTGTATTATATTGTTCTTTGTGCCGCAATCAACAAGAACGACTTTTTTCTTTCCTGCTTTATATTCTACAGGTTTTTTTATGCTTACCTCACTTACAAGATCGGTCATGTTAGGATCTTCAAAATCAACATCCGGGTTTTCATCTATAATGACTTTTCCAAGCATAGTCCCTTTATCGCGAAGTTTTCTTGTCAGCATCCTGGTATCGATACCATAAATTCCCGGGATTTTATTTTCCTGAAGCCAATCTCCAAGCGATCTTATTGCACTCCAGTGAGAATATTCTGTAGAGTAATCCGATATAATTAATGCCCTGATGTGAATCGATTCGGACTCGAAATTTTTATAGACCCCATTTGTTCTTTCATTATCGGGAATTCCGTAGTTGCCAATTAGCGGGTAAGTGCAAACGAGAATCTGTCCCCTGTACGAAGGGTCAGTAAGAGTTTCCGGGTAGCCGACCATACCAGTATTAAACACAACCTCGCCATTCGTATTTCCATAGTGTGCGAAGCTGTACCCTGTAAACACAGTACCGTCTTCGAGAATAAGCTTTGCAATATGCTTTTTAGCATTCATTATGAAATCATCTCCATCAAATTTGCCGCTTTTATAAAAAAATAGCCACTCTCGGAGTGGCTACTCTTTGTAGACTCGTTTTATTATTCCTGATGTGAATTTTGGTAAAGGATTCCTTTCCTTGATCAATACTCTTTCCGCTTTTAGGTTACTAATATAATTCAATGAGTTTATAGATTCAATTTACACAATCAAATTGTTAAAAAATGTTTAATACTTTCAAGTGACTTTAAATTATTGTAAGAAAGAGTTATATATCAGTCATAAAATTTGTAGCTCTAATAAGATTACAAGAATTTGAATTTTTTTACCGTTTTAATCATTTCAAAATGCTTTTCCTCAAAAGATCTCCTCAAATATTTTAGCAAATTATACGAGCAATAATTTTATGAGCCGCAACACACCCAAATCATTTATACTGGATACGAATGTCATCTTGCATGATGCATCGTCCATTCATCAGTTTCAGGAAAACGATGTTGTAGTTCCCCTGACTGTAATAGAGGAACTGGATCATTTTAAAAGAGGAAGCCAGGTAATTAATCTTAATGCCCGTGAGTTTGCAAGAACACTCGATTCAATTACGGGTACTGCAATTTTTAACGGGGGAGTTTCTTTGGGAAGGGGGAAAGGAAAAGTAAGAGTTGCGATAACCCGCGGACTGCTGCCTGAAATAAAAGATATCTTCCGTGAAGATACTGCCGATAACAGGATACTTTCTGTTGCACTGGAATGGAGCAAGAAAAATAAAAATAAATCCAAAGTTATTCTTGTAAGCAAAGATGTAAACCTGCGGATGAAAGCAAAGGCTCTTGGTATTCTGTCGGAAGATTATACAACCGACAGGATCGGAAGTGTAGAGGAGCTTTACAGCGGGAAAGAAATCATTGAAGATTTTGATGACGATCTGTTGCAGAAATTATACCAGGCGCCTTATGAAATTCAGGCAAAGCCTGTTCTTAAAAAGTTGAAGGGGGAATCTTTACCGAACAAATATTATATACTGAAAAATTCCAGCAGGTCGGTTCTTGCATATCTCGATAAAGAAATGGAGATTATAAGAAAGGTAGATAAAAATTATATTTATGGAATAAAGCCGCGCAACGCAGAACAAACATTTGCTGTAGATGCATTAATAAACAATGATGTTTCCCTCGTTTCGCTGACAGGCAAAGCCGGAACCGGAAAAACTTTGCTTGCTTTAGCCAGTGCACTTCATGTAAGAAAATTTTACAGGCAAATATTTATAGCACGTCCAATCGTACCTTTAAGCAACAAAGATATTGGATTCCTTCCGGGAGATGTTCAGAGTAAAATAGAACCGTATATGCAGCCGTTATGGGATAATATAAGAGTAATCCAGGATCAGTTTTCCGAAAGCGATAAGCAACATCAACTGATTAATAATATGATAAAAGATGAAAAGCTTGTAATTGAACCGTTATCATATATCCGCGGAAGAAGCCTGCAGAGAATCTTTTTTATCGTTGATGAAGCACAGAACCTGACTCCGCACGAGATTAAAACGATAATAACAAGAGTCGGGGAAGGAGCTAAAATTGTTTTTACGGGGGACATATATCAGATAGATCATCCTTACTTAGATTCTCAATCGAACGGACTTTCATACCTTATAGAACATTTTAAAGGACAGAAGCTTTACGCGCATATAAACTTAATTAAAGGTGAAAGATCTGCTTTGGCAGAACTTGCCAGCAATCTTCTTTAAGCTAAAAATTAAAATGAGCCGAGGAAAACAAATGAAAAAATTAGCTGCAGCACTTATAATACTTTTCGTTTTACTAACCATTGCCGGGTGTGTTGATGTAAAAACAAAAATAAAAGTGAACAAAGATGGTTCCGGTACGGTTGAAGAAACGGTGCTGATGAGCACAGAAATGATCCAGATGCTGAAACAATTTGTGTCGGGCTTTGCTGATGATAGTACAAATGTCGAAGAGTTCAAGCTTTATAATGAAGGAGACATTAAGAATAGAGCTGCGGATTTTGGAGATGGCGTGCAATTTTCATCGGGCAAAGAATTACAGGAGGATGGAAGGGAAGGTTATGTTGCCGTATATACTTTTGAAGATTTGAACAAACTCAGGTTCGACCAGAATCCCGGAAGCAAAATGCCTGAACAAATGGCAGACGCAGAGGTGAAAGAGAAAGAATATATTACTTTTAGTTTTAGCAGGAATAATGATTCGGAAATTATTATTTCGATGCCTCCTGTTTCAAAAGAAAAAGAAGAAGATGAAGAAAAGGATGAAGAGGTTGATTCAAGCTCAGACAGCCTTGACACACAGGATTTATCGCGGTTGAAATTTTTGATGAAAGATTTTAATATATCTCTTTTAATTGAAACCGACGGATATATAATCGAGACAAATGCAAACTATGTCGATCGGTCATCTGTAACTCTTTTTGATCTTAATTTTAACCTGTTGCTCGATGAGCCGGAAAGACTTGAAGCATTAAAGAAGATCAATCCCAATGATATGCAGGAACTGAAAGAAGTTATTAAAGATGTTCAGGGAATCAGGATTGAAACAAACGACCCTGTAAAGATAAGGTTCCGCTAACAGCTTAAAAAAATGTGTTGATTGTTATCCGTCAATATTTATTAAATTTTATTTGGATTTACTTTGACCGGCTTTTTTGAAAAAGATAAAATTAAAATTTTTGAATATCCTTTTTTTTTCAAACTGCTTTTCCGTTTTGGTAATATACCTGTTACGATTGTTTTATCTGTTTACCTGATACCTATAATTATTAATTTTGATAAAGACCTTATAAATATTATTCCGTTAATAATTATACTTGCTCTGATATATGTAGTAAACAGGCATTATCTTTTACTTTACCAGATAGTGCCGTACAAAATAACTGCCGATGATGAAAAAATTGTTTGTGAAAAATTTTTGCTTAACAAAAAGCGAGTAGAAATCTTTTACAAAGATATCGAAAATCTTTCCGGGTGTGTGTTTAGTGGTAAGATGAGAGGTCTTATGAAAGTATATGACGGCAGAAATAAAATAAGCATAGGATTTTATGATTATATTGAAGATGTTAAAAGTTTGCAAACTATTTTATTGAGCCGTGTCAATGAAGATATTTACAACCATGTTGTTGAAAGTTTTGGTCTTAAAAGGAGAACTAAGTAAAATTATTCTGAGCAACATCTCCAGTCAGATTCATTTCTTTATATCATTTTATATTTTAGAAACAACTAAAACTTATTTATAATGAAGGTAGCTGTTTTACTTTCCGGCGGAGTCGATAGCTCTGTGGCATTGAGATTATTAAAAGATGCGGGACACGACATTACCGCATATTACCTGAAGATCTGGCTACAGGATGAATACTCTTTTCTTGGCGAATGCCCCTGGGAAGAAGATTTAAAATATGCAAGAGGCGTTTGCGAGCAGGCAGAAGTTCCGTTAGAAGTAATTTCTTTGCAGACGGAATACTGGGACTCGGTTGTTTCATATACTATTTCAGAAATAAAAGAAGGGCGCACTCCTAATCCCGATATGTTCTGCAACAGCCTGATTAAATTCGGACAGTTTTATAATAGAATTGATAATTCTTTTGAAAAAGTTGCAAGCGGGCACTATGCGAAAGTTGAGAAAATGGACACTATTTATCAGTTGAAGAAATCTCCCGACCCGGTTAAAGATCAAACATATTTTCTCGCTTATCTTACACAAGAACAACTTTCCCGGGCTTTATTTCCTATAGGAAATTATAAAAAAGAAGAGACAAGAGTATTAGCCGAACAGTATGATCTTCCAAATAAAGGAAGAAAGGACAGCCAGGGAATCTGTTTTCTCGGTCAGGTTAAGTTTGATGAATTTATAAAACATCATCTCGGTATTAAAACCGGAAACATTATTAATGCCGAAACTGGAGATGTAATTGGCGAGCATAACGGATATTATTATTTTACCATTGGGCAGCGTTCCGGGCTGGGGCTTTCAGGCGGTCCCTGGTACGTTGTTAAAAAAGATGTTCAAAAAAATTTTGTTTATATCTCCAAAGAGAAACTTAAACCGGGGGAGACCAGTGAATTTATGGTTGGAAAGTTTAACTGGATTTCCGGATCAAACCCTGCACGGAAGGATTTGCAAGTAAAGATAAGACACGGTGCTATGTTTTTTAATTGTAAGCTGGAATTGAAGGGTGATGAAACGGGCAAAGTATTTTTAGATGGAACTGATAAAGGAATTGCGCCGGGACAATTTGCGGTTTTCTATGATAATGAAATCTGCCTCGGTGGAGGTGTAATACTTACTTAGTCTCATCATCACAAAATCTCCCAATCCCATTATTCATCATCCCATCATCCCATCATCTCATTATCGCATAATCTCATTCTCCCATAGTCTCAACTTCACCATCCCATTCTTTCTCTTAAAGAAGTGATATGTGCAGTATGATGTTTGCCATGCCAGGCATAAAGTGCAATCAGCCAGTCAACAGTTTTTAATCCCGATTCAGGATGAATTAATTTTCTTTTACAGTCAGCTTCAGTTAGGGACTTGAGCAAGTACATATAGTTGGTTCTTCCTCGGTAAGCGCTAATTTCATTCTAACATAAGCATTAATGTGGCTATCCGGTAAATGATGCACAACTTGTCTTACTGTCCATCCACCAGGTCTATATGGTGTGTCGAGCTGTTTATCTGTTAATCCATTTACTGCCTGCCTGAGCTTGGCAGGCGCAGACTCGATATCGAGAATACAATTATTTCTTTTCTCCGGGGTCATATCATCTTTGAAGCTGAATTTCCCGGTAGGATACTGAAGTGCAGTAATATCTGATGTGATCATTTGTATTGCCCTTAATATTATGTTAACGGTCTTTTGGAAATGAAATTATATTAATATCAAATATTTTGTATTTAAAAAATATATATAAATAAGGTGGAAATTCGTGTTTTCCAAGGAACACTACCGAATGATTTGGGTAGCTAGAAATTTAGTCCGTGTCAATAATGTTTTTGCCAGCCATACTAAATTTAGGGCTATTCTCCACATTATAAAAGAGAAAGAAAATACCTATTAGAATACTGAAAGCAGCAGTGAGATAGAAAAATATTATACCTGTTCTTATATTTCCGGCAACAACTACGAACCTCATTATTGCCGATATCTCGAACATTAAAAGAACAAAATGAAAAAGATTCAACTTGCCCTGCTCACTGCTATATACAACAATTCTCTTAAGAATTATGAAAAAGATAATAACATGCTGAAGGATGAGTATTATAGTTATAATTCCTACGGAAATTAAAAAGGGTAATATTATGGAGATTGTTAAAATCCCCAAAAGAAAAAACTTATAATTAGGGATTTTTCTAAAATTATAAAGGGATATTATTAAAAAAAATCCCACCCCAA
>Ga0209323_10000591_pt1 | contig 23433 bp, 38 predicted proteins | sample Rifsed19ft2_FD_184014 | JGI IMG/M metagenome (GOLD analysis project Ga0209323, IMG submission 184014) | Soil microbial communities from Rifle, Colorado, USA - sediment 19ft 2 (version 2) | ecosystem: Environmental > Terrestrial > Deep subsurface > Rock core/Sediment | place: Rifle, Colorado...
TAAAAGGCATGCAGGAACGCGGGGTGTCCGCAATACTGGTTGACGATATAACCCCTGCCCTGCCCGGCGTGAAAACACTGAACTACCTCGCCAGCGTGCTCGCCCGGATGAAGGCAAAAAGGCGCGGGGCCTTTGAAGCCATATTCGTAAAGGACGGGTATGTAACCGAGGGCAGCTCCTCGAACGTCTTTGTCGTGAAGGGCGGGGCTCTGCTGACCCCTCCCCTTTCCGGGTCGCCTTCAGGGGGCATGCTCGCCGGGGTGACCAGGGCCGCTGTTATGAAGGCAGCCCGAGAGAACGGCATACGCGTAAGGGAGGCAAGGCTCAGTCCAAAGGACCTTTTCATTGCCGATGAAGCCTTTATCACCAACTCGATAATGGACGCTCTTCCCCTCATAAAGGTGGACGGCAAAAAGGCCGGGGGCGGCTCTCCGGGCAGGCTTACCAGGCGCATACAGGGGCTTCTCAAGCAGTGGCCGTAACCCATTAGCAGTCCTTGATTTTTAGAGCCCGATGCGTTATAGTCGCCCAATGGAATTCACTCGCGGCCAGGGCCAGGACCTTGACTCTCCCGAGTCAAAAGAACTCGAGCAGAAAAGGCTTCAACTCGCCGTTTTTACCGAGCTTGGAAAGGCCCTCACCTCTTCGCTCGACCTGAACGAAATCCTCAGAAAAGTGATGCACAATATAAGCGAGCTGCTGAGGCCCAAGAACTGGTCCCTGCTACTCGCTGACCACGCCACCGGCGAGCTCAAGTTCGAGATAGCCGTGGGCAAGGGCTCGGAGAGGCTCAAGGACCTGAGGCTCAAGGTCGGGGAAGGCGTTGCGGGATGGGTAGCGAGGGAGAAAAGGCCGCTGCTCGTGCCGGACGTCAACAAGGACCCGCGCTTCTCGAAGAAGGCGGACGAGGTGTCGAACTTCACAACGCAGTCCATCATCTGCGTGCCGCTGGTGACGCGCGGCAGGTGCCTGGGCGTCATCGAGCTCATCAACAAGGTGGAGAGCGAGGAGGGGTTCTCCGAGGACGACCTCCTCATGCTCACGACGCTGGCGGACTTCTCGGCCATAGCCATAGAGAACGCGATATTCTTCCAGCGGGTCCAGGAGCTCACCATAACCGACGACCTCACGAAGCTCTACAACTCGCGCTTCCTGCACTCGAGGCTCGAATACGAGGTCGAGCGCGCCAAGAGGTTCCGCTACGAGCTTTCGATGATATTCCTGGACCTCGACTACTTCAAGGATGTGAACGACAGCCACGGCCACCTGAGCGGCTCCAGGCTCTTGAGGGAGATAGCGCAGCTCATACTCTCCCTCATAAGGAACGTGGACATGGCATGCAGGTACGGCGGGGACGAGTTCATCATCATGATGCCGGGCACGACGAAGAAGAGCGCGGTCATAGTCGCGGAGAAGATAAGGGCCGCCATAAGCGACGCCATACTCCTCAGGGACGAGGGGCTGAACCTCCACCTCACCGCGAGCTTCGGGGTCGCGTCGTTCCCAACGGACGCCGCAGACAAGGACGAGCTCATACACAAGGCGGACCACGCCATGTATGACGTAAAGAACAGGACAAGGAACGGAGTAGCCGAGGCATAGAGACGAAGAAGATAAGGCTGTCTCTAAAAATTAGGAATTTTTTCTGAGGTCAAGGAAGGACGGAAATAAAAAGCGCGGCATATGTTGTGGTATATGTGAGCATTTTTATTTCTGCCCTGACACAGAGATCAGGAAAAAGAACAATTTTTAAATCCGAAGGAGGTTTGAAGCAGGATGAATAGGCTCATCGCGCTTATCCCGGCAATACTGCTCATCGCGGGATGCATGTCCGTAACAAAGACCGAGGGCACAAAGATAGACAGGTCAAAGGTGCTGGATTTGAAGCCCGGCGCCACGACGAGGCAGGCCGTCATAGCGGCCTTTGGCTCGCCCACCGAGATAAGCTATGAGAACAACGAGGAACGGATGGTCTACAGGTTCAAGGAGAAGAAGGTCCCAGCCTATTTTGGAGGACTGGTCGAGAACGAGGCCATCTCGAGAGAGGCTGCCACGAGCCTCGAGCTTGTCTTCCGCAACGATATCGTCTGGACCTACAGGTTCAAGAGCTCGGAGAACTGAGCGGGCGGCCTTATCATCCCGGGATGCCCCGCTTCGAAACAAATGAAACGGCCGCCCAGTCGAGCTTGCCTTCTCGATAGGGCGGCCGTTTTATCGTCGCTTCCTTAATGCCTTTCGGTCCGGCGTTATTCCACGGCGAGCTTCAATACCTCGTCCTTGCACGCCTTTGAGAGCCTGAACTTGACGGCCTTCTTGGCCGGTATCTGTATCTCTTCGCCGGTCCTCGGGTTCCTGCCGGTCCTGGCGGGCCTGTCAACGAGGACGAGCTTGCCGAGGCCGGGCACCGTGAACTGGTTCTTGGCTTCCCTGTAGGCGAGCTCCGCCATCTTGGCGAGCACGTCCTTCACGGACTTCTTGGGCACGCCGGTTGCCTCCGCTATCTGCTCCTCGATCTGGGACTTCGTCATAGCCATAATTTACCTCCGGTCATTGCGATTTTTTCCCGGCCTGGAGCGGCAGGGCATATAATTGCTGAATAAGATCAGGCTGATTGGAAGCGCCGGGCGGCCCGGCAATTCCAATTATAGATGGTTTTGAGGCGAAATCAATCGGTGTGCAAAAAAAGAAAAAGGGACGGAAGAACCTTCCGTCCCATCGGTTTCTATCCCTCTTTTGAGGCGGCCGTCTTCCTCGGGGCCCTCTTGGCAGGGGCCTTTGCCTCGGACGCTCCGGCTGACTCCTTCTTGGGAGCGGCCTTCTTCGGCGCGGCAGACTTCTTGGCCGGGGCCTTCTCCTTCTTCTCCGCGGCCTCCTGCTTGGCCTTTGCCGGGGCCTTTGCCTTGCGTGCGGCAGGCTTCCTGGCGGGCTTGGCCGGCTCAACGGCCATGGCTGCGCCTGCTCCCTCGACAAGCTCTATTATGGACATGGAGGCGTTGTCGCCGGGGCGGTTGCCGAGCTTAAATATCCTGGTGTATCCGCCGTTCCTCTCCTTAAAGAGCGGGGCGACGTCCGTGAAGAGCCTGTGGACGGCCGTCTTGTTGCGCATGAAGGCGAACGCCCTTCTCCTGGCCGCGAGGCTGCCGTTCTTGCCCAGCGTAATCATCTTCTCGGCGTAGCTGCGGAGCGCCTTGGCCTTCGGGGTGGTTGTCTTTATCCTGCCGTACATGACGAGATCGTTCGTCATGTTGGCGAGCATGCTCTTTAAATGGCTGTACGTCCTGTCGAACCTTTTTTCGTCCCTGTTGTGTCTCATAAGGCTTTAAGCGGTCTCCTTGTGTTCCGAATGCATGGCGTCGAGGTCCTTCCTTGAAGGGAAGCCTTCGAGCTTCATACCGAAGTCGAGCCCCATGCCGCGGAGTATTTCCTTAATCTCGTTCAGAGATTTCCTGCCGAAGTTCTTGGTACGGAGCATCTCCTGCTCGGTCTTCTGCACCATCTCGCCGATGTACTTGATATCCGCGTTCTTGAGGCAGTTGGCGGAACGGACCGAGAGCTCGAGCTCGTCGACGGTCTTGAAGAGGTTGTCGTTGAACGCGGGCTTGCCCTCGCCCCTTTCGAACGCTGCCTCCTCCTCGCCCTCCTCGAAGGTGATGAAGACGCTAAGCTGGTCCTTCAATATCTTGGCCGCGACCGCGACCGAGCTCTGCGGGTCGATGGCGCCGGTGGTCCAGACCTCGAGGACGAGCTTGTCGTAGTCGGTCCTCTGCCCGACCCTCGCGTGGGTGACGTTGAAGTTCACCCTGCTTACGGGCTGGAATACCGAGTCGACGGGTATGGTCCCGATGGGCATCTCGGGGAGCTTGTTGCGCTCCGAGGAGACGTAGCCCTTGCCGGTGTTGACGGCGAGCTCGCAGTCGAACTTAGAGTCCCTGGATACGGTCGCTATGTGCTGGTCCGGGTTAAGGACCTCCACTGTGGAATCGGTTATGATGTCGCCGGCCTTCACTACGCCGCTGTTTCCGCCCTTTATCCTCAAGGTCTTCGGGCCCTCGCCGTGGAGCTTGAGCCTGACCTGCTTCAGGTTCAATATTATGTCGGAGACGTCCTCTTTGACGCCGGGTATGGAGGAGAACTCGTGGAGCACCCCGTCTATCCTGACCGAGGTGATGGCCGCGCCCTGGAGCGAAGAAAGGAGTATCCTCCTTAAGGCGTTGCCTATGGTCACGCCGAAGCCCCTCTCCAGCGGCTCGGCCACGAACTTGCCGTAGGTCAGGGTGAGCGTGTCTTTTTCTACCTCGAGCTTTTTCGGTTTGATAAGGTCACGCCAGTTTTTTTGCATGGTTTACCCATCCTTGTTTAAATTGTAGTAAGACCGGAAAATGGGTTTTGCCGCAGCCCCAAGACCGCGGCAAACCGGGTCTTTAAGGATCGATTACTTGGAGTAGAGCTCGACGATGAGCTGCTCGTGCATCGGCAGCGTGGTGTCGTCCCTTCTCGGCAGCCTTGCCACGGTCGCCTTGAAGTTGTCCCTGTCGAGCGAGAGCCACTCCGGTATTCCATGCCTGCTCTCCGCCGCCTTGACGTTGTCGGCGAGCCTGGCTTCCTTTTTCCTCTTCTCTGCAACTTCGATTACGTCATTCTGCTTGACCCTGAAGGAGGGGATGTCGACCTTCCTGCCGTTCACGCGGTAGTAGCCGTGCGTCACCATAATCCTGGCCTCGCTCCTCGAGCCCGCGAAACCAAGCCTGTAGACGACGTTGTCGAGCCTCCTCTCGAGCATCGAGATGAGGTTCTCGCCGGTGATGCCCTTTGCCCTGTCCGCGTCCGCGAAGGTGTTCCTGAACTGGCCTTCCATGAGGCCGTAGGTCCTCTTCACCTTCTGCTTCTCTCTGAGCTGGAGCGCGTACTCGGAGACCTTGCCCCTCGCCTGCCCGTGCTGTCCCGGGGCGTAGCTCCTGCGCTCGAACGCGCACTTGTCAGTGTAACAGCGCTCGGCCTTGAAGAAGAGCTTCATGCCCTCGCGCCTGCATAACTTGCATACCGATTCAGTATACCTTGCCAACTTGCTTCCTCCATTCGTCCAGCGCCATCAGGCGCCGGGCGCCCGTGCCGGGCGCGAAAAGAATTCCTTGCGTGTTATACCCTGCGCCTCTTGGGAGGCCTGCAGCCGTTATGCGGCAGCGGAGTGACGTCCCTTATGAGGCTTATGCTGAAACCAGCCGCCTGCAGGGACCTCAACGCCGCCTCCCTGCCAGCGCCGGGGCCGTTTATAAATACCTCGACGGTCTTGACACCGCTGTCCATCGCCTTCTTTGCGGCGAACTCCGCGGCGACCTGGGCGGCGAACGGCGTGCCCTTCCTCGAGCCCTTGAAGCCCTGCGCCCCTGAGCTCGACCACGCTATGACGTTCCCCGCAGGGTCGGTTATGCTCACGATAGTGTTGTTGAAGGTGGACTTTATATGGGCCACACCCCTGGATACCGCTCTCTTTTCCTTCTTGGCCTTTGCCATCTAAGCTCCTCCGGACATGTATCTGGGAAAAACACCTGGTTGAGGCCAGGTCCCCTGAAATCGCCGCAAACAAATATTATGCTACAAAAGCGTAGCGAAAATCCAGCAAAAACTTAAGGGTAAGCTACTCGGTCTTCCTTGAGGCGACGACGCCCTTGCGGGGACCCTTCCTGGTCCTCGCGTTGGTGTGGGTCCTCTGACCCCTCACAGGCAGGTTCTTCCTGTGGCGCACGCCCCTGTAGCAGCCCATGTCTATGAGCATCTTCACGTGCATGGAGACCTCTTTGCGGAGGTCGCCTTCCACCTTGAAGTCCGTGTCGATGGCCTTCCTTATGCCGGCGACCTGGGCCTCGGTGAGGTCCTGCACCTTTATCGAGGGGGCCACGGCGGCCTTCTCCAGTATCTTCCTGGCAGAGGTCTGGCCTATGCCGTATATCTGGGTAAGGGCGACGTCTATCCTTTTATTCTTCTTGAGGTCAACTCCTGAGATCCTTGCCAAATCCTTCCTCCTTTAAAAAAAACGGCTGCGGGCAGCGGCGTTAACCCTGCCTCTGCTTGTGCTTGGGGTTGGTGCAGACCACGCGGACGACGCCGCTTCTCCTGATGATCTTGCACTTTGCGCAAATCTTCTTGACCGAGCTTCTTACCTTCATCGCGATCCCTCTCTTCTTAAACTTACTTCGCCCTGTATGTTATCCTGCCTCTGGTGAGGTCGTACGGCGAGAGCTCCACCGTGACCTTGTCGCCTGGCAGTATCTTAATGAAGTGCATCCTCATCTTGCCGGATACGTGCGCCAGGACCTTGTGCCCGTTTTCGAGCTCCACCCTGAACATCGCGTTGGGCAGAGTCTCGATTACCGTCCCCTCAACTTGTATTGCTTCTTCTTTGGGCATCTATTGTCCTTGTTAACGGCTGAACTTAACCGCGGTTTTCACGACTTCTACAGGGCCGAGAGCACCAGCGGCCCCTCATCCGTTATAGCTACCGTGTGCTCGAAGTGAGCGGAGAGACTGCCGTCCGCGGTCACCGCGGTCCAGCCGTCGCCTAAAACCTTTATCGCCCATCCGCCAACGTTTATCATGGGCTCTATCGCGAGCACCATCCCGGCTTTGAGCCTTACGCCCTGCCCCGGCAGGCCGAAGTTCGGCACCTGCGGCGGCTCGTGGAGCTCTCTTCCTATCCCATGCCCCACGAACTCCCGAACTACCGAGAGGCCGTGGGACTCTACATGTCTCTGCACCGCGGAGGATACGTCGTAGAGGCGGTTGCCTGCCCTTGCCGCCTCTATGGCCTTCCAGAGGGACTCTTCAGTTACCCTCATGAGGCGAGAGGCCTCTTCGCTCACAGAGCCGACCGGCAAAGTCACTGCCGAATCGCCGTAGAAGCCATCGAACTTGACGCCGAAGTCGATACTAAGTATGTCGCCTTCGTTCAACGCCCTCTTCGAGGGCATGCCGTGGACGACCTGTTCGTTTATCGAGGTGCAAAGGCAGAAGGGATAACCCTTGTACCCCTTGAAGGCCGGTTGCGCCTTTCTCTTGCGCGTCTCATCTTCGGCTGTCTTCTCGAGTTCCAGGGTCGTTATCCCCGGCCTGACCTTGCCTTTAAGGAGAGCGAGCACCTCGGCCACGATGGCCCCGGCCCTGCGCATCGTCTCTATCTCGTCAGGAGACTTAAGAATTATGGCTTCCTTCAATAGCGCCCACGATAGACCCGGTGATCTGGTCGACGGGCCCCTTGCCGTCTATGGCCCTGTAAAGGCCCTTCTTCGAGTAGAACTCTACGAGGGGAAGGGTCTCGTCCTCGTACACCTTGAGCCTCGCCTCTATCGTCTCATCCTTGTCGTCGTCCCTCTGGTAGATCTCCGAGCCGCAGGCGTCGCACATGCCGATGTTCATGGGCGGATTGAAAATAACATGGTAGCTCGCGGAGCACTTCCTGCAGGTGCGCCTGCCGGAGAGCCTCCTCGTGAGCTCTTTCCTGTCGACCTCCATGCCTATTACCGCGTCTATCCGCTTGCTCATGGACTTCAAGGTGGCGTCCAATGCCTCTGCCTGCGCTATCGTCCTCGGGAAGCCGTCGAGTATGAAACCATTCTGGGCGTCATCCTCCTGGATGCGGCCCACGACCATGTCCACGACTATCTCGTTGGGGACGAGCGCCCCCTTGTCCATGTACTCCTTGGCCTTCTGGCCGAGTTGGGTCTTGTTCCTGACGTTGGCGCGAAGGATGTCCCCGGTCGATATCTGGGGTATCCTGTACTTTTCAGAGAGGCTCTTGCCCTGTGTCCCCTTGCCGGCGCCGGGGGCCCCGAGAAGAATAAGGTTCATATGCTAATGGCCCCTGCCCTTTATCCTGCCTTTTTTGAGAAGCCCCTCGTAGCTCCGGGCCAGCATGTGAGACTCTATCTGCTGGGCCGTGTCCATCGCGACTCCGACCACGATGAGGAGCGCCGTGCCTCCGAAGTAGAAAGGCACGCCGAACTTCGCTATGAGCACAGAGGGCAGCACGCAGACCGCCGCAAGGTATATCGCGCCCCAGAGCGTAAGCCTGGTGAGCACCGTATCGAGATAATCCGCCGTATTGGGCCCCGGCCTGATGCCTGGCACGAAGCCGCCGTACTTCTTCAGGTTCTCCGCGACGTCCTTGGGGTTGAACTGTATGGCCGTGTAAAAGAACGTAAAGAAGACTATGAGCACTATGTACAGGGCGTTATACAAAAGGCCGCCGGGGTTAAGGCTGTCGGCCAGCCACTTGAGCGACGGCACGTCTATAAAGTTCGCTATGGTCGCCGGGAATACGATGATGGACGAGGCGAATATCGGGGGGATGACGCCCGAGGTATTCACCTTCAAGGGCAGGTGCTGCGTGCCGCCGCCCATGACCTTCCGGCCCACTACCCTCTTGGGGTACTGTATCGGTATCCTCCTCTGGCCCATCTCCATGAAGACGATGAAGGCCACTACCGCCACCATACCGGCGAGAAGCAGGAGGACGACAAAGAGGCTTATCTCGCCGGCGCGTACAAGCTGGAAGGTGTTGTACATGGCCGACGGCATGTTCGCCACGATGCCGACGAATATTATGAGGGATATGCCGTTGCCTATCCCGCGTTCGGTTATCTGCTCGCCCAGCCACATGAGGAACGTGGTCCCCGTGGTCAGGGTGACCATCGTAAGGAGCCTGAAGTCCCATCCCGGGTTGAGGACTATGGCCTCGCCCGCCGGGCCCCTCATGGACTCGAGGCCGACCGCTATCATGAAGCCCTGCAGGATGCTCAGAACGATGGTCGAGTACCTGGTGTACTGGGTTATGACCTTCTTGCCCTGCTCGCCTTCCTTCTGCAGCTTCTCGAGTTGAGGCACTACCGCGGCGAGGAGCTGTATGATGATCGAGGCGCTTATGTAGGGCATTATGCCCAGCGCAAAAACGGAAAAGCGCTCGAGAGCGCCTCCGGTGAACATCGTCGCGAAATCAAGGAGCGTGCCGCTCGCGCCCGCGAAAAATGCCGCAAGCGCCTCGCCGTCGACCCCGGGCGTCGGGATGAATACGCCCAGGCGGTAGACTGCGAGCATTACGAGCGTTATTAATATGCGGCGGTTAAGCTCCGGGATCTTGCTTATGTTCGGAGTCAGCCCCGCCAATCTATATTACCTCCGCGGTTCCGCCCGCGGCCTTTATCTTATCTATGGCCGACTTGCTGAAGCTGTTCGCCTTAACGGTGATGGCCGTCTTTATCTCGCCCTCGCCCAACACCTTCACGAGGAGCTTCCTCTTGATGAGACCCTTCTCCAGTATGGAGGCCGGGTCAGCCACTTCGCCAGCCTTGAACGCGCCCGCGATGGAGCCTACGTTCACGATCTGGTAGATGGTCTTGAAGACGTTGGTGAAGCCCCTCTTCGGGAGCTTCCTCTGCAAAGGCATCTGTCCGCCCTCGAAGCCCGGCTTTATGTTGCCGCCGGACCTCGCGGTCTGGCCCTTGCCGCCCCTTCCTGAGGTCTTGCCGAGACCGGAGCCTTCGCCGCGTCCGCGCCTTGTCTTCTTCTGATTGGCGCCCTTGGGCGCCTTGAGCCTGTTAAGCATCTTGAGTTCCCTTTAATACTAAATTTGATATTAGCTCGAAAGGCTCTCAGGCCTCTTTGACGCAGACTATGTGAGAGACCTTGCCGATCATGCCCCTTATCGACGGGGTGTCGGTAAGTACCCTGGAGCTGTTCGTCTTCTTAAGCCCGAGCCCGAGAAGGATTATGCGGAGCCTCTCGGTGGCTGGGCGCTTTTTAAGGGTCACCTTTATCTTCTTTTCCATCTTACCTTACCTCTTGGAGTTGCTTTCCGCGAAGCTCAGCCACGCTCGAAGGGCTCCTGAGCTGCGAGAGCGCGTTCATGGTGGCCTTGACAACGTTATGCGGGTTGTTGGTCCCAAGGCATTTCGTGAGCACGTTGGTGATGCCGACCGATTCGACTACGGCCCTCACCCCGCCGCCGGCTATTATGCCGGTACCGGGGGACGCCGGCCGGAGGAAGACCCTGCCCGCGCCGAACGCGCCGGTCACTTCGTAGGGGATGGTGCCGTCATCCACTATGGGCACCACGATGAGAGACTTCTTGGCCTGCTCTATCGCCTTTCTTATGGCCTCGGGCACTTCGTTCGCCTTGCCCAGGCCTATCCCCACGTGGCCCTTGCCGTCGCCCACGACGACTATGGCGTTGAAACTGAACCTCTTTCCGCCTTTGACGACCTTGGCGACCCTGTTGAGGTATACGAGCTTGTCCTTAAGCTCCAGGGCGTTTACGTCTATCTTCTCCAAAAAAAGCCTCCTTGTTGGTTCCGGTTTGGAGGAAACCCCAAATTAGCGTTGTGTTCTGACCTAAAAGTCGAGCCCCGCCTCGCGAGCGCCTTCAGCGAGGGCCTTTATCCTGCCGTGATATATGTATCCAGACCTGTCGAAGACCACCTTGCCAACGCCCTTCTCGACGGCAACCTTTGCAATCGCCTGGCCGACCTTCTTCGCCGCCTCGATCTTCTTGGCATCGGCGCCGTCGAAGTCCTTCATCTGGGTCGATGCCGCCGCGATCGTGGTGCCCGTGACGTCATCTATTATCTGCGCGTAGATGTGTTTGTTGGACCTACGCACGTTGAGCCTGGGCCTCTCGGCCGTGCCCGTTATCTTCTTCCTTACGCGCGCCTTTCTTCTCTCCCAGCCGCTCTGCTTCAGTACCCTGCCGCTCATCCCTTATTTACCTCCGGCCTTGCCAGCCTTGCCGGCCTTTCTGCGTATTACCTCTTCAGCGTACTTGATGCCCTTGCCCTTGTACGGCTCGGGCTTCCTGAACGCCCTTATGTCCGCCGCCACCTGGCCCACGAGCTGCTTGTCCGCGCCCTTGAGGGTTATGCTCGTCTGCTTGTCTACGGTGGCGCTTATGCCCTTGGGCAGCTCGTACTTGATGGGGTGCGAGTACCCGAGCGCGAGGTTCAAGACGTTGCCCTGAACGTCGGCCTTGTATCCCACGCCCACGATGTCGAGCCTCTTCTGGAAGCCCTCGGTGACGCCCTTGACCATGTTGGCTATGAGCGTCCTGGTGAGCCCGTGGAGACTCCTCGCGGTCCTCGATTCGTCCGCCCTGGCAACGTGCACCTGGGAGTCCTTTACGGCTACCGATATCTCGGGCCTCAAGTGTATCTCGAGAGTGCCCTGGGGCCCGGCCACCTTAACGCGGCCGCCCTCGAGGGCGATCTTGACGCTTGACGGGACAGCTATCGACTGTTTACCTATCCTTGACATTTACGAACCCTTCTTTATGTCCCTTTTGATTTATAGCCCTATCAATAGACCGTGCAGACAACCTCTCCGCCTACGCCGAGCTCTCTGGCCTTCCTGTCGGTCATGACGCCCTTGGAGGTGGAGACGATCGCGATGCCGAGGCCGTTCAACACCCTTGGGATGTCGTCCTTGCCGACGTACTTCCTCAAGCCCGGCTTGCTGACCTTGCGTATGGCAGTGATCGCGCCCTTCTTGGCGGGGCCCCACCTGAGCTGTATCTTTATGAAGCCCTTGGGCCCTTCCTTGTAGGAGGAGACTTCCTTTACGTAGCCCTCCTCCTTCAGGATCTTCGCGATGTCGAGCTTCATGGTTGAGGCCGGGAATACGATTTCCTGCTGTTTGGCCTGGACCGCGTTCCTGAGCCTTGTGAGCATGTCCGCGATCGGGTCTGTCATTGACATTTCCTGATTCTCCGTCTCTTATTAATTGTTACCAGCTGGCCTTGATTACGCCGGGGAGATCGCCCTTCAGTGCCATCTTGCGGAAGCAGAGCCTGCACATGTCGAACTTCCTGTAATAGGCCCTCGACCTGCCGCAGATGGGGCAGCGGTTGTACTCCCTGACCGCGAACTTCTTCTTCCTCTTGGCCTTCGCTATGAGTGACTTCTTAGCCAATTAAAAACCTCCGTAACGGTAAAGCGCTTTTAGCTCCTGAAGGGCATTCCCAGGTGCTTGAGGAGGGCCTTGGCCTCCTCGTCGCTCTTAGCCGTGGTATTGATTGTGATGTTGAGTCCCCTGATCTTGTCTATCTTGTCGTACTCTATTTCCGGGAATATGATCTGTTCCTTTATGCCCAGCGTGTAGTTGCCCCTGCCGTCGAAGGACTTGTCCGGCATGCCCTTGAAGTCCCTTATCCTGGGCACGGCGAACGAAACCAACCTGTCGAAGAACTCCAGCATCCTGGGGCCGCGCAGCGTGACCATGCACCCTATCGGCATGCCCTCGCGGAGCTTGAAGGTCGCTATCGACTTCTTGGCCCTCGTGACGACCGGCTTCTGGCCGGTGATGGCGGTAAGGTCGCGGGTGGCCGCGTCGATGACCTTGACGTCCTTCACGGCCTCGCCGAGGCCGATGTTGATGACTATCTTATCGAGCCTGGGCACCTGCATGACGCTCGAGTAGCTGAACTCCTTCATCATCGCGGGCACTACGTCTTTGGAATATTTTTCCTTGAGTCTCGGAGTCATTTATCCAGCACCTCACCGCACTTTTTGCAGAACCTCACCCTGCGGTCGCCTTCGACCCTCTTGCCGGTCCTTACGGGACCCTTGCACTTCTCGCAGAGGATCATGACGTTCGAGACGTGCAGAGGAGCCTCTTTCTCGATTATCCCGCCGTGCTTGTACTTCGGCGAGGGCTTCTGGTGGCGCTTGACCATGTTGAGCTTCTCGACGTAGACCTTTTCCCTGTCCGGGTCCACCCTCAAAACCTTTCCGGTCTTGCCCTTTTCCCTGCCGGATATGACCATTATCTGGTCGTCTTTCCTGATTTTCAATGCCATTTTATCCAACCCTTGTCTGATCTAATATTAGAGGACCTCAGGAGCGAGAGAGACTATCTTCATGAACTTCCTGGCGCGAAGCTCCCTTGCCACCGGGCCGAAGATCCTTGTCCCGACCGGCTCGCCGTCCTTGTTGATGATGACGCAGGAGTTCTCGTCGAACCTGATGTACGAACCGTCCGCCCTCCTGGTCTCTTTCCTGGTGCGCACAATGACCGCCCTCACAACCTCGCCCTTCTTGACCTTGCCGTCAAAGACAGCTTCCTTGACGTTGACTACGATGATGTCGCCGATCTTGCCAATGAGCTTGTTGGACGCGCCGATGACCTTTATGCAGGAGACCTTCTTGGCCCCGGAGTTGTCGGCAACACCGAGGATAGACCTGATCTGTATCATTTTGCCTTCTCCAGAATTTCTTTAACGCGCCACTTCTTGGTCTTACTGAGCGGCTTGCTCTCGACTATGACGACCCTGTCGCCGGCGCCGCAGATGTTCTTCTCGTCATGGGCCTTGTACTTCACGCGCCTCTTGACGTACTTGCCGTAGAAGGGGTGCTTCGCGAGCCTCTCTATCGAGACCACCACGGTCTTGTCCATCTTGCCGCTGGTGAGCACGTTCCCGACGAGGGTCTTCTTGCGAGGAGTCTTTGCTTCCGATGCCATTGCTATTTCTTCCCCCTCTCCTTCTGAGCCACTATGGTCTTTACCCTGGCTATGTCCCTGCGGAGCGTTCTGAGCTTCACGGGGTTCTCGAGCTGGTTAGTGGCGTGGCGCATGCGCAGGCTGAAGAGCTCCTTTGAGAGCTCGGCCTCTTTGGCCTTCGCGTCTTCCAGCGTCATATCCCTTACTTCGGACGGTTTCATATCTCTTCCCTTTTGATAAACTTGGTCGAAAGCGAGATCTTGTGGGACGCGAGCCTGAAGGCCTCCCTTGCGATCGCCTCGGTGACGCCCTCCATCTCATACAGAACGCGGCCCGGCTTTATGACGCATACCCAGTCCTCAGGCGCGCCCTTTCCGCTGCCCATCCTTGTCTCGGCCGGCTTCTTGGTCACGGGCTTGTCCGGGAAGACCCTTATCCATATCTTGCCGCCCCTCTTGATGAAGCGGGTCATGGCTATCCTGGCTGCCTCGATCTCGCGGGTCGAGAGCCAGCCGCATTCCTGGGACTGCAGCCCGTAGTTGCCGAAGGAAAGCTCCGCGCCCCTTGTGGCCAGACCCCTCCTCTTGCCCCTCTGCTGCTTCCTGAATCTTACCTTCTTCGGCATCAACATGGCTTAAAAATACCCCTTATTGTGCTGCGGCGCTGTCGTCAGCCGCCCTCTGTACCGGAACATCGCCCTTGTAGACAAGCACCTTGACGCCTATGATGCCGAAAGTGGTGAGCGCCTCGGCCTGGCCGTAATCTATGTCGGCCCTGAGAGTGTGCAGCGGGACCCTGCCCTCCCTGTACCACTCTGTCCTGGCGATCTCGGCGCCGCCGAGCCTTCCGGCGCACGTTATCTTTATTCCCTTCGCGCCCATCCTCATCGACGATGTCACGGACTTCTTCATGGCCCTTCTGAACGAGACCCTTCTCTCGAGCTGCAGCGCGATGTTCTCGGCCACGAGCTGGGCGTCGGTGTCGGGCTTTCTCACTTCCACTATCTCTATGTCGACGTCCCTGCCCGAGAGCTTGGCGAGCTGCTTTTTCATGACGTCTATCTCGGCTCCGCGCTTGCCTATGACTATGCCGGGCCTGGCGGTCCTTATGATGACCTTCACGCGGTTGGCGGTCCTCTCGATGTCTATGGAGGAGATGCCGGCGTGAAAGAGCTTCTTCTTTATGAACTTCCTGAGCTTAAGATCCTCGTGGACGAATTCGGCGTAGTTCTTCTCGCTGTACCATCTCGAGTTCCAGCCCTTGGAGATGCCGAGCCTGAATCCTATTGGATGTACTTTCTGACCCAAAAAAAGACCTCCGTTCTAAAATGCTTCTGCGTTCTTAAATAATCCAGCCTGCGCCTTTATTTCTCGCCGAGCACGACGGTTACGTGGCTCGTCCTTCTCCTTATGAGGGCGCCCCTGCCCATCGCCTTGGATTGGGTGCGCTTCAACGTCGGCCCGTGGTCCACGAACGCCTTCTTGACGAAGAGCTTGTCGACGTCGAGGCTCTTGGTGTTCTCGGCGTTGGCGGCGGCGCTCTTCACGAGCTTCACTATCTCCCTGCTCACGGCCTTTTCGCAGTGGGCGAGGGCCGTTATCGCTTCATCGACCTTCTTGCCCCTTATGAGGTCGACGACGAGGCGCGCCTTCTGGGGGGAGGTCTTTAGATATCTCAATACAGCCTTGGCTTCCATTTGATTCCCGGCTCCTTATCCGAATTCCTTATGCCCTGTCTTAGCCCTTGGCGCCCGGCACCTTGGCCTTCTTTATGCCAGAGTGGCCGTGGAAGGTGCGGGTCGGGGAGAACTCGCCGAGCTTGTGGCCGACCATGTTCTCGGTCACGAAAACAGGGACGAACTTCTTTCCGTTATGCACGGCTATGGTGAAGCCGACCATCTCGGGTATTACCATCGAGCGCCTCGACCAGGTCTTTATGACCTTCCTCTGCCTGGAGTCTGTGGCAGCCGAAACCTTTTTCACGAGGTGCTCGTCTACAAACGGGCCCTTCTTTAAAGAACGCACCGCTATTTCCTCCTGGTAATTATATACTTGTCAGAGACCTTGCGCCTTCTGGTCTTGTACCCTTTTGTGGGCACGCCCCAGGGGTTGGTCGGGTGGTTGCCGCCCTTGCTCTTGCCTTCGCCGCCGCCGTGCGGATGGTCGACCGGGTTCATGGCCACGCCCCTGACCTTGGGGTTCTTGCCCAGCCAGCGCGACCTTCCGGCCTTGCCTATGGTCACGTTCTCGTGGTCGAGGTTGCCGACCTGTCCTATCGTCGCGTAGCAGTCCTGAAGGATGTACCTGACTTCGTTCGACGGGAGCTTTATTGTCGCGTAGCCCCCCTCTTTCGCCATGAGCTGGGCGTAGGAGCCGGCGCTCTTTACGAGCTGGCCGCCCTTGCCCTTCCTCATCTCGACGTTGTGGACAAAGGTGCCGACCGGTATGGAGCGCAGAGGCAGCGCGTTGCCCGGCTTTATGTCAGCCTCGGGGCCCGCTACCACGGCGTCGCCCACCTTGAGCGAGAGGGGCGCGAGTATGTAGCGCTTCTCGCCGTCGACGTAATTGAGTAGCGCGATGTTCGCGGTCCTGTTCGGGTCGTACTCTATCGCCGCGACCTTCGCCGGGATGCCGACCTTGTCCCGCTTGAAGTCGATTATGCGAAGGATCCTCTTGTGGCCGCCGCCTATCCAGCGGACAGTGACCCTTCCGGCGTTGTTCCTTCCGCCTGTCTTCTTGATGGGGGCGGTAAGGCCCTTTTCAGGCCTCTTCTTGGCGACCTCGTGTATGAGAGTCGTCTTTTCCCTGAGGGCCGGCGAAGTAGGATTATATTTTTTTACTGGCATAGTCTTTCTCTTCCCTGAATTTTATCTTACACGCCCTCGAAGATCTCTATCTTGTCGCCCTCGCGGAGCTTCAAATACGCCTTCTTCCTCGTGGGCCTCTGCCCCTGGAACTTGCCCATCCTCTTCATCTTGCCGGGCATGAGGTGGGTATTCACGTCCAGCACCTTTACCTTGAATATCTTCTCGACAGCGTCCTTTATGTCCTTCTTGTTGGCGTCTACGTCCACCCAGAAGACCACCTTGCCTTCGACTGTCGCGGCGGTGCTCTTCTCGGTGATGACCGGGGACTTCAGGACTGAATAGTGGTTTTTCATTGTACCATCGCCTCTACTTTCTCCAGGGCGCTTCTGGTCATTACCAGGCTGTCGTAGTTCAGGATGTCATAGACGTTGAGTCCGCCCGTCCTCTGGACCTGGAAATCCTTGAGGTTCCTTACGGCGAGCTCGAGGTTCCTGTTCTCGCTTTCGATGACTATGAGGGCGTTCTCGAGGTTGTGCCTCTTGAGGAGCTCGAGGGCCGCCTTTGTCCTGGGCTCGCTCAACTCAATGGAGTCGATGACCTTGAGCCTGCCCTCCTTGATCCTCAGGGCCAGGGCGTTCCGAAGAGCGTCCTTCATGACCTTCTTCGGGAGCTTGTAGGAGTAGTCCCTCGGGTGCGGACCGAAGACCGTGCCGCCGTGCCTCCATAAGGGAGACCTCGTCGAGCCGGACCTTGCCCTGCCGGTGCCCTTCTGCTTCCAGGGCTTGATGCCGCCGCCGCTCACGTTGCCCTTGGTCTTGGTCGACGCAGTGCCCGCCCTTCTGTTGGCGAGCTGCATCTTGACCACTTCATAGAACAGGTGCTCCTTGACGTCCCCGCCGAAGAGCTCGTCCTTGAGGGCTATCTCGGAAATCTTTGAGCCGTTTCTGTCAAGAACCTCTACGTTCATTATCCTAATCCCTTGAAATTTCGGTTAAACGACAACTATACACAATCTAATGGCTTTTCTCAACCATAAAAAGGGCTAAGGGCCGAAAAAACTACTTCTTCAGGGCCTTCTTTATGACGACCACGCCATTGACCGCGCCCGGGACCGCGCCCTTGACGAGCAGCAGGTTCTCCTCGGCCTTCACGCCCACTATCTGCAGGTTCTGGACGGTGACGTTGGCTGAGCCCATGTGGCCGGCCATCCTCATGCCCTTGTAAACCCTCGAGGGGTCCGAGCTCGAGCCGATGGAGCCGGGCGCCCTGTTGTGCATGGAGCCGTGGCTCTCGGAGCCGCCCCTGAAGTGGTGCCTCCTCATGGAGCCCATGAAGCCCTTGCCCTTGGACCTGCCCGTTACGTCCACCCAGTCGCCGGCCTTGAAGACGTCCGCCGCGTTGATGACGGCTCCGGGCTGGTAAGAATCGAGCTCAGTGCCCTTCATCTCGACGAGGTGGTAGAAGGGCGTGGCGCCGGCCTTCTTGAAGTGGCCCTGGAGGGGCTTGTTGACCCTCTGCTCCTTCTTCTCGAGGAAGCCGACCTGAACAGCGTCGTAGCCGTCCTTCTGGGCGGTCTTTCTCTGGATGACGGTGTTGCCGGTCTTGATGACCGTTACAGGCACCATCGCGCCGTCATCGGAATAGACATGGGTCATTCCGACCTTTTTTCCAACTATACCTTCGATCATTTTTGTTATCCCTGACGCAGAGGCCCCCATCCGGGTGCGTGCGTGTACTTAGTAGGTTTGAAGGCCTATCGGCCCTGAAGGAGTATTGCCGGTACTACTCGAGCTTTATCTCCACGTCCACGCCAGCCGGGAGGTCGAGCTTCATGAGGGCATCGACCGTGGTCTGCGTAGGCTCCATGATATCCATGAGCCGCTTGTGGGTCCTTATCTCGAACTGCTCGCGGCTCTTCTTGTCGACATGCGGAGAGCGCAGCACCGTGAACCTGTTGATCCTTGTCGGCAGCGGTATCGGCCCCTTGATGTGGGCGCCCGTCCTGCGAGCGGTATCAACGATCTCCTTCACAGACTTGTCGAGAAGCCTGTGATCGAACGCCTTCAGCCTGATCCTTATTTTCTGGTTATCCACCCTTAAACTCCGTGCTTATTGATTCCATTTGAAATCCGCCTCGGCGGTCCTGCTTACTCTATTATCTTGGTAACAACGCCCGCGCCAACCGTCCTGCCGCCCTCGCGGATCGCGAACCTCAGGCCCTCTTCCATGGCTATCGGGGTTATGAGCTCTACGTCTATGCTGATGTTGTCGCCGGGCATGACCATCTCCGTGCCCTCGGGGAGCTTGGCAACACCCGTGACGTCCGTAGTCCTGAAGTAGAACTGCGGCCTATAGCCGTTGAAGAACGGCGTGTGACGGCCGCCCTCTTCCTTCGTGAGGATGTAGATCTCGCCCTTGAACTTGGTGTGCGGGGTCACCGAGCCGGGCTTCGCCAGTACCTGGCCCCTCTCGACATCTTCTTTCTTGGTGCCCCTCAAGAGCGCGCCGATGTTGTCTCCGGCGCGGCCCTCGTCCAGGAGCTTCCTGAACATCTCTACTCCCGTGACGACCGTCTTCTGCGTCGGACGGAGTCCTATTATCTCTATTTCCTCGCCGACCTTTACAATGCCCCTCTCGACCCTGCCGGTGACGACGGTGCCGCGGCCCGATATCGAGAAGACGTCCTCAACGGGCATCAGGAACGGCTTGTCTATCTCCCTCTTGGGCTCGGGGATGTAGGTATCGAGGGTATCGGTAAGCTGGTGTATCGCGCCGCACCACTCGCACTCCTTCTTGCCGCAGCCGCACTCGAGTATCTTAAGCGCGCTGCCCTTGATGAACGGGATATCCTCGCCGGGGAACTTGTACAGGCTCAGAAGCTCTCTTACCTCAAGCTCGACGAGCTCAAGGAGTTCCTTGTCGTCGACCATGTCGACCTTGTTGAGGAACACTACTATATAAGGCACGCCTACCTGACGGGCAAGGAGTATGTGCTCCCTGGTCTGGGGCATGGGGCCGTCCGCCGCGGAGACTACCAGTATCGCGCCGTCCATCTGCGCCGCGCCGGTTATCATGTTCTTTATGTAGTCGGCGTGGCCGGGACAATCGATATGCGCGTAATGCCTCTTATCGGTCTGGTACTCGACGTGCGAGATGGAGATCGTGACTCCACGCTCCCTCTCCTCGGGCGCCTTGTCTATATTCTCGTATGCCAGGAACTCGGCGTATCCTCTCGAGCTAAGGACCTTCGTTATAGCAGCGGTAAGCGAGGTCTTGCCGTGGTCGACGTGGCCTATCGTGCCTACGTTCAGGTGCGCCTTTCCTCTCTCGAATTTAGCCTTGCTCATCTTATCCTCCGAAATCCTGCGTTTTGAATTACTTCGCCTGCACCTTTGCCGTGAGCACCTCGGTTACCGAGTTGGGCACCTGCTCATAGTGCGAGAATTGCATCGTATATGAAGCCCTGCCCTGGGTCTTCGACCTCAAGTCAGTTGAATAACCGAACATGTTCGCGAGCGGGACATTGGCGCCTACGACCTGGAAGCCGCCCCTGGACTCCATTCCCTGGATCTTCCCTCTCCTCGAGTTGAGGTCGCCAATTACGTCGCCCATGAACTGCTCGGGAACGACGACCTCGACCGACATGATGGGCTCGAGCAGTATGGGGCCCGCGCTCCTCACGGCCTCCTTGAAGGCCATGGAGCCCGCTATCTTGAATGCCATTTCAGAGGAGTCGACCTCGTGGTACGATCCGTCGTAGAGCGTTACCCTGATGTCGACCACCGGGAACCCGGCGAGCTGGCCGGTCTCAGCGGCCTCCCTCATGCCGTTCTCGACAGGGGAGACGTACTCCTTGGGGATGGACCCGCCGACTATCTTGTTGACGAACTCGAAGTTCTTGCCCTTCTCGCCCGGCTCTATCTCTATATAGACGTGGCCGTACTGGCCTCTACCGCCTGTCTGCCTGATGTACTTGCCCTCTGCCTTTGCCTTCCTGGTGATGGTCTCCCTGTAGGCGACCTGGGGCTTGCCGACAGACGCCTCGACCTTGAACTCTCTCAACATCCTGTCGACGATGATCTCGAGATGGAGCTCGCCCATGCCGGAGATGATGGTCTGACCGGTCTCTTCGTCGGTCTTTACGCGGAAAGAGGGGTCTTCTATCGAAAGTTTCTGGAGCGCTATGCCGAGCTTCTCCTGGTCAGCCTTTGTCTTGGGCTCGATGGCGATCGATATGACCGGCTCCGGGAACTCCATTGCCTCGAGAATAATCGGCTTGTCCGGGTCACAGATGGTATCGCCGGTAGTGGTGTACTTGAGGCCTACCGCGGCGGCGATATCGCCGGCGTAGACCTCTTTGACATCTTCACGCTTGTTGGCGTGCATCTTCACGAGCCTGCCTATCCTCTCCTTCTGGTCCTTGGTGGAGTTGAAGACATACGAGCCCGCGGTCATGCAGCCCGAGTATACGCGGAAGAAGGTAAGCTGGCCCACGAACGGGTCGCTCATGATCTTGAATGCGAGGGCCGATAACGGAGCGTTGTCTTCCGTGAGCCTCGTATCCTCCGCCTCTGTATCGGGGTTAATGCCCTTTACGGGCGGAATGTCTACTGGTGAAGGGAGATAGTCGATGACTGAATCGAGGAGGAGCTGTACGCCCTTGTTCTTAAAGGAAGAGCCGCATATTACCGGGGTTATCTCCATGGACACGGCGCCCTTCCTTACGGCTGCCTTTATCTCCTCGGGCGATGCGGATGCAGCCTGCCCGTTAAGGTACTTTTCCATCAGGGACTCATCGAAATCAGCCGCTGCCTCTATGAGCTTATCCCTGTACTCGGCGACCAGCTCCTGCATGTCGGCCGGAATCTCGGCTATCCTGAACTTGGCGCCGAGGGTCTCCTCGTCCCAGATTATGGCCTTATTGAGGACAAGGTCCACGACACCCTTGAAGGTCTCTTCCTTGCCGACGGGGAGCTGCAAGACGACCGGGCGGGACTTGAGCCTGTCGGATATCATGCCGACGACCCTGAAGAAATCGGCTCCTACGCGGTCCATCTTGTTTATGAAAGCTATCCTCGGGACGTGGTACTTGTTGGCCTGCCTCCAGACGGTCTCGCTCTGGGGCTCGACGCCGCCGACCGAGCAGAAGACCGCCACGGCGCCGTCAAGGACGCGCAGCGACCTTTCGACCTCGATGGTGAAGTCCACGTGGCCGGGGGTGTCTATGATATTGATGCGGACGTCCTTCCAGGAACAGGTGGTGGCGGCGGAGGTGATGGTGATGCCCCTCTCCTTCTCCTGCTCCATCCAGTCCATGACCGCGGTGCCCTCGTGGACCTCTCCTATCTTGTAGGTGACGCCCGTATAATAGAGGATCCTCTCGGTGGTCGTGGTCTTGCCCGCGTCTATATGGGCCATGATCCCGATGTTGCGCTGTTTATCTAATGATACTTGCCTTGCCAAAGAGATAACTCCTCGATAGAACTCGCCGTTCGCCAAATGCCGGGCCGGATGGGCCCGGTCGTCTACAGCTATTGGGTTTATGGTTTAAAGGGGGCAGAAGGTATTAGCTTCTTGCAGCGGGGGACACTATCCCCGGACCAGCGTACTACCAGCGGTAGTGGGCAAAGGCCTTGTTGGCCTCGGCCATCTTGTGCACGTCCTCCCTCTTCTTGACGGAGCCGCCCTTATTGTTCGATGCGTCTATGAGCTCGGCGGCAAGCTTCTCGGTCATCGACTTCTCGCCGCGCGCCCTCGAATAATTGACCAGCCACCTGAGCGCGAGCGAAAGCTTCCTCTCGGGCCTGACTTCGACCGGCACCTGGTACGTGGCGCCGCCAACCCTCCTGGACTTTACCTCCAGCACGGGCTTCACGTTCTCGAGCGCCTTCTTGAACACCTTCAAGGGCTCGGTCTTGGTCTTCTCTTCGATGGCGTCAAAGGCGCCGTAGAGGATGCCCTCTGCCTTGCTCTTCTTGCCGCCCTCGGTGAGCTTGTTTATGAGCTTTGCGATTACCTTGTCGCCGAACTTGGGGTCCGGCAGCACGTCCCTCTTCGGGACATTCCCCTTACGAGGCATATTACGATTCTCCTCTTACCTGATTAACCGGCTAAAATCTTATGAACAATATCTCATCTCTTAACTTGCCGTACTTACTTGGGCCTCTTCGCGCCGTACTTGGAGCGGGACTGCTTCCTGTCCGCCACACCCATGGCGTCCAGGGTGCCCCTTACTATATGGTACCTCACGCCCGGGAGATCCTTGACCCTGCCGCCCCTGATGAGCACGACCGAGTGCTCCTGGAGGTTGTGGCCGATACCCGGTATGTACGAGGTCACTTCCATGGAGTTGGTGAGCCTTACCCTCGCCACCTTCCTCAAAGCCGAGTTCGGCTTCTTGGGGGTTGTGGTATAGACCCTGACGCATACGCCCCTTTTCTGCGGGCACGACTCAAGGGCCGGCGAACCTGTCTTCACCCTGGGCTTCTGTCTGCCCTTGCGCACGAGCTGGTTTATCGTCGGCATACCAAAATTACCTTTCGATTTCTAATGGCTGGCGTAAATCAAAGCAATCTACCAGCTTTCAATTTCCTTGTCAAGGCCTAAATGGCCGTGAACTCACTTTAATCCTAAAAAACGGGAAGAAGTGATTCTAACACTAAAACGGAGACTTAATCAAGTCCGTTTCCGGTCCGGAGACCGGGAACTTTACGCGGTCTCCGTTACCTCTCCCTCTGCCTCTGCCTGGGCTGGGGCCTCGGCTGGCTGCGGCTCTCCCATGAGCTCGCCCGCGAGCTTGGTATAGCGCCTGAAGCCGGTGCCTGCCGGTACCAGGCGGCCCATTATGACGTTCTCCTTCAAGCCGCGCAGGTAGTCTATCTTGCCCTCGACTGCCGCGCCGGTCAATACCTTCGTCGTCTCCTGGAAGGAGGCCGCCGATATGAAGGACTCGGTGGAGAGCGACGCCTTGGTGATGCCCTGCAGGAGCGGCTCGGCAACTGCCGGCCTCTTGCCCTTGGATATCACCCTGTCGTTCTCGTCGTCGAAGAGGTATCTCTCGACCTGCTCGCCTATGAGGAGGTTGGTGTCGCCCGGGTCCTTTATCTTGACCCTGCGGAGCATCTGCCTGACGATGACCTCGATGTGCTTGT
>Ga0209323_10000592_pt1 | contig 23430 bp, 23 predicted proteins | sample Rifsed19ft2_FD_184014 | JGI IMG/M metagenome (GOLD analysis project Ga0209323, IMG submission 184014) | Soil microbial communities from Rifle, Colorado, USA - sediment 19ft 2 (version 2) | ecosystem: Environmental > Terrestrial > Deep subsurface > Rock core/Sediment | place: Rifle, Colorado...
GACCCCCTTGCGTCCAGACGGCGCGCCTCCTCAAGGCCGATTGGGTCCTCGCGGTCGCCCAGGAGTTTGATGATCCGCTCCTTAGCGTCTTCGAGGGTAGCCGGACTCGTAAGCCGTACCGCCCGGATGGCAAGGGGGTCTATGCGGCCCCTGCTCGCATCCTCGAGCACCGAAACCGGGTCCGCCACGGCTCGTAAAATCGACTCGAACTTCTTTTGCTCGATCGGTGCGAGGCCCTCTTTGGCGGCCCTGGGCTGGTATTTGTTCGCGAACTTGACCGGTTTCGGAAGCATGTTCCTGAGGAACTCGGCTTGCTGAACCATGACTTGCGCAGCTCCGCGAGCTTGCCGCGGGTTCGTCGCAGGCAGGTCCCCGAGCGATTGCATCGCCATCTGGAGCTTGACCTCGGGCGGAGCCTCTTGCATGGCTCGGAGAGCGGCCATGGTCTCCGGAACCTGGCTCGCCGTAATCGGCTTGCGGTTGTCGGGCGTGGTCGAGGCTACGTAGGCTGCGGCAAGGGGGACCGCCTCGCGAGCGCTCTTTCCGAGAGCGAGCGCCTGGACAGCGATATCCCGGCGCGCGTCCGTGGACCTCAGCGCTTGAGCGAGTGACGACGCGGCCCAGGATGCGGCGGCTGACCCCCGTTCGCGGATGACCTTGTGCATCGGCCCCCAAAGTAACCCGAGCGCCGCCGTCGGATGCCCCGCGGCCATGCCGGTTACCGCGGCAATCCCGGCTCCGACGCCTTGGATGTTGTCACTCAGGCTGAACGAGCGGAGATTAGGATCTTGACCGCCACCAGCTTTATCGACCAGTTGCTTGATCTTGATCCAGTCTGAAACCTCACGATTGGCTGCGCGCCACTGACCGGGGTCTCGCCCGAGTACGGTCAGAGCCCGCTCCCCTGAAGCCGCGATTTCGTCCGCCGCCATTCGCTCAATCTGAACAAGCTCCGCGGCGGAGGGCGGAGCCTGTGGCGGGAGTCCCGTTCCCGGGACTTTCTTTGGGTAGACGACGTCCGCCAAATCCTGTCGGAATTTCGACAGATCGTCGAACGTAACCGGCTTCCCGAACACCTTATCGAATCGCTGAGCGGGGGGAGCTCCTCCGAGGGTTTCGCCCGCGGTGGCCACGAACCCGTCGAAGTCGGCGGCCATTTGCTCACCGAAACGCTTGGGTGATTTTTTAAGCAACGTCTCGAGCCCCGTCAGGTCAACCCCAGGAGGTACCGCAACGCCCTCCTTTTTGACTAATTCTCCGAGTTTTCTGGCGAAATTTTGATAGTCCTCGACCAGTGCCTTACCAAGGTCCTCCGAGTTTTTACGCCAGATTTCGGTGAACTTGCCGAGCTCCTTGACCGTGGCCTGAGCAGCGGTCCGCTCCGCCGACGACGCTACACGAGGAACGAGCTCACCAACAGTGGCCAGTTCGTGTTTTTTGCGGAGAAGCTTGACCGTGCCCCTGATATCCGCCGCCGTTGACCGCGCCGCTGGCACCAGCGATTCGTCGAAGGGCTTTGCAAGGTCGTCGACCTTCGCAAGAAATCCCTTGACGTCGGGCTGGAGATCAGCCCTGCCTTTGGTTAGAGTCGAGACCTCATCCTTGACCGCTCGGAGCTTGGCTGCCGCTTGATCAACGGCCGCCTCGACTTTTGGAACGAGCTCGACGTTCGTCGAAGCCTTGCCGAGCACCTTCTCCATCTGCCCTGGCAACCCATCCTCGATCGGAATCTTGGCCTCGCGGAGCCGCTGACCCAGTCGCCGCCGAGCGTCGATAAGCTGTTCCCCGGGGCGTGCCAGTTTCATGACGTCCGCCGGGCGCGCTCGAATCGCGTTGAAGGCCGCTTCGTTGGCAAAATCATCCAAGACTGCTGGATCCGCCACCTTGCTCAGCCCGGTGCGTCGAGCCAGCGATCCAGCGATAGCGCCAGTACCTAGGAGAGCGGCCTCGGCAAAGCCACCGACCAGGGCTCCGGTCGCGGCCGCGTGAGCGATCCGCTCCCACGTCACCGGCTTATCATGCAGCTCGTCGTCAGCGAGCTCAGCAGAGATTCCCTCGAGGCCACCCTGGACCGCGGTCGAGATTACTCTCCCGCCCACGGCCGCAGCCCGCTCCCCAACCCCCGCCGCCTGAAGGCCTTTGGTTACGAGCCCGCCCGCGGCTTGACCGGTTCTGAGCACGGCGGCCATAGGGGCGGTCGCGACTTTTGCGACCCGCTCCAGAGCTCCGGCGGCCTTGGCAGCCGTACCTACGGTTCCCGCAATCTCAGCAGCCCTGCCAACTACCGCAGCGCCCTTCGCGGCTGTCCCGAGTCCACCGGTGGCGACCGTCTGGGCAATCGTACCCCCTACCTGCCCCGCCATACGAGCCAACGGGTTGACCTCGGCGCGCTCTTGCTGGGCGCGCTTGGTGGCATCATCCGCCGTCACGTCGAGCAGCTTCGCTCCGACGAATGGGATTGATTCAATTACCCCCTCTCCGAATGTGATCGCCTCTTGACCGAGCGTATTACGGCGCGCCTCAACCTCCGCCTTCGCCTGCGCTTCCGCGGACTCGATCTGGTAACCGGCATCGAGCGCGGCCCTGATCTCAGCACCCGAAACGACCCGTCGCTCGCCCTCAGGTGTCACCATGCCGAGCTTGTTGTCGATCAAGCTGGCGTTGCCACCCTGGGCCACGTACTGCTGAATCTGATCCGCCGGAACGGGCACGCCCTCCGGAGTCAGAAGCGGGTACGCCTTGGGGTCTTTGGTTTCGTCGGCCATGCGTTACCTAGCGGTTCCGATTCCGATTTCCTTGGTCGGTTCTGGAGCACTCGCTTGCCCCGGAGCTTTCGCGAGTCTGCCAATGATTCCCTGCGCTTCGGACGACAACTGATCCATGCTCTTGATCGCTATATCAGGCTTAACTAAGTTCCGCAGACTACCTCCCATCAACTGACTGAATCGCTTTGCCTCCGCGTCGGTCACGGCCGCGCCAGATCGAAGCCGGCCCAATTGATCAGAGGCGTTGGTCACTGCATTATTCAGCGTGGTGCCTTTGATGTTCATCATGAGAACCGCGTTTCGACCGTCCTTGCGGATGGCATCCTGCAAAGTTTTGATGTTCTTTTGCAAGCCCTCCGCGAGCGACAAGTTCTTTGCGGCCTCTACACCGTAAGGGGTCGCTTTACCTGCGCCCTCCCCCTTGCCCTCAGCGGTTCCGGCTGCCGTCGCTTGGCTACTCATGTACTGCTGCTGCGCCTGTTGCGCAAACTTCGTCGGCCACAGCGCCTCAGGGATCTTAAGCTCCCGCATGATTCTCGGGTCGATTGCTACGGCCCCGCCGCCGACCGTTCGCGCCTGCTGGTAAGCCTCCGTGCCCGACACCTCGCGTTTGGTTGACTCCGCGTCCTGTTCGGCGATCGTAATCGCCGCCTTGTTGCGGAGATCTGACACGAGCGCGAGCGTGTCAGCTTTGCCCGCGATCGCCTTGTTCTTCGCGATTTCCGCGGCAGCAGCTTCGCGTAGCGTGGCGCGAGCCAGTTGCTCGGACCGCTCGGGGTCGTTGGTCTGCATATACCGATCGAGCAGGGTTTCCTTGACGCGAACCCCCTGCCGGCGGAGCTCGATGTTCGCTTTTTGCGCGTCGATGTCCCGCTGAATCTGAGCGTCGATCATGTCCGCGGCCGTGTTCGAGCCCGACCTGCCGAGGATGCGTGCATACTCGCCCATGGCCATGGCGGCCACGTTAATCGCCGTCGTGAATGCACTGCGATCCGTCCAGAATCTGGAGGGGTCGACCTTGTCGCCTTGTAACGCGGCGTGGTCCTTCTCGACCTCCGCGAGACGACGACGGATCTCGGCGCGGCTTTCGTCCGCTCGCACCTGAGCTGTTTCCGCCTCCGTCCGCAGACGACGCTCCTCTTGCTGAGCCGCGAACGCATCCCGTGCGAATTCGCCGGTAGGACCGGCTTTCTCTTGAGCGGCGATGGCTTGGTCCTGGGCCTGAGTCTGTCGAGCCTCCCGGAGCGCCTGCATGGCCTCCGGGTCGTAGGCGACACCCCGTGCAGAGCGCTGCCCGGGGACCCAGCCTGCCGGTGTGGTGTAGCCCTGAGAGTGGACTACGATCGGCTGCTCCGTGGTGGGCGCGGCTGGTTCCGCGGCCTTGGGCGGGGCAATCACTACAGGCGCCGGTGCGGGGGAGCCGTACCCACCGCTTTTCTGAATCGCCGCCGCCTGCTCTGCCTGCCCGTCAGGATTGGTCGGAGGCGCCGGCAGAGGTGCCGAAAACTGAAACCCGCCGGGGGTCTCGGGGAGTCCCTTGGTCGGGTCGTAGAGGGGTAGGTCGCGCCCGTCGGGCAATCGCATGGTCATAGCACCCAGTCCTTTGCCACCGGTCTCCGGTGGCCAGAGAGTTTCTCGGCGGTGAAGTTGAGACCGCGCCAGATTGGCGCGGACCCGTAGGAGCCCGCGACCACGGTCGGGGTAGCCGTGATCGTGAGCCCGATCTGAGCACACTTCTGACTGTGGCTCTTGTGGTCCAACGGCATTTCATCTCCCACGGTCCAATTCGCCGCCGTCAACGTGGCTGTGGCCGTGTAGCTGTACCCTGACAGATTGACCGCGAGCGCGACCGAAGCCGGCGCCCGGTACTGCCCCAGGACCTGCATTCGCTTGATGCGGCCCCACCCGTTGAACCCGAACGGATTGCCGGTGACCTGGACCACGGTCACAATTGCTGCCTTCGCAGACTCGGCAATTGTGAGGTCGTAGGTCAGGCCCGAATCGGCGCGCCAGATACCGGTCGTGCTTCCGATAAGCAGGCTGTCCTTAGTTGCGCCCAGGGCCTGCACGCCGGAGAAGCACGAACCTGCTAACGTAGTCCAGGCACCCGCCTTGTAATCGAACACGACCACTTTCCGCCCGGTGCTGCCGTCGCTCAGCGCCCAGACGATTTGGGTCTTCTCGGGTAGGTGAGTAACATCCAACACGTAGGGATAGCTCGCCAGCGTTTTCAGAATCGGAATCGAGACGTCGGCCGGTCCCGCTTGTTGGACCGCCTGAGCCACGCCGATCGTTTCGAGGCCGCGCCGGGACCGCCAAAAGACTTGGTTGGCCACCGATATGGCCGATACTGCGCCGCCCAGCTCGGCGGGGCACCCAACTTCCGCGCTGACGAGGGAGACCATCGGGTACGCGCCCACACCAAGGTCATCGGGGCCCTCGCCGGGAACCGACACGTAGTAGGCTGAATCGGGGTCCTCACAGAGCACCAAGAGGATTTCCTGCAAGGGCGCGATCGCGGTAATCCGTGTCGGCACAGCGAGCTTGAACTCGTCGCACCACTGCGGCAAGTAACCACTTCTGAGCTCCTTGGTCCAGTAAAGTGTGCTACCGGAGGCGCCCCACAACCGCGACTTGAACACGGCAATATCCGTTAAGAACGGGGGACACTGATTCGACAGCTCCCCTGACTCGGTGTAGAGCACTTCGTTGGCTGACAGGTCCTGAATCGAATCGTAGTAAGTGACAGATCCCGCTCCAGAACGGACCAGTGTGTCCGAGATCACCAAGTAGTAAAGCCCGCCCCCGGTACTACGATAGAGCTTATATCGAGGTTCTTTATTCGACGGCACGCGCGTCAGATCCAATCTTGGGATCGTTACCTGCCCGCGCTGGTTTGAAAGTGATAGCGGGGAAGTCGCTGGACTCGGAGCACTCCGACCGATACGCCCCTGCGCATCCTGAATCTCGTAGATTGCCTTGTACTGAACGATACCTGTAACCCCAGTCCCGGCCGATGCAACCGCAGCATCCAGGACAGGAAAGACGATTGGCACGTGCTCGACGGCACTCCGACTGTCCAACGCGACCGGAAGCCCTCCCGCGGTAGCGACAACGTTTGGAACTCCTTCATAACAACTCTGCCCAACCGATCCGTTTACGAGAGTCGAAAGAAGGGTTGCAAGCGTGCTTGTCCCATCAGGTGCCTTTTCAAGGGCTGAGAAGTAGATTCTGTCTCCGACCACCTGAGGTCGGTCCAACAAAAACGAAGTCGGTGGTGTCCCAACGAATAAAGGTCCTGCGAGTACCGGCACTGGAAGTTGCGTCGACGAAACCTCGAGTAGTACATGGCGCTGCATTCCCGGATCGATTACAGCGACGTCCGTATAGGTTGCACCAAGTACATATTCACGCCCATCTACGTAGATGGGCACGCTCGCTAGGTGCACACCCCAAGACGGGGACCAGCTCAGAGCCGCGACTGCGCCTGTATTCAGATCGACGGTAGCAGCCTGGAGCTTGGTCGTAGGCACCGTCGGGCTGCCAAGATCTAGATACGAGCTCGCGTAGACTACCGCTGCATCTTGCAGCCACCCGCCGCCTACAGCAACATAGGCTGCCGCTGCACCAGAAAAGACCGTGAATTCCGGAACCAAAACATCCGCATCGTCACCAGGTGTCAATACGGCTGCTCGCACATGACTGCTCGCGATCGCCCAAACTGCCAGCGTTGCGTCAGTATTCAGCGCCACAGAAATGGTATTAGTCACGGCCGCGGACAATGTCGCAACGTTATCGATCGTAAAATTCTTGTTGTACTGCGCCCAGATCACTCGCTGGGTTGGCCCCAAAAAAAGCAGATGAAAGTAATCACCCTCTGGCCACACGAAGTCGAACGGCACATCCCCATCATAGACTGCGAGAATTGGTACTGGGCTAGTATTCCACGTGCACGGGCTCCCCGGCCCGTCTCCGACCGCAACGACCAAGTAGTCGGCACTCGGATCAATCGCAAACAGGACCCAGTTGTTCGAATCAGAGTCGAGAACAACCCTTCCTCGCACCAGCCCAGCGTATTCATGCGTGTCTACCAACGTATCGCCGTCAAAAATCATCAGACTGACACCATCCACTGCCCCGCGTGTCCAGCTGATAGCATGACATCGGTAGTTCGAAAACACGGCCACACTATGGTGTTTGACGGTCGTTCCCTCTTGTGCAAACACGGTTGTGTGCTCGACGCTGCTTACTAGATAAGGACTGACATCAGCAGCGTGCCAAGTTGAATTCGCGGACTGTCGACGGTAGAGAACTAGCGACGCATCGTCTAAGTCCGACGAAGTCACCAACGCTGTTGGCTCGCCGCCCATGTCGAGAAACCGCCGCGTCCTTAGAGCGGTATGGGCGAGCTCTTGCCGCATCCCGTCCCGGGGCACGAGCTCGCCGGAACGCTCGTAGCGGAGGTTTTCGATCTGCTGGAATGACCAGGCAACAGTCTGCGGATCTTGGGATTCGTCAACGCCGTCCTTGAAGGTGAGCGGGACTTCGGTCATGGCACCGTTCCGCTCGCCCCTGACACTTGAACCCAGGCTGACCCAGTAGAACACCAGGTGCTGTGCGAGTAGAGCAGGCCCCCAATCAGTGCGTAGTTCGAGCCGACGATCACAGTCACCCAAATCAAAGCACCCTTGTTCGAAGGGGTTGCTGACTCGAACATGACAGTGACATCCCCAGCAGTAGTGTTGAGCTGGATTACTTGCCACGCTAAAGCAAGCGTCGATGCCGCGGTAATTGGTTGCACCGAAGGCCTCGAGCAGAAGTACTGGTCAATCAACACCGACCAGTTCTGCAAACAGAGAATCACGGACGGTAGCCCCGTCAAGTCCCCGGTAGGTAGCACAGCCATTTAGTACGGCCTTCCTCCAACAGAACGCCGTGGGACCAGCGACGATCCCTGCCAGAGCTGGTCGTCGGGGTCACCAGGCTGGAGCGTCGACGGGTTTGCGATGCTCGGCGTGGGTCGATTCATCGTGCCCGGCGGAGAGATGCTTGTGGCCCGTCGTGGGGTCAACGACGAGCCCGTCCAGAGCTGATCTTGCGGGGTTCCGGGGGCGGGGCTCAGGCTCGCCCGATTGGCCTTGGTCTGGTTGAGTGTACGGTATCCGGAGGTACCAGGGAGGCCGTTCGCGACGACACCGTCGTTACTCGGAGCCTCGGGAGCCTCGGGAATCGGACGATATGGCAGGTCCGCGGACTTCTCCGGCGCGAGCTTCTCCGGCTCTTTGAACGGCTCGGGTTGTTTGATTTCAGTGGGCTTTCGCGCGAGTTCCGCCTCGCGTTTTTTGCCAGCGCCGGCGAGCGCCGAGCCTGCTGCGATTGCAAATGGTAGCCAGTACATCGTGCCTCCTTAGCCGAGAGCCGAACCAACGCCCGCGCCCAGGGTGCCCAGTGCCCCCATCTCGGCAGCATCGCGCAAGACCTTCGCTTTCTCGTCCTCGATCTGTTTGGTGACGTCAGTTGAGTACTTGCTCGACCCAGCCTGGACGTCGGTCGAGTACTTGGTAGTGTCCGCCTGCGCTTTGGTTTTCGCAAACTCCTGAGACCCGGCCGCGACCGTAGCATTCTCTGCCGCAGCACTCTTCAGCGCATCTAGCCGCGCCTTCTCGGCCTCGATCATCTGATTGTAGTAATTGATCAGCATCTCGTTGTTGCCGGCGCGGGTGCGGATTTCCGCGTCCACGTTCGCTTTGCTGACGTCGATCCCCTGTGCCATGCGAGTGATATCCTGCTGGGTCAGGGCGCCTTGCTGGGTCGCGACTGATGTCCTGCCTTCGGTGGCCATGCCGAGTGCTTGGGCCTCCTGGGCCATGTAATCGGCGTAAGCTTTGCGAGCCGCTTCCTGCTCCTGGGCGCGGAGAATCGCTTGTTGCTGGATCGTCTGAGCCTGCAACTGGTCCCCTACTTGGCCTGCGGTGTAGAACGCTCCAGCGTTGCGCTGGGTCCTGGCTGCCGCGAGCTGACTTCGGAGAGCCTGTTGCAGCCCGGCATTCATCTGGAGCTCAGCCACACTCGGAACGCGCCCCATGGCAGCGTCCTGGTACATGCCTCGCTGACTCGCCATGTACGCGGCCATCGCCTCTTGCTGGGCTGCCGCGTCCCGGATGCGGTCGATGTCAGAAACCTGAGTGCCGCGCGACCCGGTATAGGCATCGATCAGAGCTTGGTCCTCGGTCACGGTCGGAGCAACGTCCGGGGTGAACGTATCGACCCGCGTGCGCAGATCCACCCCGAGCCCACCAAGTTCTGGCGAAAGCCACGGCTGATCAATGCGCTGCACGACGAAATCGTCACGGTTGATCTCCGGAAGAGATCCGATGGCACCAGGACCCCAAATGGGGGGAGGAGTGCCAGCCCCCGCCGCGGCCCCTTCGCTTCCAGGCAGCGCCGGGGGCTGTGTACCAGCAATCGCGTCCGGGATATCCCCCATCTGCTGACCAGCTTGGTCAAGCATTTCACCATAGGCCTGAGCTCCCGGTACGAAATCGCTCCCTGCGTCGGCTAACGCTTCATTTACCGGTACTCCGGCTGCAACATCCTCCGCGAACCCAACCGTCGGAAGTAACCCAGGCGCGGCGATGTCCGTCCCTGCCTCGAGTGCTCCGGGAATATCACCTTCGACGATGCTCGTCCCAAGGTCGATTACATCTTCGGTGCCGCCAAGCGGGTCTATGAGGTTTGCCGGCTGCAAGTAATCAGCGGTCTGCTGTTCCGTAAACTCATCATAGGTCAGTGCATCCGGACGTGCTCCGGCGTTGGTTGCCAGATCCCAGTTGTTTAGACGGTTCTCGAGCACTTCGCGATAGTTTGTTGAAGCAGGCAACGTATTGCCGTTGATGTCCTTATCCCATTGTCCGCCGAACCCTGTATCGTGTAACTCCGCGTAGGCGTCGGGGTTCGTGGCCTTGAGATAGGCCATCTTTTCGTCGAACGTTTGCAAGGTGCTAAAGTACAACGGGTCATATGGCTTCTCTAGCGGGTCTTTTGCTGGCGTGAGAAAGACATCCCGTGCAGCTTCCGTTTCTGGGATCTCGCTGATCGCCTCAACGCCCCGTTCATAGCCTTGCAATTCTTCGGGAGTAGCTTGCGGTGTTGGGTCGACGCCCCCAGAAAACAGAGCATCTATCTCCGCCTGGAGCATTTCAGATCTCGCGGCACTCGCCGCGGCAGCGGCAGCTGCTGCGCGCTGCGAAGCGGCCATCATCATCTCTTCATAGGTGGCCATCTAGAACCTCATGCCGGCGGCAGTTGCCACCGCTCATCGTACCAACGCGACTCAGGGTCGACGTCCACGACCTGTGGACTGTGGTTGCCCTGCCGGCGACTGACTGCCGCGAGCATAGACTCGCGAGTAATAATGAGCTGCTTTTCCAAGTAGGTAGTGCTGTCGTCCTGCATTCCCCGCACCTGGATCGCGACTGACAGAGCCACGGCCTTGCCGTAGCCGTCAGGGCCGACGATCGCATCCGTCGTCGCGGTCATCGCCCGGTATGACGGAACATAGGTCACAGCTACTATAGTCGTGCCCGAGGGCTCAGGTGCAAACACCATGGCCTGCCGCCACGTCTGGACGCCTGTTGTAGTGACCGTGCACGTAGCTCGCTGTACGTATCCCTTGGACGAGCTCTGACCCCAGGTGCCTCCGTTGAGCCGTTCCCAGTCTGCCTCCGAGACGGGCTCGATGCGCTCCTTCGAAGTCGTCGTCCACTCGAGGGAGACTTCCCCAAGCACGTCCACCTGCAGATCAGTCCCTGCCGTGGACGCCGAACCGTCGAGGAGATACTGCGCGGTGCCACTTGATAGCTCAAAGGTTTCGCGCAACTGCCAGACGGCGCGACCTCCAGGGTGGCTGAGGACCCACGATCGGACTTCACGGGCGGCGTCATTGATCGGATAATCGAGGGACGTGGAAGCGTCCTCGACGAACCCCGCTTGACGTTCGTCCGCGTAGAACCTGACCAGCGCTCGTAGGTCACTCAGCGTCCTAGATTCCACTTAGTACTCCTCTTCGGGTTCTCCTCCGGATTCTGCTTCGGGTTTGGAGCGCATCATCTCCGGACAGGGCATCCCCCGCCAGGCGTCGAGGAACGCCTGCGCGTCCCCCGACTTGACGGCATCGATCAGCGCCTCCGCTGAGGCGAGGTCGATGTCCGATCCTTCGGACTCGGACTTCTCTTCGCCCTTCGGAGGCTTGCCCTTGCTGCCCCAAGGGAGATCTCCCTTGCCTTTACCGACCGCGATCATGAGGTCGGCCATGGCTAGTTGATCTCCTCGAACACGAGCTCGCCACACACCCAGGTCGTAGCCGAGTAGTCGGCAGAGTTGAGACTGCCAGCTACGTAGGTCACCACGTAGAAAATGTTCTCGCTCGTCGCTCCGGTCGTGATCCCGTAGATATCAGCCCGGGTGTTGACTGCCTGTGCGGTTGCGGTGTGGTAGTTCGCCGAGTACGAGACGCATCGCTCGTGGCGATCGTACAAGGTCACCTTGTACACGCCCGCGCTCTGATACTCGACGGTTTTGATCTGGTTGGACCCGTACCCGTAAGCCGCCGTGTTTTCGACGGGAGTCGGAGTACCGGTGCCGTTCGGGTGGAACCGAAACGGGACTCGACACTCCCGCTTCAACGTGGTCCCACCCGTGTTTCGCCGGCTGCTCATGGTTAGTCGAGCTCCTCGAGCCGCACCGTGATCTTACCCGCAGACACGGCCAGACCGGTCGTGGTCGTGTCGTTTTTGGTCACGTGGTACCGCAGGGTTTCCTTCACGGTTCGCTCGACGTTGGCCGCGGTCAACGTCATGGCTCGCGCCACGCCGTTGGTGATTGCCACGGTCGCATTCGAGATACTCGCCACGAGGCTCGTGGTCACGCCACCATCCGAACTCGCCGCGTAGAGCAGCACGGATGCATAGTTGGTTGCGTTGGACGCGAGCGTAGTCCCGTCGATCGTGAAGTCTGCGCCCACGACACGAGTGTTTTGATTGAGGGTCAACGCCAGCGTGTCCGTGCCAGCGGTGGTTCCGCTCGCGGCGATATCGATGGTCTCACTCCACCGGTACGCCTTGGCGATGCTGGACTCCGCCATGGCGGAGTTGTGAGCCAAAAGGCCCCAGAGATTCGCGATTGCTTTTGCGATAGTCATGTTACCCGTGCCTCCTTAGCTCCAGGCCCCAACGACCGTTGCGCCTGGATCTTCGCAGTCCAGGAACATGTACGATGCGAGCCGCGCTTGACGCGCGTCCGCGGTGGATTCCCGCTCCCATTCGTTGGGACCAGGCATTGACGGCACTTCGCCGATCGAATTGAATTCCCAGGCATCCAGCGACGTGGCCACCCAGATGTTCTCCGGGCACCGGGGCTCGGAGAGCACGGTTACGTCACCCGAAGGCGTGTGGACCAGGATGCCCTTGTAGCTGACGCCAACGGTCTTCGCGCTGACCTCGGTCTCACGGCGGTTGTCACCGAGCTCGTCGAGCCACTTCGCGTAGTCGACGGGGTTGCAGAACAACGTGTTGACGTTGATCTCGAGCGGGCTCGCTTCCGCGAGGGCTCGAACCACGTTCGAAGACTTGTCCGCCAGCGTCGCGGAGGCACGGAAGCCCGAGAGCTTCGCCGTGTCACCGTAGGCGCTGCGATCGATCCCGTAGAAGTAGTCGCCGGTCGTGGGCGCGGTGACAGGACACCAGCCGAGCAAACCGGACCAGCTCTTACCAAACTCTCCCTTGGGGAAGATGTAATCAGAAGCCGTGAGCCCGGGAATCCCGGTCGTCCCTGCGACGGTCGTGACGATGGTTTTGGATGCGATGTTGATCGAGGCAACCGTCAAGCTCCCGGCGCGTGCGTTGCCCGGGGTCTGAGCAGTGCCGTCAGTCGCTGCCGCTTCGATCACCATACCCTTGTACATGTTCCTAATCTGATGCATGGATCGGAACGTGAGAGTAGTCGTGGTAACAGACGCGGTCGCGCTCAGACGACCCAGCGAACCACCATTCTCGCCCCACGCCTTGCGGGCGATTATGTAACCGTGTTCCTTGCCCTTGTTGTCGAGCTGCTGAGTCACGATGTTTTTGATCGCAGCCGCGTTCTTGGTGCGGAACAGTTGTTCGTCGATCGAAAGGATCACGTAGTCCGGCTTCGGCACGAGAGTGAAGGTCACCTCAGTACCGGGCCCGCGGAGCGCGAGAGCGGTCGGGAAATCAGCCGATCCGCCGTTACCGGCGGTGACCGAGATCACACGCTCCTTGTTGCGCTCGGAGAACGACGTATCCTTAGACGCCATGTTGTAGAACTTCGCAGTGGCAACGCCCCTGAAGTTCAGGCCTTTCTGATAACGCACCTTGAGTAGAGCACTCTTGTTGGTGCGGTCTGCAGAGCCAGTAGTCATTTTGGAGCCTCCTTAGGCTTTATCCGAGGACCCCAGCGCCGAACATCGAATTGACGAAGTCCTCGGCAGGGATCGCATTCCACGCCTTTTTTTGATCTTCCCACGTGCCGGGTGCGTCGGTTCGACGAGTGCCGGGTACCGAGGAGTCGGCTGCCGTAGGGCTCGCACCAGGAGTTGCAGTCCGGGTGCCTGAGTTTGATTGCGCCGCGATCGAAGTCGCGGGGCGGAGGCCTGCGAGGTACTCGCGGCCTTTCGGAGTCGTGAGAAAATGCACGGTTTCCGCGGCAATTCGCCGGGCAGCGGTGCTCATTGTGAGACGCTCCCCAGCGGCCACCATCTGGTCACCGATTGATTTCATGACCTGCACGGTCTGTGCAGCGCCGTGCGGCAGTAGCTTGGTGAGTGCCACCAGCTCGGGGTGACTCTGTGCGTAGCTCGCGAGCTCGCGCTCGACCCGAGCATTCCCCTCGGCAACGGCGCGTTCGTTCGCGGCATCCTGCTCGCGTTGCTGCTGAGCAAGACGGACCTTCTCGAGCTCCTGCTCGTGTTTCTTCGCGAGCTCCGCCTGCGACTCACGCAGGGCTTTGAGCTCCGACAGGAGCTCGGGATCCCGTTGCGGAGCTCCGGCTGCGGCCGCGGACATCCGCTGGTATAACTCGACGATGTCCCGGTGCCCGAGCAGTTTTTGGAGGATTTTGATCTGCCCGTCGGTGTCCGTCCGCTCAAGCTCTCGCAGGTCTCTGAGTGCTGCATCGACCTCTGTCTTGGTCGCGTGAACCTCAGCCTTGTGTAACTCGAAAGCTGCTCGATCGGAGTCGAGGAGGGCGCGCTGTTTCGCGTATTCCTCTTTCCACTGAGATTCGCGGGACCGCTGCTCACGGTACTGCTGGATCATCTTGGTCCGGTCCGCGGCAAGCGCCTTACGCTCGGCGGAGAGCTCCGGTTCAGGAGCGGGGACCGAAACGGGTTCGGGGGCAGACTCAGTTTTTGGCTCGGACTCGGCTTTTGGTGCGGGCGCCGGAGCGGGTTCGGGGGCAGGCTCCCCGTCGCCGGCGAGCTCGGCGTAGACCTGGCTCAGGAGCGCGTTCGCGCTCTCGTTCGGAGACGGTTCGGCGGCAGTGGCGGGAACCGGCATCGGGGTAGCAGTTTGAGGTTCGGCCATAAAATCCTAGCCGCTTACCCAGAAGGCAGTGGCGGCACCCCAGGAGCTCCCGGAGGAGGCAAGGGCGAGGGGCCCGGCGGAGGCAGGGCGGGGTTGATAGACGGTCCTGGGGTTGCCCCCATGGGAGTAGGTGGAGGAGGCGGAGTCGGGGGCTCTACCTCCTTCTGCTTGGCTTTGACGGCTTCGACGAACTGCCCCAGTGCGAGGATGACCTCGTCCGGAGCACCGTCGACCTCGCAGGCGTTGATTCGTGCGACAGCCACCTTCTCGGCCATTTCAAGATCCATGAAACCATGTGGCAGGTTCTCGTCACGCAGTTCGCGGTCCTCGATGATGCGCGCCAGCTTGCGTTCGATGTTCGACAGCATCGCATTTTCATCGCCGAAAAGGGCCGCGATATCGGGGAACTGAGACGCGAGCACCGGGACAACCTTGGCCTTGTCAATGCCACTGACCTCGAACAGTTCCGTAAGTTGCTCGAGCTTCGCAGACGGAGTCGAACTAAACAGGGACACCGGCCATGCTCGGAGTTTCCACTTCATGTTATCGAGGTCGATATCCTTCCACTTGACTCGCCGGAGCTCTTGGTCATCCCCCCAACTGACTTCGAATTTCGAGTTGCGGGCAGCGAGCAGCCGAAACATCCCGATCGCGATCCGACCTATGTTGACGTGGAACTGCTCCCACGCGCGGTAAATGTCAGAGTGTCTGACCGACTCCTGGTCGAGGAGAGTTCTCAGGGCCACACCGCTTTCTGTCCCGGCGGGCTTCTGACCCATCATCGTGAGCTCGGTTTTGCCGGAGAAATCTCGCGTCCACTGAATCAGATCATTGACTCGACCAATCAGATCCGGGGGTACCGTGCCGGGCACGATCTGCGCCATGCACTCCGCGAACGTGCCATCGCCTTCAATGACACGTGTCCAGTCGTTGGACAGCTTGCTGACCTCGACGCCCTTATTGCGATTGACGAAAAGCATCACACGCGCGTACAGGTTGAGCATCCCATCGATGCGGGTCTGGTACTTGTCGATCTGCTTCTGAGCACGCATGAGACGCTCGGTAAACGAGTGCCCCGCCCACTGATCCATGCGCGTATGCGGCCTGAAAACCGCAATCGGGAAGTAGTTGAATGCCCACGGTTCGTCTTCAAGTGTGATCGGTTCCCCGTCACAAGGTCCTGCTAAAACGAGGTGCCTGCCGTCATGGCTTGGTTTCGCGCCATCGAGACCCCATTCCTCGTCTTTACTCGAGTCGACGTCTTTACTGGGCAGGTGCCAGACCTCCCAGATCTTGGTGCGTCGGGGCAGGAGCCCGCCAAACCGGCGTAGCTCACTCTCGCCAAAGTCCTCGTAGGCAACGTTCTCCGATCGCAGCAGCTGATCGGCGTGCTTGGGATACCTCGCCGCGAGCACCTCGGGGGCGTAGTCCTCGACGTAGACCAGCGACCGCGGCCTGCCGAACCGCGCGTCCCGCGCGTCCACGAATAGCCGACAAGCGCGGATTCGCTCGACGAGACAGCGGACGCTCTCGTAGTCCGGAGTCAGTTTGACGGCGCCACCTGCCGGGCGCACGCAACCGTCACGGCAGATCGCAACGCCTTCGTCGCCGTAGAATCCTGCTTCGTCGGAGAGGCCTTCGATAGCACGGTTCATTTGCTCCGCTTGCCGGCGCTCTTCCCAGTTGCCTCGCTCGGTGAGAAATTGCAACTTGACGCGCTGACGCACGATGTCAGAAACGAACGAGTCCACGGCAGACTGAATCGTATTGGTGACGGTCTGGCCGTCCTCGCTCGCGATCCGGTTGCCGTCGTCCCCCTCGTAGAGCTGGACTGCCTGACGGTCACTCGCGGCCTGGGTCCTCCGTAACTCACCCTCGAGACCGGATACCCACTGGTAAGCCAACCGGGCGCGCTCCTTCGGGTCCTCGAGCTCCCGCCAAAACTGCGTGCCGATGTCCGAATACTCGCCGGTCACTCGTCCAGGGTACTCGGCCCGCCGGATTTGTCAAGGAAATACCCAGGGTATCTGACCCAAGGTCTCTAAAACCCACCAGGGTAAAAACTGACCCATTGGCCGAGTTCAGAAAGCGTGCTAGAAGAGGGCCTACCTATGTTCCCCTACGTATTTACCCTCACTCTGATCACTCTCCTCGTCTGGACTGCCTGGAATCAAGCGGAGTAACGTCGCCTGGACGCCAGCGAGCTTGACGAGTCGACCATCGCAATCGAACTGCAAGGCTATCGATACCTAGCCTTAATCACCGCCCCAACATGTCCCGATTGGGACGGATAAATATCGACGCGGCTACCGATACGCCAGCGCGATCAAGTCGTCCGTAAGCGGACGCATGGTCGCGAACTTCTCCTCGGGATGCAGGTCCAGCTTCGGCGGGTCCGCGTCCAAGAACCCATCGGGGAACTGCACCGCGGTTACCCCAGGGCGGTCCCCGGGGGTGACCAGTGCCGCGAGCGAGAGCATGGCCGCGTAGTCCGCGTGTCTGCCATCAGGTGTGGCCGCGAGATAGAGACTGGTCCCTGACTGACTCACCCGGCGCTTGATGTTGAGTAGGTCTTTAACGAGCTCAGGGTCCTGCTGGAGCTCGATGTTCCCGTGCAAAATCGCGTCCACGATCCCCTGGAGAGACAGCTGTAGTTCGTCGCCTCGCTGCCGTCGCTCGACAACCCGGAACCCTTCGAGCTGGGCGAGCTCGTCGAGGGTGTCGGACTGGTGCTGGTCGGAGTATACGCGGTCGAGGCCGTACTCTTTGAGCCGCCCGGCGATTTGGTGCAGGATTTCGCGAGCCACGAGCTTGACCCCGCCCTTGGCCTGCCACTGGCAGCAGCAATCGAGCACGAGTTTTCGGCGCTCCGTGTGGCAGATTCCGAACGTCCAGGCGTTGCGTCGGATGCCTGGATCCATGACGGCGGCGTAGCTCACGCCCGGTTTTGCGAGCAAGCGACCTGCGTGGATAGTGCGCGCCTTGATCTCCGACTCGGGCAGGACACCGGTCGCGTTCGCGACGAATTCGCCCATAGCAAGCACAGCCGCGTCCCGCATTCGCTGGTCAGGGGACGCCGCCATGTCCTGGATCGCTTGCGCGGTCCAGTGCCGCGGATTCATCTGGGGGCCCGTGGTCCTCACCACGACACACTCCTGACAAGGCCGTTCCCAGAACTCGGTCATCAACTTATAGGCCGGGCCCTCGGGAACCCAGGTCGAACCCACGTAGAGGGTCTGCCCCCCGGGGAGAATACGCCCCGAAATGGCAAGCCGTGCATCGTCGAGGTTCACAGCTGCCTCCTCGGCACCGCGAAGCTTGAAGCACTCGTCGAAGATCACGCTCGCACACCAATACGATTCGAGATTCGAGGCCGCCGTTGACCCGGCTACGACCTCGATCTTGATGGGCCACCCCGTCCTCGCATGGCGGAGGGTGACCGAATCCTCTTTCGGAGTGCCGATCAAATACCGCTGCCACTCGGGCCTCGACATGAGCCGCTTCACGTGTCCGACGATGGCCCGGGCGTTCCGGATCCGCACACTCACGATGGGGAGAATCGGGGGATTCTCCGAGCTCGTCAACCAGCTCGTGTCGCAGTGCACCGCGCGCGTGATAGCGAGACAGGCGCCGATGATACTCCCACCGGTACGTGGCGCCTTGGTGCCGACGAACTGGGACGGTCGCACGAGCGGGGGCTTGACACCCCCGCACATCCGACGGACGTCCTCGTCCTCCCAGAGCACCCCAAGGTCAACCCCGTCCAGGATCCGGCACCAGGCCCGCTGGCAATTGGTCGCGGGAATGCCGTACCCCTTCGGGTCAACCAGGAGGCGCTCGACGAGGGAGGTCGGGGTCACTCGTAAACGAATACTCCTCCGCTCGTGTAGACGATGCGCTGCTTGAGGTCGGGCCCGATGTGACGCTCGACGATCCCTGCGCCGTCGGAACGCTGCTCGAGCTTGACGCAGCCGTCCTCCCCGAGCCGGAACTCCCGGACCATGCCCTGCCCGGGCCACTGCTGCAGGATCACGCCCTGAAGTGGGATGAAACGCACGAGCCGCTGCGACAGGGGCTCCGCCGTCGGGCGCGGGGGGAGGGGCGGGGGTTGTTTCACTTGCCCTTGCCCTTGCCCTTGCCCTTGCCCTTGCCCTTGCCCTTGCCCTTGCCCTTGCCACCGCACTTCTGATGGCTGATCTTGAGCATGGGTTGCTTGTTTTCTCGTGTTGCTGATCCTTTTGATACTGCCATTTTCTCCTACTTTCTAGGCCCCATCTCCAACAAGACCGTCAAATTCATCGTCGTCGGGTCGTAGAGCTGCCCGCGCACCCAGACCCGATACCACAGCCACAGGTCCGCCGCTACCCAGACCGGGAGCAGCCACCAGGGCAGCACGGACGCGGCCGCCATACGGAGCACGACGTCGACCACGGCCACGGTCCGGAGCTGCTGACTCAGCCGGGGGCTCGCGTAAGGGAGGAGTAGACTCAGGGCAAGCCCCACGAGCTCCAACCGGCCGTGGACTGTTGCTAGAACCACGAGCGGGCTCACCAAGACGAGGTCCACGATCAGCCTATGCAGCCCACCACGGCAGTACTGAGACCCGTAACTCTCTTGCGGACCTCGGGTACCGATAGCGTCACGCGCTGCTCGTCGAAAGGTCCAAATCCGAGCTCCCGTAACGCCCCAGAGCGCAAGCTCGTAGAGCACCCAGGCAGCCCCGAACACCACACCGACCGCGACGAGGTCACCCCACAGCCACCACGTCCAGCCCGCCATGGGCGCGAGAAAGGTCCGAGTGCTCTCCTTGAGTAACAGCATCAGCACGAGGGCCACGACCAACGCTGGCCACCAGCGAACCCCGAGGCAGACCACGGTCAGCACGATGGTCTCCGCACACGCCGCTGGAACGTCGATCAGAGCACGCCGCCCGAGCCCCAAGAGCAGCGGTGAGCTGCCGACCAAGGCCGCGGTACCCAGAGCCGCGACAGGTCCATAGAGCCGCCATGCCATGGCAGTAGCCACGACGACGAGCACGCTCCCGGCGAGGGTTGCGCCGACAGCCAGCCCGCGATGCACCCGAGTCGAGAGCGTCGCGTAGACCGCCCCCCACACGAGCCAGAGCACCCGCACGGGGGGAGGCCACTGATGGAGAGACGGGGTCGAGAGCCACTCACCCGCAACCCGCCGAATTGACCGCAGGCCATGCTGGGACAGGTACCGCGACGTCGCCGCGTATACGGACTCGTCGGCCGGACTGTAGTTGATTTTGCGTTGGATTTTGAGCAGGATCGCCCAGCGGAGAACGACGGCGATGATCGCGACGAGGATGATGGCGAAGGTCATACCGACACCTCCCAGTCGAAAACCCCGAAATTCTCGCGGTCACGCCGAGCCTCGGCCTCGGTGAGACCGCGAATGCGGCGCCTCGCCCAGTCACGGCCAGCGGCGTCGAGCCTGACCCCAGGACGTCCGATGCGTCCCACCGCGGGCACTGGTCGCGCATACCCAGCACGAATCATGTGATACCGCATCCGAGTCGCGCGCGGCGTGGTCTTGACGAGGTTCGTCCAGAGGGTGATGAACCATTCGTTCAGCTGCCGCCGCGCGTCTGCCTCCGATGCAGCGCGGACCGTAATCCTCGACCACGGTCGTCCGTGCAGCGTCGCCGTTACCGTTTCACCGCACGGTGCTTCGATCTTGACACCGACCCCACACAGCCCTCGGACAGCGTCACTGTCCCACCATTTCTGATTGATCACGGCCGCACCTGCGTTCGGAGTATCTGCACTTCCTCGACCAAGGCCTGTCGCGCCCGCTTCTCGTATCCGGGGCCGAGCTTCGGCAGCTTTTCGAGGAGCTTCGCTAGTTCAATCTTGAGCATGAGCTCACCACAGAAGGCATCCGAGAATTCCTTGACGAGGACGTCCCAGTTCTTTTCCCCGAGCGTGTGCTCGACGATCCGCTGGCCATCCCATTTACCGGAACCAATGCCTTTTCCAAAAGGCCCTCGCCAACCCTCGCAAGTGACCGAGTACCACCCATCTTCGACGAACTGCACCACCCCATCGAAAGTGTCGAGCTCTGCGGTAACCTGTCCAATCGTGCGGAAGAGTTTCATAACGCTTCGAGCTCTGCGTCAGTCACACACTACCTCGAGTTCCTGCGCACGCGCCGCAGTACGGCGTTGGTACGCGGCTATGTCCGCGAGCGACAGAACATAGTCCTGCATAGCGTGCATGGCGACCACACTCGTGTCGACGTAGAGCCTCGACCCAGTTGCTCGAGCCCGGCGACAGAACGACATATCCTCGCCGCAGTGATCTCCCACGTCATCGTCCCAACCACCCTCGATAATCGGGTGGAAATAGGGACGACCGATCACCGACCGCTGCTCGTAGCGAATACCATACCGCACCCGAGGCAGGGTCGGATTCAGTCTCTCGAACACCCGCCGGTGGACGCAGGCCATGGCAATGCCCCCGGTCCTGACCTCGCGGATACCACCACCCTCACCGAGGACCCACTCACCCTCCTCACCAGGCAGGGGGGACGCATTGACCACGGGATCGGTGCGACGACATGGTACGAGCGCCGCGAGAAAATCGAGGTCGAGACGCTGGGCATCCGCCATCAGCTGCACGATGCTAGCGCTCGGCGCGAACGTGTCATCGTCCACCCAAAATTGCCACTCATTGGGGCGCTCGAGGGCCATCGAAGCAGCCTGAGACCGAACCCGATCAACGCCAATGGCACCCCAAAACGGGGCGAATTCCCAACCATGGTGGTACCGTAGCTCGGTGATGAGCTCCTGGGTCGCAGGGTGATAGCGTCCGGTGCACAGGGACACGATGAGAGGAGGATGGGTCATCTCGGAGTCGAGCTCTCTGGGTTGAGGTTCGTCGCACGAGTCGGGTCGGATAGCTCCTTCTCACCCCGTAGCTCGGCATCTAGCTCGTAGGCCGCGTCACCCATCACGTGAGCCAGCTCACTCCCGAGCTCGAGATACGTGAGGCCGTCCCCCGTCGGCAGCCGCCCAGCCTTGACGTGGTCGAGGGGCTTCGGCGGGTTGCGAAGCGCCTCGGCCACCGCGAGGAGCTTGCGAGCCACGTGTCCACAGCAAAATTCGAAGAACGTCGGCTCGGCCATGTCATGGCTCGGGTCGTACTTGGTCAGCTCCTCGACCCGCGTCTTGCACATGACCGGCGTACCGTCACCGAGCTGCGCACCCCATTCCCAACCACGTCGCGATGTGCCAATTACGCCAACCTTGCGGATGCCGTGACCCGCGAGACGGCGCTTGAGCCCCTCGAGCATGGCCCGACGGAACTCGTTTTCATACTCGATCATTTCCCGATCAGAGAGTCCGACGGGGACGATAATATTGGTCACAGAACGCTCTTTCTGTTAGTGTTTCGCGGACCTTAGCAGGCCCTCCTCGGGCTATCGAGCGGAGCAAGAGTCGGGTCTCGAACGATGCGGTACCCCGCACGCGCAAGCGACTCAAGAATGCGCCGCGTCAAGAAAGCACGGGCACGGTTCGCGCCACCCTGGTGATCGCGCAGCCCTAGATGCCTCGCAAGCGCCACGTCGATCACGGATTCGATTTTGGTCATGAGATAGCCCGTGGCCGCGGGATCATGTTAGCCGCGCTTACGCCCTACCGGAGCAACTCGACCCCGGTCCGGGACCACGGTGCCGAGACTTTAGCAGGCGACGCGGACCGCGTCAAGGGCACGCCATCGCGCTCGTCGCACCAGGCGCCGCGCCTCCGCTCGGAGCGCCGCCTGCCACGACCGAGGTACCACCCTGCCCCTTCGCGGGTCTCCGCTCCGCCAGTCACGACGGAGCGGCGGCCACTGATGCGTGGCCTCGAGACCGTAAGGTCTCACGACACCTCCTCCGCGGGCGCCGCGAACCACTGCACCTCGACCGGAGGCGGAGGCTCGGGGGGCGGGGCAGGTCGAGGCTCGAAGGCACCCAGCGCCTTGAGCCGGCACTCGAGCAGAGATTGCTTCCCCCTCATCGCAGAAATAGCGGCTGAGAGCTGACCCGCCTCCCGAGCAAGCTCCCTAATCTCCTCGTACTGAGCCTCGAGTTCAAACAGTCGGCGCCAGAGCGCCTCGACCTCCGTCTCGGCCCGCTTGGCCACCAGATCCTTGATGTGCTCCCGGTGGCGGAGCACGGTCTGATGCGAGACACCGTACTGGTCCGCTATGGTCCTGATCGACTGGACGCCTGCGATGATCGCGGCATCCACACAGGACCGATCTTTGCGGCGGCAGAGGATGCATTCACTGGGCATGGGTCGATCTTACCCCACCCGCGGCCGGCGTGCAAGGGCTTATCGAACGGCCGACTTAGCCACCCGCCGCCTCTGCCCTTGCTCATGTTTGCATCCCTCTCAATTCGTCGGTGCCACTCGGCACCCATACTGTGCCACTCAGCTCCCGGCACAGCGCCTGGACCGGCTTGCCCCCTCCGTATACCAGGAGCACGAGCCCCGGCCCAGCTCGCTCTAGCGCCCAGGCGTGCTCCCGCCGGAGAGCCTCGAGACGCGCAGCATAGCCCCGCGTCGCGAACGCTCGCCACCCACGAGGTACCCCGGTGGCGTTGCGGTCGAGGTAGCGCTCGGGCACGTTGATGTCGACCCAGATGCGGACGCCAGCCGCCTGCCAACAGCGAGCAGCAACGCGCTTGCGGTAGGTTTCCCAGACCACGGCCGCCGCTGGCGACTCGTCGTGCAGGGTCAAATTCAGCTCAACCGCGGCTACGCACCCGGTGCGGGGCACCTGCCCTGGATCGCGTAAAACACCCTGGAACTTATAGTCGTCCACATAGAAGGCCCAGGTGCCGGTCATCCGCACCTTACGCCCGATACTGCCCCAAGGTACGACCGGCGGCAGCACCGCGTCAGCCTGCCCGTCAAGTAGGAGGTCCGGGATATCGAGGTCGTTGGTCGAGGGGTAGATCATGCCTATTTCCGGACTTTTCTGGTCGCGACCGGTCGAAAAGACTCCTTAGTCAAATCTGCCCAGGCCTGAGACACCCTCGCCTGTTTC
>Ga0209323_10000601_pt1 | contig 23284 bp, 24 predicted proteins | sample Rifsed19ft2_FD_184014 | JGI IMG/M metagenome (GOLD analysis project Ga0209323, IMG submission 184014) | Soil microbial communities from Rifle, Colorado, USA - sediment 19ft 2 (version 2) | ecosystem: Environmental > Terrestrial > Deep subsurface > Rock core/Sediment | place: Rifle, Colorado...
AAATAGGCAAAATTCCCGCAATTTTATTTTCTTCTCTCTGATAATTTCTGCGATCTTAGCGGTCTCTGCGGTAAGCTGAACTATCACGATACTTTCTGAAATTATTGAAAGGATTGAAACAGATTTGACATTTTAAAAGATTTCCAGTAAGAAACTGAAAATCTAACGGAACAATTTGAATAATAAAGGTGACCCTCCATTTTCTCATGTGGCGATTTATAAATACTGCACTGTCAATCTACTATAAAGATAATTAAAAGTAAAAATGTTCAATTAACCACGTCCGCCCCGCTTTGGGCAAGGTGCTGTTATCGGATGTGCTACTTTGTCCACGAAGCAATTTTAGTTTGTGTCTGCGGTAACTGTTGTAAAAAACTATCATCTACATGTCCAATGTTGTTTAATGTTTCTTCAAATTTTGGTTCAAGCCATTCAACTGCATTTTGTGTTAGTCGCACATACGCTTGTTGGCTTAATGATTTATAAGGGTTAATATCTCTTTCGCCTCTATCATACCTTTGTCGCGTAGTTGGGAAACTATCATAGTCCAACGCTTTTATTAAGTCATATAGGAGAATACAATCTCCAAGAGTTCCATCAATGAACACTGGATTTGTAATTCTCAAATAAATTGGCCAATCTTTTTTCCAAGTTCTTTCAGCAATTTCACCTTTTGTTGCCCTATCCCTAATGTCAACAAAACGCAATGCTTCAGCTTTACCAAAAATCGCATAATCATAAGGGTCATAAGTCATACGAGCCATATAAATTATGTCGCCATCCATAATTTGTCTTGGCTTTTTGTTTTCAGAAAAACCACAAGAATAATGGCAAAGTGCTTTTTCAATTTCTTCTCTTACTGTGAACTTCAAATTTTTTCTGTTGTTGGCAGTCCCAAAAAATTTAATGTAATAGGATTTATCCTTGTCAACATAAATTTTTGTTGAACCGTAGTCAGGAAGGGAAGAAATTTTTGTATTGTAAATTTCAACTTGCGAAATTTCTTGTTTCCATTGTTTACATTTCTCAATTGTCAAAGATTGTCCACCTATGTTTTTAAGTTCATTAAAGTAGTTTGAGAGTTCTTTGAGTATGTTGTTGTCAGTTGTAAAAAGACCGCACTCAAAATTATTTATCAGTCCTCCCCTTGTTAAGTTGGCAGATGTAATGATTGCTGCTCTGTCGTCAAACAGATAAACCTTGCTGTGAAGTTCACGAATACCGTAAACTTTTGCTCCGCTCTCTACGGCAAACTTTAAACTGTCAAGGTTTGAAACATTAGAGGCAAAGTCCCGCAAGTTGAAACGAGTAATGAGTTCAAAGCTGTTAAAGTCAAACCGACTTTGAATATTTCTTACAATTTGTTCCGATATGAACGGAGAAATTACTCTTAACTTTTTTGTCTTTGGAAGTTCGTCGAGAAGTTTATTATACCAATTTCGTAAATATAGTTTCATTTAGTTTTGAATTCGCACTGTCGCCAAAAGCATATCCGATAACTTGGTTACAAGCGTAATAAGTTCGTTTATCCCCTCATAATTGGGGTTATAGACGAACCTGTTGCGTCTATTCCGATTCTGGCTGAATTGCCAGAAACACATTTCTCATGGCAATATTTTTCATCCATCCTTCTGAATGATTTTAAAGGGTGGATGTCACAAGGAGGTTGGCGCTCCCAAAATGGGATCGAATGAGGCTTATGGCCTTTGTCCTGACGCCCCAGTGTTTTTCAACCTCTTCCCTGGTATTTGGACCGGTGATCATCCACCCAGGAAAATACTATACCCCACGCCTTTCAAAGGTCAAGGATATTTTTGTTAATAGAGATGCCCACGAACGACGCTAAAGTACGCGAAAAGGATTTCGCATGTTTCGTGTCTTTCGTAAGCAGGTGATAAATTTGCCAACTAGATTCCCAGTCGTATTTTCACTCAATTAACCTTCGATTCTCAACTATTTTCAGTCCCCCAACACATACCAATAAAACTTTAATCCTGCTTGTCTAATTCTTCCTTTACCATTGTGGAGTGGGTTTGCAAGTGGGTAAGGGATGCAGTCAATTCACCCAATACATCTTCAATTTGTTCATCTGTCAAGTGTTCGAGTTCGAGTTGGTGAATTAATTTGATAGTAGACAAACATTCTTCTCTGAGTTCGCTTAACAGGGTTGTCGCGGTAGGGCTTATTTTATTGCTTAAAATTGACATGGTTTTATCTCCCCCTTTCTAATCTCTTTTCTGCTTTGACTATCTCATTCATAAAGACCTGGATTTCTTTTTCCCAATATCTTATCATATTTACATCAGGAAGTGGTTTAACTTTTTCATTCTCAATTTTCTCTTTATGTTTATGAATAAGACCTTCAAAACTTTTTATTTGTTTTATAAATTGCCTCTTACCCATAAATTTTAAAACCTCACCCCATTCACTTATAACAGAACTCAGTTTATGAGTTCGTTAAATAAGGTTGGGTTGAACAAGCAGACTGTGCCAAATGAGCGATTTTACCCTCTTCCGAGATGTTCTTGGTTAAAATGCCTCATAACGCCAGAAAATGAGGATAAATGGGCAATATTTAAGGGGGTGGATGTCACAAGGAGGTTGGCGCTCCCAAAATGGGATTGAATGAGGCTCATGGCCTATGTCCTGACGCCCCAGTGTTTTTCAACCTCTTCCCTGGTATTTGGACCGGTGCTCATCCACCCCAGGAAAATACTATACCCCACGCCTTTCAAAGGTCAAGGATATTTTTGTTTTAACAGAGTCCACGAATGACGAGAAAGTACGCGAAAGGGATTTCGTCTGTTTCGTGTTTTTCGTGGGTAAATTGACATTACTATACATCAAGAGTAAAAAGGGGATGGTTCTATTAAGATATTGCGCGCAATGAGCAGATAACGATTTCAGCACAAACGGAGTTGCGAAGCAATTTTAGATCTTAGCCGTTTGTGCTGTGTTATCTGAAGTGCGTGCCGGTCTTCCTTTTTTTAAAACACCGTATTTTACTTTGAGCTCGTTTAGGAAAGCTTCTCTATCAGTATTATATTTATCGCCCAATTTTTCCCTGATTTTCCTTTGAAATTTTACGGCATCAAATTTCTTCTTCATGTAATACCTCAATCGGACTTCTAATCTCCAAAAGTGGATAGCCCAGTTTAATATTAACAGCGTTGAATGCATGGATACGGTCAAGATTCACAATTTGCTTAAAATTCCAACTAACCAAAACATCCACTCTTTCCACAGACGCTATAGCAATATGTTGTGCATCCACCAAATGCTTTGAGGATACAACTTTGTTTTTAAGATAATTTAACGCTAAACTCTCTGCTTCTTCTGAAAGGAAAACACTTTCAATATGTGCACCAGAAATTGTTGAAAGTATCTTCTTTACATTTGACGGTGCAGCTTCGAGTTCTCTGCGGGTAAGGTCTGAAACAACAGCGATCTTGACCCCATTGCGGAATTCATCAAAAAGTGAATTTGACCATATGGCAAACTCGTCATCAATACAACCACCTATCACTGATGTATCAATATAAACTCTTGGTATCATGTACTTTCAATGTACCATAAATCGGCACACATTTCAGATAACGGTTTGGCTTTGCGAAGTGCAAAGCATTCGTTGAGAATTTCTGTTCTGAGGCTTGTGAGGAAGGCTGCATACTTTTGACCTACTTTCTTTGCATCCTCGACTGACATCTCAGGCAAGCTAGGCATTGACAGCTTTGGAAAATCTATTGGGTTAGGCATTTCTATCGCCTCCTTTCTGCTGGGATTTTAGCTCTATGGCCTTTGTCCTGACGCCCCAGTGTTTTTCAACCTCTTCCCTGGTATTTGGACCAGTGCTCATCCACCCCAGGAAAATACTATACCCGACGCCTTTCAAAGGTCAAGGATATTTTTGTTTTAACAGAGCCCACGAATGACGCTAAAGTGCGCGAAAGGGATTTCGTATGTTTTGTGTTTTTCGTCGGTAAATTTACTAATTTTCAGCAAAATCCGGCGATTTAACCTTCTTGCCGATTTTGCTTTCGGTGCCATTCAGGATTCTTTTTATATTGGATTTGTGACGAATAATGAGGAGTACCGAGATGAATATTGAAAATAATGTCAGGTAGAGCCCTTGGCCAAAAGGTTCGTTGCCAAAGAGTATTATACTCGCCACCAGCGCTATTGAACTAATCATGGATCCCAGAGATATGTAACGGGAAATAAAAACTGTCAATGACCACACTGCCATAGTAATAAAGAGTGGCACCGGAGCTAACCACAGAAACAATCCACAGCCCGTTGCTGCGGCTTTTCCTCCCTTGAAACCCAGGGAAATTGGGAAGGTATGGCCGCATATCACCCCCACCCCACACAATATCAACGCCAGATTGTGTCCGTAACCGGAAAACAACCGATCAAAGAAATAAACCGGCAAAAAACCCTTGAGCATGTCCAGGAAAAATACCAATATGCCATACGGTTTACCCAAGACCCTCGCAACATTCGTTGCGCCAGGATTGCCGCTCCCAACCTGTCGGATATCAATGTCTTTTATAAATTTCGTGAGTAAAAATCCAAAAGGGATACTGCCTATGAAATATGCAATCACTGGGCCTATAATATTTTGTATGAGCATAGTTATGACCTTAAATTAAAGATAATCCCTCCCTCGACTTCGTCGTGAGCTCAGTCGAACGATGGGAGGAACAATATTTGAAATTAATGCTGTAACGCGACTTTCAAGTCGCCTATTTCTGTTGATTACCTTTTAGTCGCTTCAGGCGAGATAAATCTCGCGCTACTATTTATGTAACATTGAAATTTCCAAAAGCTCAAGATATTTCGTTTAAATCCCCCTTAGCAAAGGGGGATTCAGGGGGTTGTGTTTTTTCTGGGCTATTTTACAACCCCCTAGCCCCCTTTTCTAAGGGGGATTCTCTATGCCATACCTCGTATAACCGCGCATAAATAAAATGAAAATTTCTATACAATTAAATTACTGATTTCACAAAGAGAAACTCGGAAAATTTTTTCCCCGTAATTCGTCTTTCCCTGGATTGCTTCTTGAAAGACCCAATACACGCCACCAGAACTTGTGCAGAGAATAATGCGTCTGATATTGACGAATATACTTTTTCCAATCCCTGTCAATCGCAGTACCAAATAACATGTAAGCCTTAAAAAACCTGAGTCTATCCGTCCTGGAAATGGAAGCTATTTTTTGTCCAAAAAATTCTCCTGATTCGTTGACATGGGAAGCTGGTACGTTATATTTATAATCCATATTAGGAAATCCTTGTTTCACCCTCCCCTTGGTCCCCTCCCATCGAGGGAGGGGTGAGGCGTGGTTACTTCCATCGTCCTTCCTGTTTTTTTGATATGAGTGTGTCTTCCATGATAGCCAGCGCAGTTTCTCAAGAGAGCGATCCAGACGCAACAAATTCCTGATCCTTTGCTGAATATTCAGCTTATTTAAAACGACTGATTTGTCCAGGTCTATGATATATGCGGTGAATTCCCCAGTTGAATCTTTTTTCAGGAGTATATTTTTTAGATGTAAATCTGCGTGATAGATACCTGCATCATGCATATTCCTTATCAGTTTTACGAGGGCAAGGATTACCGGCTTTTTGTAAGTCTGTATGAATTCTGCCGAAGACTTTTTGAGGAATTCGACCATGTCTACAGCGCCGTCTATCTCCTTTGATATAAACTTTGCCTTATAAAATAAACCCCACAGTCTTCGCTTGGCTATAGCAATCACTTCGGCAGAGGGTACGCCCCTTTGAGATGCGGTTTCACTAATACATATCTCGTTTAAAGGCCTATCTCCACTGAGGAAAACTCCGCCAAAAAGCTTGCCTAATAAACCACCGTGTCTGTAGTCCCTGATAACAAACCGTTCCGCGCTGTTCTCTGCAACAGGCACGGACAAATAACTTCCTCTCCCATATTTTACCTGAGTATTACTACCGCTCTTATGCAGAAATTCCTTATCCAAAATAATGCGGAGGATACTCTCTTTGTGCTTTTCCTTTACAAATAAGGTCGTATTCCCTCTCTTGACTATTGTAAAGGATGCTGGTATTTTTAGTTTTTGTGACATAATGGTCACCGGAATAATTCACTGCGTATATTCACGGAATTATTTGAAAACACATATTAGTGGAATTATATATGAAGATATAAACGAATACAAACCCAAATTGAGTCGAATTGTTATTGAAATGGGGTTTTATAAGGATTATAGTAACAAACGAATCTTTTATATAGACTCTTTTAACGTATCCATAGATGGAAAAACAATTCAATAATCCAAAGAACATCCTGGTTGTTCGACTGGGCGCAATGGGCGATATCGTCCATGTTATGCCTGCAGTAATAAATTTGAGAATGGCATTCCCTTCTGCCCGTATTTCCTGGCTTGTAGAGGACAAACATAAAGATTTGGTCGAATGTCTTCCCGGAATAGACGAGGTCATCGTCTTCCCGAGAAGACACTGGCAAAGTGCCCTAAAGTATCCACAAAAATATTTTAAGATAATTTCAGAAGCCCGAATGTTCCTTAAAAAATTAAGGGATAAGAAATATGACGTCGCATTGGATTTTCACGGTAATTTTAAGAGCGGCTTGTTAACTTACCTGAGTAATGCAAGTACAAGGATTGGTTTTTCCAAAGGATATTGCAAGGAATGTAATTTTGTTTTCACCAATTTACGAATTACCCCGCAACAGAAAAAGATGAACAGGGTTGATAAATATCTTACCCTTTTACACGGGCTGGATATAGAAGCACATTATCAAAGACCCGTATTTTCTATCCCGGATACGGACCGCCTTTATGTCGAAGATTTTTCCCATCAAAATCATCTGAATCAAAAGTCCATTGCAATAATTCATCCGGGAACAAGCCTGTTTGGAAAATATAAGCGATGGCCGCCTAAAAATTATGCCGATCTGGCTGACAGATTAATACAGGAACTCGGCTATTCGGTTATTTTTACCTGGAGTGATCAGGAATACAAAATCGTAGAGGAAATCGTATCTTTCCTGCGTAATCAGGCCACGATCGCCTGTAAGACCGCGTCAATAAAACAATTGATAGTATTATTACAGCATGCACACCTTTTTATCGGCGGCGATACCGGACCTACCCACATTGCTTCATGCATCGGAATTCCCACGGTTGCGATTTTTGGGCCAAAAGATCCTGTTATTTATGCTCCCTACAATGATAATGCCGTGGTAGTAAGAAAAGACATCCCATGCAGCCCTTGTGAAAAGCGGACGTGCGACCATGTTACGTGCATTCAATCAGTCACACCGGATGATGTCTTCGATGCTGTCTGCAAGTTAAAAAAGAAGTTTGACTTTTCAAATATCGCTTGATATTATAACTTCTCTTTACTTTCATCAATGACTGAAAAGGATATGGTTTATTGTGGAAACTGCAAATATATTTGGCCCGATAAAAGCCCTTATGGACGAGGTAGAAACCCGCTTCCATCAAGAACTAAAACCCAGAACCAATTCATTAGCCGACCTTATTTCCCATATTGGTAAGTACAAAGGAAAAAGGTTACGCCCGGCTTTAGTACTGTTAGCAGGCAAATGCGTAGGAGAAATAGCGCCCCAACACATAGATATTGCAGTCGTTGTGGAAATGGTTCATACCGCAACCCTTGTTCACGATGATATTATCGATGAAGCCTCAATGAGGCGGCACGTTGAAAGTATAAATTCAAAATGGGGAAGGGAAATATCCATCCTATTTGGTGATTATCTATTTTCAAGAGGGTTTACGATACTTTCCGCCCTCGACTCTCAAGTTGCGACTTTGCTGCTTTCTCAGACCGTTAATATCATGTCCGAAGGCGAACTCATTCAACTTCAAAGGCGGTACGATATTGGACTCAGCGAAAATGACTATTTCGATATTATTGAGCGAAAAACCGCTTCCCTCTGTGCCGCAAGCTGTCGTCTGGGGGCAACCTTTGCAGGAGCGAATCGCAAAGTATCCGACATGTTATCCAATTATGGTTTAAAAATTGGCATTGCTTTTCAAATCGTGGATGACTGCCTTGACGTAATGGGTACCGAAGAAGAGATTGGTAAATCACTAAACTCTGATATAGAGAAGGGGAAGCTTACGTTACCTCTTATCCGACTGGTTAATCAACTTCCGAGCAATAAGCTTGAATCAGCGCGGGAACTGATTTTTCAGCATAATGGGAAAGAGACAAAGAATGCTATTATTGAACTCTTGACGAAGCATGATGCGGTAGAATATGCCTTCAACACGGCCAAAAATATCGTCAAACAGGCGCAGGAAGAAATTGCCCCGCTGCCAGATTCCAAATATAAAACAGCACTCTGCGAATTAGCAGACTACATCGTCACGAGGCGGGAATAAGGCTAAATTTCATTCCATCTCCGGCAGCTATAATTTCCAACCCTGTTTCCTTCGATAATTGCTCTGCAACCACACGCGGCTGTGCCTTGATCATTGTCATCCCGAAATGATTTAAGATCGTTACCTTTGGTTTCAATGCCATTACGATCTCTTTTACATCTCTAATGCTCAAATGATAGAGCCACGCCTTCATGTCTTTGTCTACCGTATAGCGAACGACATTGATAATTACTACGTCCGCTGTGTAGTGCTTTAATAATTCCGGGAAATAACGAGTATCGACAATCAGCGAAATCGTGTACTTCGGAGTAAAAAAATTTATGCCGTAGGTTTCACTCGGATGGTGATGTTTTAAAGGCGTTTCAAAAGTAACCGTATCGGACAGCTTATATCTTCCGCCTTCTTTTATAATTTCTATACGGGATATGTAGTTTCTCACATATTTGAAAACAACCGGGTCTTCTGTTAAAGCATCTTCAGGTGTAAAAAGTACACCGCGTTTTTTAAATCCCCCCTCAGTCATAGCTTCAATCATTACATTCACATCGGCGGCATGATCAAGATGTCTGTGGGTGAGGATAATGGCGTCCAGTTTCATGGGGTCCATCTTTGGCCTGCTCGAAATGCACCTTACCAGACACCCGGGACCGGGATCCACCAGCACATTATAACCGTCTAAGGAATACCACATCCCTCCGGAGGCGCGTAATTGTTTGGACACAACAATCCTTGCGCCGGCGGTGCCGAGAAATTTTATAAAATCTGTTTCAGACGTATCGTTCATAAAAAAGATGATACCAAGAATTCACGAAGGTATCAACAACGTTACTTTTGGAAAATGAAAATAATTGTAACAGTTTACCGCAGAGACCGCCAAGATTGTATAACAACCCTTAACCCCTTTTTTAAGTGGGATATTTGAAGAAGTATCCATTAACAAAAGGAGGTTTAGGGGGCTGGCTTTACTCTACGGTCTCCGCATTTTCAGTGTTGAACTATTACCCTAGCTCTTGACTACAAGGTAAAGCATTAATAAAACGCATACTCGTAGGCTATAATCTTATTACCTCATCCTTCGGCTGGGAATTAATCAACAAAATCATTTATTGGCTCATCGGCAATTTCCGTGGATATGGATAATAAATATTCTAGTAAAGAAAAAAAGAACTCGTTTGACTTTATAAGTTAAGATGTATTAAAATAATTTGATTATTTAGTTAATTTCTTTTATAGGAGAAGTCAATGTTAAAGGGATGGCATAAGCCGTTGGGTGTAGTATTGGGTGGAATATTGTGTATACAGTTAAGTGCCTTTGCTGCAGAGAAAGAAACAAAGAAATCTTCAGCACCAGCAAAAAAAACTACTGAAAAATCACCAAAAAAAGAGACCACGGTAGCAAAAGGAAAAGAAGAAGCACCGGCTAAACAGGAGGACGATTCAAAGAAGGTGTTGGCAACCGTAAATGGTGAGAATGTCAGCCAGGAGGATGTGAATCAAATGCTCAACAGGTTTGGTAAGCAGGTACCTGAGGAGCAAATGCCGGCCGTTACAAAGCAAATACTCGATGGCTTGATTACACAAAAACTCATTATGCAGTTTATCAGAGATAGCAAAATCGAGGTAAGTCCAGCTGAAATAGAGGGAGAATTAAATAAGATTCGGGAGGACATTAAAACAAATCCAGGTTTGGAAGGCAAAACATTGGAACAGGTATTAGAGACCCACGGGAGCAGCATAGATACTATGAAAAGCGATATTATTATCTCTCTTTCCTTAGAGAAGAATCTTGGGAAGGACATAGATGATAAGAAAATAAAGGCATATTTTGACGAGAATAAAGCTGCTTATGATAATACAGAGAGAAGGGCCAGTCATATTCTGGTTGATACCCGTCAAATGAAGACCGATGCTGAACTTGCACAAGCATTGGAAAAGATCAAAAAGATAAAAACAGAAGTTGATTCTGGAAAGGATTTTGCCGAAGTTGCAAAGCAGTATTCTGATTGTCCTTCGAAAGACAAGGGAGGAGACCTGAACTTTTTTAAGAGAAAGGGACAGATGGTGGAGCCTTTTGCTGCAGCCGCATTTGCGCTAAAGGTAGGTCAGGTGAGTGATCCTGTAAAGACGCCGTTTGGATACCATATCATAAAAGTTACAGAAATAAAAAAGGGTACTGACGTTAAATTTGATGATGTGAAACAGGTTATTAAACAGAACCTGATGGAAGAAAAAGCTCAAGTATTAATAAAACAACTCCTGGAAAAGGCAAAGATAGAATATAAAACCTAATAGTCAATGTCTTTCACCACAATATCGTGATTGGCTGTTTTGTTCTAACGATAAGCTCCCCATCCTACTTACTGAATGGGGAGCTTATTTTTTATACCTATTTTAATTTTCAGTGACATTTAAGTTGATTTTTCACTTTCAGTATATTATCTTAACTTCACGCTGTAGCAGTTTATTAAGGTCTTTTAATGTAAGTAGATGGGAGATAATTTTAGAATAATAATTTTGACTCTGGAAATCGTATATGTTATATTTCCTGCAATTGAGTCAGACAATTCTAAATAATCTATTTAATTGTATATGGGGTTATTGAAAAAGGAGGTGTGAAATCTATGGAGTTGAAAAAGAAAGTCACAAATAAGCTTGTATTGAGTTCCTTTTTCAAGACGATTACTATTGACGGGAAGATAGAACAGGTAACAACAAGGGTTAGAAGGACGCTTTTTTTTGATAACGAAGACAGTTTCCCGTTTTCCAGGTTAAAAAATGTGGAAGTTGTAAGAGATATACGAAATTCGATACCGAATAACTATATCAGATATTTAGTGTTGTTGCACTTAACTGATGGGAAAAGGATATTGGTGGATGAAGTGGGTGAATCCTCAAGCCGTGGGGGGCTCAGGGAAATGAAAAACCTCGGGAAAAAAATCAGTACGATAACAGGTAGAGACCTTAAATTATGTGAAGAGTAATACAAGTTTAGAAAGCGTACATATGCGCAAATTTATTGCACGGAGAGCAGTTTTTATGCGGTTTATTAAATGGCATCTCGGTATTATGGGGGTTGCATTGTTTGGAACAGCGGTGGTGTTGGAAGCGTTCGAAATTAAATTAAAACAAGAAACAATTGCAGAAGTAGCTGAATATGGTAAAAAGTATAAAGGGAAAGAAATATTTTCTAGCCCTGTCGTGAAATCAGCCTGCTTTGGTAAGTATCCGGATGGAGAGGGAGGGCTGATTATGAGTAAATATGTCAGAACTGCAATAATATCGGCCATGATGGCTATAAACGATAAGATACTCACCAAAGAGGATATAAAAAAAATTGAAGAATCGACAAGTTTCGACGTTGTTGTTACTGTTCCTCAAGAATATGCTGAAGCGCTGGAAGACGTACAAATCATGTTGAAGCAAGGAACGAACAATATTTTACCAATAAAAACAGAGTTTGGGATGAAGCGTAAGGATAAATTACGAGGTATCGTAGGTACTTTCCCATATGAAAAAGTAAATCCAAAGGCACATGCTGCAATCATTGTAAAGACCAGAAAGGTTCAGAAAAAATATACTATCGATTTTTCTGATGTAAAATGATTAACACGTTAGAAAACAAACAATTTGGTCCAAAAAAGACGCTTAGAGACAAGTTATTTGATTATTCCTGTCACAAGATAGGGACGGACAGGACAAAGGTTTTCTTTAAATTGTACGATTTGACTAGATTCGATCTCTTCGGCCAGCCTAAAGGTACAATCGGTGCAATTGATATTACGAATCGTTGTAATTTACGCTGCAAGCATTGCTATTTCTATGCGCACGATTACGAAGAAAAACCAGAGCTCACTGATGATGAGTGGATAGAAAAGCTTGAAAGTTTAAAAGAGATGGATTTCCCGTTTTATCAATGCTCATGGATCGGTGGCGAACCTCTGTTGAGAAAAGAGTTAATAGAGGGAGGCATGAAATATTTCAAGTCGAACCTGGTTGCTACCAACGGCACGATAGAACTGCCTCATTGGCCGGACGTTAATTTTTACATATCGGTTGATGGCAAGAAGGACATGCACGATGCCATTCGGGGAAAGGGCTGCCATGAAAGGATAAAAAAAAATGCCAACAGGCCTAAGCTGAAAATACTCGTGTCTATGGTAATCAATAAAATGAATTACCAGGACATCGAATATTTTATCGAAGAATGGAAAGACGTCGGCGTTCGGGGTTGCTTATTCTCAATCTACACACCCATAAGAGGGTTGAAAAACGACGATCTTTGGCCGGGTTGGGAATTGCGTGATGAAATATTAGATACGCTGCTGAAACTAAAAAAGGAAAAATACGGTGATTTTATAGGCGTACCCAGTCACGTTCTGAAACTTATGAAGTCTGATAAGTGTAAGGAGGTTACGAGAAATTGTGTTTTTAAGGAGGTGTCTTTTTGCCTCGATCCGCAGGGCCAAATTAAAAAACCGTGCATGATGGGTCCGCAGGCCGATTGCCTGCGATGCGGATGTGTACTTCCTTTTCAAATGTGGGCGCTGGAAGACAAGTGGCTGATGATGCGGGAGCTTCTCATGTTGGTAAGACGCAAGATGGGCAAGAGAATCCTGCGATAAGCCTTTTATAAGAAAAGGGATTTGAGGGGTTGTTTCTCCAATATCAGAGAAGTTAGCTTTAGAAAGGGTCCTTCGTTTGCTTGACGGCTGTATCTTTCCTTTCAATAAACCATTTGATGAACCAGTCCGATTCTTTCATTATGATGCTGCCGATAATGGCGCTCAGTAATACATAAACACCGGTAAGAGACTTTATGGGATAGGGCACGCTTGGATTCATAGAAATAGCGCCTGCCAGGATAATTGAAAACTCTCCCCTGGGAATCAGACTTAAACCAAGTCTTAGCCCAGCCCTTTTGCTTAATGCATATTTTCCCCCAATGAAATACCCCCCATAAACCTTGCTAAAAGAAGAGATTATGAATATAAATATTCCAACGGGAATCATGCCCCCGATATGTTTGTAATCAATTGACATTCCAAATGCTACGAAGAAAATTGCCGTGGAAAATTGTTGAAAGGGCTTTATTGCCTCCGAGATTCGGTGTCTTTGCTTTGTTTCTGATAATAAAAGCCCTGCAAGAAATGCCCCGATAGCTTCAGAAAGTCCTACATAGGACGCAGCGCCTGCCGAGAGCACAATAATCGAGAGGATCAAAATTACAAATAATTCCGTATGTTCGATATCGATGATTTTATTTATAAATTTTTTTGAAGTTTTGGCAAGCACAATAAAGAATGCAAAAAAGGCTGATGTCTTCAAGATGACTATAAAAATGCCCTTTGCGTCTATTTGGCCGTAATTAGAGATACCAACGATGAATGCAAGGAATGTTGCAATAAACATATCCTCAAAAATCAGGACGTTAAGGACATATTCAGTTTCCGGATTTGCTGAACGTTTCAAATCAATAATAGATTTGGCTACAATTACAGAACTGGTTACATAAATAATACCTGCAAGTAAAAGTGATTGTATGAGGTCGTATCCTAATAACCAGCCTATAAGCAGTCCGAGCGGAAAGTTAAATATCAGGTCATAAATTCCGCTGAAAAATATCTTCCGCTGGTTATTGACTAAACTTCCGACCGAAAACTCAAGACCAAACATAAACAACATGAAAATAATGCCGAGCATAGCGATGAATTCTGTAATAATGGTAACGGGGAAAAAATTCTGGAGAATCATGCCTACCACTATAAATACCGCAGTCAGGGATTGATTAACCTTGGTAGCCAGCAAGCCTGCAATAAATAAGGCAAGTAAAGAAACACCTAATGATAATACGCTTTCATTGACGATCATTTTCTATACGTTGCTTAATTTCAAATGTGGATATAAATTTATTGATCTGGTCGTTGTTTCCTATAATGATAATGGTGTCCTGGGGTTTGATAATTTCACCGGCGCGCGGGTTGGGGATTACCGTTTCGCCGCGAATAATCGTGGTAATAGAAGCTCCAGTCATTTTTCGAATGCCCAATTCTTCAATCTTTTTGTTGGCCAGTGTTGAATCGTCTGTAATCTTAATCCATTCCATAGTTACATTTTTCATCATCAATTTTTGCTCGTCTCCGAGTACCGGCTGGAAGTATGTGCCGGATAGTATAGCGCCAATTTGGCGTGCTTCTTCACCGGTGAGTGTGGTTACAGAACTCGGCTCATCACTGCCTTTCATGAATTTAAAGACCTCCCGTTCTCCTGAAAATTGAATTACTACTACCAATTTGTCACCCGAGTCCAACTCTAAAGTAAATTTCTTACCTATACCTGGCAGATCGCATTCCTTGATCTCCGACATAATAAACCCCTTTCTTGAAAATACTTCTTTGTAAGAAACATGAAAAAACCTGTAAACGTTCCAACAAAAAAAGCGATATTACGCATTAAATGATTGTTTGTCAACTTATTTTGGAAAACGATTATAGTGAATTTTACACCAATATGCTTGACTTTAATCCTTGATTAATATAATCTTTTTTCATAGTCTTTCGGATACTTTTCCATTTTGATAAAAGGTGCACTGTGGAGCACGGACTTGTAATAGTAAATACCGGCAACGGAAAGGGCAAGACCACGGCTGCTTTAGGCCTTGGGCTTCGGGCGGTCGGGCATGGTATGAAAGTGCTTATGCTCCAGTTTATCAAAGGTACATGGCTTACAGGTGAACTATGCGCCGCAAAACGGTTAGAACCCGACTTCAAGATCGTTCAGTTAGGGCAGGGATTTGTCAAAACACAGAAAAATGAGCATTCTAAGGAAACTATTGAAAATGCACGAATATCCTGGGATTATGCGAAACAGGAAATTTTTTCCGGTTTATATGATACGATTATCCTGGATGAGATTAATAATATGATTGACTATGGTCTCTTAAACGTTGAGGACGTGATTTCGGTATTAAAGGAAAGACCTAAAAGATTACATGTAATTCTTACAGGGCGTAATGCAAATGACAAAATTATTGAATTGGCTGATATGGTAACTGAGATGCGTGAAATTAAGCATCATTACAAAAAAGGCATCAAGGCCAAAAAAGGCATTGAATTTTAGCGTATGATTGTAAACTTATGACTGAATCTAAATTACATGTAATACTATTACGATACACGCCAGACCCGGAAGAAATAGTAGCCCAAGCTGCAAGGCTGTGCTATAGCCCGGCTTCGGTCGATGACCTTAAAAAACAGGTAAAGAATCGTGATCTTGCAAGTTTTATCGAAAAATTGACCGATATGCGGCACCTCTCCCCTATTGAACACGTTACCTTTACCTTTGGTATAGAAGGAATTTCCCGTGCCTGCTCTCATCAGATTGTAAGACACCGCCTGGCTTCATATTCACAACAAAGCCAACGATATGTTGGGCAACAGAGCAAGAAGAGTGGCGGGTTTCATTTTATTGTTCCTCCCAGTATAGAGAAAATAGGGGGAAAACAGTGGTTTGTTGAAAAGATGGAGACTATTCAGAAATGGTATGATGAGCTTGTAGAGATGCTTGGAAATAAGGGAGAAAGCGCCTTCGAGGATGCCCGGTTTGTACTGCCAAATGCTGCAGAAACAAAGATTATTATCAGCATGAACGCACGCGAATTGTTACACTTCTTTCGTGTTCGCTGCTGTAACCGGGCACAATGGGAGATAAGGGCCATGGCGACAGAAATGCTCCGGCTGACCAAACAAGTTTCTCCGCATATCTTCAAGGATGCGGGGCCAGGTTGTGTGAATGACAAATGTCCGGAAGGGAAGATGACTTGTGGAAAAATTACCGAAGTCAGGGAAAAATTCAAGAACTTACGGTAAGAGATTCCCTTATAGAATGATATTCATCAGTTTCTGTGCCAGCAGAATAAACTACTTTCCTTAAAACAAGAAATCCCACTCCTGCGTAAACAGGAAGTGGGATTTCTTACATATCTCAATTACAAATCCAGCTAATTGCAAAAATTAGCGCGCAGCAGCTTTTATAATTCTCTTGCTAGTCTTCTTCATCGTAATCTCTACCTCTTCTGATTCGCCTTCACCAATACTCACGGTCGTATTTTTTCTCTTATAACCTCTTTTCTTTGCAACAAGTACATACGTGTCTTCTTCTAATTCATCAAATTCAAAGAACCCATCTGCATCGGTGGCTGCAGTATTTTTGTATCCAGTTTTAACTCCTTTGGCTTTGATCCTTACATTTTCAATAGGATCGCCATTGATATCTACAACATAACCGGATAATGTGGCTTTTACAACCTCTTCCAGAACGATTGTTCCAGCATCATATATTTCACTATCCCCAAGGCTTATATCCTGTGATAAGGTCTCGAAACCTTCTTTTTCACAGGTGAGCGTATAATCTCCCGCCGAAAGGTTTCTGAATTCAAAAGCGCCATCCTCATCTGTTTCGGTGCTCTCTGAGTACTCAGCACCATCAAGCGTTACGGTAACACCCGGCAAAGCATCGTCATCTGCATTATTCACAAATCCAAAGATAAAGCTGTTGCCGCCTGGAGCAGGTGGTAATGTGGGTATCCCCGATGGGATTGGTTCTAATGTTGGAATGCCGCTAGGAACTGGTTGCAGCGTCGGCAGACCCGATGGGAGCGGTTCTAATGTTGGATTACCGCTAGGAACTGGTTGCAGCGTCGGCAGAGCCGATGGGAGCGGTTCCAATGTTGGAATCTGCCCGTAAGTTGTGTGATGATTTATCACAATGCCCGTTAAAACAAATAAAAACAACGCAATCAATGGAATTCGATAAAGATACTTCATAAGTTCTACGCCTCCTTATAAATAAATTTCAGAAAAGTAAAATATAATAATAGTCAACGAGAATATAAACAAGTAACTTAACTACGACAAAGTAGCAAATGAATTGATTTATGTCAAGTAATTAATCAGAAACATTTACGGAAAGTCAGGAGGATTAGGTAGTTGTGCCTCTACAGGCTTAATAGTCTTTTTTATTATTTCCTTTGAATGGATGATGTTTAATTTCTTGAAAAGGAAATCGAACTTGGCTTCGAATTCTTCACCAATCTTATTCTTTACATCGGAAGGAAGATTCCAGAATCGTTCTTTAAATAGCCCAAACCCGTTTTTCCTTATTTTATAAATAAACTGTTCTTCTGTTTCGCCTTCTTTACGGTCGGAAGCATATTTTTTCCTCAAAAATTCGTAGATTTCATTTTTAAAATCTTTTGGGAAAACACTGCTCTCGTAAATCATGTTTTGAAATTCCGTGGCGAGATGTACCTCTGAAGTGCATGTTTCCGGGAACTTATCAAAGGCATCGGCAGGGAGTGTGGAGGCGCCGTGCTGTACCGCTCCGCTAAGGCCATATTCATCAATGGCGACCCTCGATAAGTTTTTCAGGGTGTCAAAGTCCAGCTTCACTTTGGCAATTGTTCCATCCGGCAATGGCACTCCCCCGTGCGTAGTGCCAGTCTGTACGCTGATCTTGCTGATACCTTTCATTCCTTTCCCTTTTGCAGACAACGTGCTGTTATATCCATCCATGAATGCCTTCAATTCCTCAATGGTGCTGTTTTTCTTACCCACTTCACCTATTTCACCTCCGACAGATACGTTGATTCCTTTTGGCTCCAATGTCCGAATGTAAGCGGTGAATTCGGCCGCAAATTCGAAATTGAGACGCTGCTGTTCTGTAAGGGTCGGTTGATTTAGATCAACGAGGGTTGAGGTATCAATATCGATATTATAAAAACCTGCTTCTATAGCCTCCTTGATGAGTCCTCTTACTTTATTGATTTCGGCGTCTTTGTCTTTTTCGTAATATTTTGCGTTAATCTGGAAATGGTCTCCTTGAATAAATACCGGACCTTCATGCCCTTCCTTGATAGCGGCTGCGAGAATTGCCGATGCATATTCTACGGGCCTCTGGTCTGTATAACCAATCTCTGACCTTGCGATCTCGAAGATAAATGCACCCACATGGTTCTTTTTTGCAGCTCTGAATATGGAGCGTGCTACGTCGTACGTCAAGCCGCGAATGTTAATAGCAGGTACGGTAAATCCCTTGAACTGTTTTTTGCCAATGGCTTCGTAGAGTGATTGAATGGACGATGAAACGATACCGAGTTGATTCCCGCAACTGCGGATTAGCCATCGAGATATATTTTTTATCGTAGCCTCTTTATTAAAGACGGCATTGTAAATAAGGGTATCGATTATATTATTTCTTAACGCATCATTATTAATTATTTTTATTGTCCCATTTTTCTGGACATCGAGCGTGCCCTTAAGATCGTTTAACAAATCTTCTTTAGTAGAATATAACATGAGTTGTTATCTCCTTTTTACTTTTGGTTAATAAACTTTTCATACGTTAATACGTCTTCTTTACTGCCGATGATGAGCGGCACCTTTTGATGGAGTTCCGTAGCCTGGATATCCATGATGCGTTCCTTCCCTGTGGATGCCAAACCGCCAGCCTGCTCAATGACGAAGGCAAGCGGGGCGGCTTCATAAAGCAGTCGTAATTTGGCCTTTGGTTTTTTGGGGTCTTTATAATCGGCAGGATACAAGAAGATACCGCCGTACAGCAGGTTTCTATGGAAATCAGCTACTAATGACCCAATATACCTCAATGAATAAGGTCGCCCTGTTGCGGTGTCGCTTTCTTTCAGATACGAAATATATTTTTTTGTCCCTTCGTTCCACGTGTTAGCGTTTCCTTCGTTAATGCTATATATCTTGCCTTTGGAAGGAATTTTGATGTTTTCATGTGAAAGTAAAAACTCTCCAATACTTGGGTCTAAAGTAAAACCGTGTACGCCTAGTCCCGTCGTGTAGACCATCATGGTACTGGAACCATAGACAATATATCCTGCCGCAACCTGCTCCGTTCCTTTTCTCAGGCAATCTTCAATGGTAGCTTCTTTCCCGGTTGTTTTTCTTTTGTGAATAGAAAATATGGTACCAACGCTGACATTTACATCGATATTAGACGACCCGTCTAAAGGATCGAAAAGGAGCACATATTTACCCCTGGGAAATTCGTCAGGTATTGGGATAACGTCTTCATTTTCCTCGGATGCCATAATACAGAGATGACCGCCGTGATCCATTGCCTTGCAAATTCTTTCATTGGCATAAACGTCTAATTTTTTTACAACATCGCCGTGTATGTTTGTTTCGCCTGTAAGACCCAGGATATCGGCAAGGCCAGCCTTATTTACTTCACGCGAGATGGTCTTAGCAGCAATAGTTAAATCCCATAAGAGACCTGTGAAATCTCCAGTGGCCTTTGGGAACTGTCTCTCCTGTTCAACAATGTGTCTTTGTATAGTAACAACTTTACTTTTTGGCATATCACTTATACCTTTGGAATTATTCAGTAACCCTAGAATATATTGGGTTATTTTACAATCTTAAATACCAAAGTCAACGATTATCCACCGCAAATAATCTGCGGTATAAGTTGTTCAGTACGAAATGGTACTTAGATTTGCTATGTTCATTTTCATGGGAGTTCCATTGCCTCCGTTGCGCACCATAATGATTTCTGCCATGATACTGACTGCTATTTCTTCTGGTGTAATAGCGCCGATATTCAGTCCTATCGGGGCATGCACTTCCTGTAAGCGTTCCGGCGGTACTTTTCCCTTTAAAAGGTTTTTATAAATCTCAAGCGTTTTCCGTTTGCTCCCCAATAGTCCTATGTATCTGGCTGGGGTCTGGATAGCTGCTGCCAATGCTAAATCATCATACCGATGACCACGTGTGGCCACAACAATGTAAGTATTGGGATTGACAGGCACTTTTCCGAGTCCTCTGCTGTAATCGGAAATTACTATAGTTTCCGCTTCCGGGAAACGTTCTTTATTAGCAAATTCAAGCCGGTCATCAACAACATACATACGAAATCCCAGTAACGAAGCCAATCTCGAAACTGCCCTGTTTACATGGCCACCGCCTATTAAAACCAGTGTGGGTGGAGAAGTAAAACCCTCCACAAATATTTCCGTATCGTCTATGGTCTTGAAATATCTGTTTCCCCCGTGAATTGCCAGTGTTTTCCCTATGGCAATAGTTTCCGTCTCCAGCTTACTGTTATCAAAACTTCCTTGAACAGTACCATCTTCCCGAATGAGCAATTTGGATCCTAATTTGGGCCTTCCCATGGGGGAGTTCACTACAGTAGCCAGCGCTACAGACAGTTCCCCACGATACGCCCGTACAATTTCCGATGCAAATGACTTAAAATTACCTGGACTCACGATAGGATCAATAAAGAAAAACATGGTACCACCACAGACCAGTCCATCCCTCGCAGCAAACTCTTCGTTTAAATCATATTTGCGGCACAACGGGTCCCCTTGTACACTTAATAGCTGTTTGGCCAACGACCAAATTTCTCCCTCAACGCACCCGCCGCCAAGAGTGCCGGCACAGCTTCCATCCTTGCGAATTAATAATTTTGCGCCTGCCTTTTGCGGGGTAGACCCTTTTGTATGGATAACAGTTGCCATTACACAAGGTTCACCTTTTTCCATCAACCAGAGTGCTTCATTGATAACTTCTTTCACGGTCTCCTAATCAGCATAGAGCTGCAATAAAACACGTTCAGGTGTTAATGGCGAGGCAAGGGCAAATTCTTTTTGCGGCCTGAAGGCGCGCATGGCGCATCGGATCGCAAAGAATACACCAATTCCATACATGAGAGGCGGCTCACCAACTGCCTTGTTCCCATAGGGTCCCAAAGTATTTCCTTCGTCTTCCAGGAACGTTAACTCTATATCGTCGGGCATAAAATACACATCGGGAACCTTGTAAGTTGCCAGCGCACCTGAAAGCAATTGCCCCTTTTCATTAAAACTCAGGTCTTCAATAGTCATCCAGCCTAATCCCTGAGCCAGGCCGCCTTCAATTTGGCCTCTGTCCACAAGTTCACTCAGTGGCCTACCCAAATCGTGCACGATCTTGACAGAATCAATATCATACGTACCTCGCAAACAATCCAGCGTTACCTCAATAATTGCTGTCCCAAAAATATGATAGGCAAACGGATGCCCCTTTTCCTTTATCTTATCAAAATATATTTCAGGCGTCGCAAAGAACCCGTGAGCAGAAAGATCGATGCGATTCAGGTGTGCAGTTTGCACCAGGCGATCCCACGTCCAGTCTGTTTCACGTCCATCGCAGAGAACTTTTTCGTTGACGATGGTGATTCTCCCTTTGTCCTGAACACCAAGTTCTTTGGCAACCATAGATTTTAAACGATCCAGCACTTGTCCAATCGCTATCAATGTGGCATTCCCATTTAAAACAGTGGTAGCGCTGGCAGCGCTTGGCGACATATTGGCAACCCGGGTGGTATTTGTACTTTCAATCTTAATGCGAATGTCCCTTATCCCAAACCCTTTTGCGGCGATACTCGCAATATTTGATTTTAATCCTTGTCCCATTTCCACTCCACCGGTAGAAACACTTATGCTGCCGTCTGTGTATACATGGACTAATGCGCTCGCCTGATTCATATAGGTCGTGGTAAATGAGATGCCAAAGCAAATGGGCATCACTGCTATACCTTTTTTTATCTCAAAATGAGTTTTGTTGTAGTCATCCACCCTTTTACGAATTTCACCCAGTTGGTATTTTTCCACTGCTTTATTCCATGTCAATAGACTCCTGCAATTTCTGACTCGTTGTCCATAGGGGAATAGATCGTTTTCCTTAAGCAGATTTTTGGCCTGAATTTCTTCGCGGGGTATATCCAGTTTCTCTGCGACTTTTGCAATTGCACTTTCAATGACAAACATTCCCTGTGGACCGCCGAAGCCACGAAAAGCAGTATTCGATGGCAGATTGGTACGGCAGCAGACACCAAAAATTTTCACATTCGGTATAAAATAACTATTCGTGCCGTGAAACAGCGTCCGTTCCAAAACAGCAGGTGATAAATCCGCTGTAGCGCCTGAATTCTGGTAATGGTTTGCCTCATATGCCAGTATTTTACCTTCTTTGGTCACGCCAATTTTGAAATCTGATTTATACGGGTGCCGCTTCCCTGTCATTTTGATATCATCCGCTCGCCCAAGCACCAGTTCTACCGGTTTTTTGGTATGCCATGCTGCAAGCGCTGCCATGCAAGCCCATGGTGTTGCCTGATCCTCCTTACCGCCAAAGCCCCCTCCCAATCGTTTCACATCAACCTCGATGTTGTGATCTGGCAATCCTAATACCTTTGCTGCATGCCTCTGTACTGCAGACGGACCCTGCGTAGCGGAATAAATGCAGAGATTGTTTTCTTCAAGAGGAATTGCACGCGCCCGCTGCGTTTCCAGGTAAACGTGTTCCTGGCCTCCAATATCACAAACACCCTCTAAAACGAGATCGCATTTTTGCCAGGTGGCTTCTACATCACCGAGAATAAAGGTTCTGGGTGAACCGATGATGTTCCCTTTCGAAAATGCCTCTTTCGGATCGGTAATAGCAGGAAGTTGTTCAACGTCTATGGTAATCTTTCGAACGCCTTTTCTGGCAATTTCAGGACTCGTTCCTATTACCAATGCCACCGGTTGTCCTACATAACAAACCTCCGCGCTGGCGAGCAGTTCTTCATCTTGAATAATTGTTCCTATTTGGTTTTCGCCGGGAATATCCTTTGAAGTCAATACCGCAACAATCCCATCCATTGAGCATGCGTCTTGAACGTTGAGTGACATGATTTTCCCATGCATTACCGGAGAAGAAAATACGGCGGCGTACAACATCTCTGAAGGCTGCGGCATATCGTCCACGTATTGCGATTCACCCCGTGTGTGGGGGACGGCGTCAATATGTTTCATAAAAATCCCTT
>Ga0209323_10000602_pt1 | contig 23260 bp, 18 predicted proteins | sample Rifsed19ft2_FD_184014 | JGI IMG/M metagenome (GOLD analysis project Ga0209323, IMG submission 184014) | Soil microbial communities from Rifle, Colorado, USA - sediment 19ft 2 (version 2) | ecosystem: Environmental > Terrestrial > Deep subsurface > Rock core/Sediment | place: Rifle, Colorado...
TTTGTTGGTAAATTCTACTTTTGTATCAGTTATTTTAACAAAGTCTTCCTGAGTTAAAGTCTTCAACATATTTTCTGCCCCAGGGAGTTTCATCTTTTTGATCAATAAATCTTTTTCGACCTTATCCGCATCTTCTTTCATTGTCCATATCAATTCCAGCATTTCTTCTAAACCCGGTTCGGTCATGTTATGTCTTTCCCCCTTCTATTGGTAGGACAGACGTCCCCGTCTGCCATTATAATGTCAGGCGAGGACGCCTGACCTACCTTGACTATCCTAAAAAGATATCGCGGCTTCCTGACCCATGAAACAATTAACACTATTAATGTTAACATCCCCCCGGCGAGCAAAGCCATTTCACCTCTGTATCTACCGAATGATACGATAGTGGATGTTGCCTCTATTAATATGATACCGAAAACAAAGGCGGCTACGACAAGCATAATTCTATTTTTTATAAACCAGCTTATATTATCACGAAGGACAACCTCTTGTCCAATCTGAATCCCCTTAATAGCAGCTACTTTTGTAATATCTTTCACACCCATCTTCTTTAGACAGGTAGAACAACTTCCACATGCTGTATTTTCTCTGATAATACATACTTCGGCAACATTACCTGTAATAGACACTACCTTTCCGCGTATTTGCATCCGTTAAAACTGCTGTAAAATAACCCTCAAAATACCACCGATAAGTACAGAATATGGCAATATAAATGCGAACATTAAAAATGCATTTTTTGCCCCCTGCTCTTTGATCATCACCAGAAAATTTGCAAGGCATGGGATGAATAGCGTAATCACAACCAGCGAAACTAACAATTGCTCAGGATTTATACCCTTATCGCCGCCTTTTTCTTCAAGCACTTTAAAGATACTCACCGCGCCGTAATCCCTGCGTAGGAATCCTAATATAAAACCATGTGTTGTTTCTACAGGCAATCCCAGAAAATTTTTTGTTACCGGTGCGCCAATTCTTTCTATAAGCGACAAGACGCCAAGTTTTGTGGCTACAAATAATGCCAGGGTGCCAAGCATAAATAAGGGTACAGCCTCTTTTAAGAACCAATGGACTCTATAGAATGTCTTGATAAAAATGTTAGATAATTTTGGCATGCGAAATGGCGGAATCTCCATTAAGAAATCGGAAGGAGTTCCCGGCAGCACCTTTGATGACAAATAACCGACAAAGAGAAGCTGTGTGCCTATGACAAAAACATAAATGGCGAAGTAAATTCCGGAAATCTTGCCCAGTACGCCTGAAATAACGCCCAATTGAGCTGAGCATGGAATAGCTAATGCGAGCAATAAAGTGGCAATAATCCGTTCTTTTTTTGTGTTGAGGATGCGGGTTGTTAACGTTGCCATCGTATCGCAGCCCAGACCCAATACCATCGGAAGCACGGCTTTTCCATTCAATCCTATACGTTTAAATACCTTATCCACCATAACAGCGAGACGCGGGAGATAACCACTGTCTTCCATAATACCAAATGCCAGAAAGAAAAAGCCTACAATGGGGAAAACAATGGCAATTGCATACGTGAGACCCACCTGTATAAGTCCCGACTGTTCATTCAAGAATAATTCAAATACTATAGAATCTTTACTTATTATTTTCTGAGCAAGCAGTCCACAATAATAATTAAATCCCTGAAAATTTACGTGGGTGATGTTATATATTTTCTTGATAAACGGTATAGAGATGTAAATATCAAAACCACCCGAAGGAGTTAACGAACTTCCAAACACCTTATTTTCAAAAAAATCGACACAAGTACCTGCGCCGAATTCCCCCACTAATTTATAAACAACCCATAGAATGGTAATCAATATAGGAAATGCCGCTATTGGATGCATAGTTATACGCCCCAATATCTCACTAATGGTGCTCCTTTCCTTGTATTCTCTCAAATATAGATACAATGAAAACCATATCGACGTTACTCCACCAACAGCCATCGGTATAATAAAATTCATAAAACTTTCTGGTTGAAGCCTGGAAGCAATTAAAGACATTGATAATGTTGCAAGCTTATATCCAATGAAGAAAGCCGCTAATGGAACCAGGAAGTAAAAAAGCACACCTCTGATAAATGGATGCGTTTTCCCTTCTTTTGAAACGGTCGTACAAACTCTTTCAACCAGCGCATTCACATAATTTGCACGTTTTATATTGATTACATAACTCAAAGGATTGCTAAATTGTTTTTGAATATTGTCACGGATACGATGACATTCATCAAGAGACACGTTTGGAAGTTTATCCCTCAATTTTTCTTCAAGGGCTTCATCTCCTGATAAAAGCATGATAGCCAGTGATCGTGTATTAACGACAGTATCACCGTTCAATATTTTCTGTATCTTTAAAATGCCTTCTTCGATTACGTTCCCGTAATCGATATGCAGATTGGGTACTTTTGCTAATGATATCGAACTCAGCAATGCATTTATTCCTACCCTATGCGTAGCAATAGTTTTTATAATCGGGATGTTTAATGTTTCTTGCAATACCGGTACATCGATATTCATACCTCTGTCCAGGAGTTCATCCCACATATTCAACGTCAGAACTACAGGCAGTCCCATCTCGGCGAGTTGCGTGGTAATGAGCAAACCACGGCGAAGATTCTTTGCGTCTACAACCTGAATAACGCGCTTTTCATACTCTTCCAATAGCATATCCCGCGCCACGAGTTCATCCTCTGACAGAGGAATTAAACTATTAGCGCCTGGCGTATCAACAATTTCAATCCTGCCATCCAATCCCTTGCAAATACCCCTAGAAACCTCCACTGTGGTTCCGGGATAGTTCGAGACAGTTACATATTTTCCCGTTAACAAGCCAAATATCACACTCTTCCCGACATTTGGATTTCCCACCAAAGCAACCTTAAACGTACTCACTCCCGTTCCAAACATTCATTTATTCCTATCACACTAAAACCCGAATAACAAATAGATATTTATTGATACTAAGTCTCAGTATATTACTTTTATAATCCATGTCAAACATTTTCTATGGTGTTCTAAAATACTGATAATAATTTGATATGCTCTAGGCTGAAAAATTTGGAAGAGAAAGAAATTGCATTGTTTACAGGAGGTTACACGCTGCAGGATAAAATATTTTAATAGGGTAATTTCCCGTTCATTTATGATTAGAAATGCCAGGATAATGTTCTGTCAAAGGGTCTTTATCACTTATTATCCGTGTTTGTTTCTTGATGTCTGATCTTAAATACTTTGGCAGATTAAATATCGCGTGATGTGTGATACTGTCATAAAAACGAAGTGCGCCGGTGATCTTTGAACCAATCCTGTCATCGATCTCTTGACCCGTAATATCCAACTTACCGGGATTACCCGTGGCCATGACAAAGCCCCACTGTAGCGCATAGGAAGGGATGTAGGTAACATAAGGAAATACGTGGTTAAATACCTTGCTCAATGTATTGCAAATGCTTGTAAACACATCATTTTCCGTAATTGACGCTGCGCCGGACTGCACGATAAGTATTCCATCTTTTTTAAGCATTTTGGCAACAATCCGATAAAGTTCCACCGTAAAAAGCATGTATGAAGGGCCGCCTTCCAATGGGTCATTTACGTCTATGATAATTGCATCAAATTGCTCGTTTATCCGTTCGAGATATTTTCTGCCGTCTTCTATAACGAGTTCCAGGCGACTGTCATCAAATGAACCCGTGTGAAATGAAGGGAGATACTTTTTGGCACATTCTATCATTTCCTTGTCAATATCAACCATCACAACCCTTTTTACCGATTTATAACGCAACACTTCTCGCACAGTTGCCCCTTCGCCGCCGCCGATAATAAGCACACGTTCGATGCACGGATGTAAAATAAAAGAGGGATGCACGAGCGCCTCGTGATAAATAAATTCATCCGCCTCAGACGATTGGAACTCATTATCAAGGATGAGGCACCTTCCGTAATTATAGGTATCGACGATGATGATTTTTTGTATCTTTGTTTGAACCTGACAAACAACATCCCTAAAGGCATGTTTATGAAGTTCATGATTATTGAAATAATCATCTATCCAATTTGCAGGAGTTTTTTCCATAAGGTTATTAATCGTCTTTCTCGATATATTATGAAGATTGTCGAGTTAGTCCCCCTTAGAAAAGGGGGATTCAGGGGGTTGTGTTTTTCTGTGCTATTTCACAACCCCCTAGCCCCCTTTTCTAAGGGGGATTTATGCATCGCATATGCCATGTGAACAGCATAAATAAAATGAAAATTCCTATACAATATATTTATCTCTACCGGCCCGCCATCTGGGGGGTTCTTGATAAAAAATCCCCTCTTTTGAGTTCCAGGAATGAAGTTTCTTTTGCATAGAATGCTTCTGTCATATAAGAAGCGGCATTCCGCGGGTTGATGGCGCTACCACAGATAAAGATATCTGCCGCTGCATATCCATGTTCAGGCCACGTATGGACGGCAATATGCGATTCAGCTAAAATAGCCACACCCGTTACACCATAGGGGCTAAATCTATGACATACCACATCCACCAGGGTTGCCTTAACAGACTCTGCTGCTTTGATAAGAATTTCCTTTACAACTTCAACGTTGTCAATGGTATCTTTACAACATCCCCACATTTCCAAAATAATATGCTTGCCTAAGGTATCCAATATTTCCCTCCCGTCTGTGTACTACCACAAAAATATGCAATTTCTTTTTTAAATACTGGATATCGGTTGATGGACGACATATAAATACCTTACCCTTTATTTGGCTTTAGAAGATTTCATAACCGTAGGGGCGAAGCATTTGCTGGTATAAATGCGAATACCTCCACATTAACTATGGCAAATGCTTCGCCCCTACTAATATAAGGAATCGATTCTAAAATGAATTGTTAGACTTGTCAAGAATGAATATAGAGAGTAGAAATATTTTGACAATTTATATTTCATTCTGTATAGTTCTAAAAATTTATGAAAGAGGAATCAGGAGAAATTAACGCTAACCGGGCGGCTTTAAAGAAATTTTCATATCATTTCGTTGGTGTGGGCGGTATTGGCATGAGCGCTATAGCCCAGGTACTCAGTGAACAAGGCCACACCGTCAGTGGTTCTGACAGAAACTACGATAAACAAATCACCCCGTACGTGTTTTCAAAGCTCTTGTCAAAAGGCATTTCATTACACCCCCAGGATGGTTCCGGTGTTCAGGAAAATACAGATTTTGTAGTCGTTTCTTCTGCCATAGAAGAAGACAACCCGGACATCAAAAAGGCTCGTACATTAAGCAAAAACATTATCAAGCGCGCTGACTTACTCGCCGGGATGTTTAACCGTAAGTATGGAATTGCCATTGGGGGAACGAACGGGAAGACCACGGTAAGTTGTATGGTAGGTTATATCCTCGATTATGCAGGCTTATCCCCTACGGTTATAGTCGGCGGGTGTATTAAAAATTATATAGACAGCTTTCATCTGGGCAATGCAAAGACAGGCACATCGGACATTATATCCATTGAGGCAGACGAGAGTGACGGCAGCATTGTCCTGTATACCCCGCGCATAGCCGTCATTACCAACATCTCGAAAGACCATAAATCCATCGATGAAATCTCCAAAATGTTTGTGTGTTTTTCACAAAATACCACGGAAACGCTCGTTATCAATGCCGATTGTCCACATCTGAAAATGATAGAACTCAAACATAAGAACATTATTACCTATGGGCTGAATAATAACGCGATGATACGCGCAAAAAATATTATTTGTAAACCATTCCAGTCCACGTTTGACGTAGACAGTCATTCTTTTGAAATACATCTTCCGGGCATTTATAATGTATCGAATGCGCTTGCGGCCATCGTCGTGGCTAGAAGTCTTAACATCAACGACAAAAAAACAGCAGCAGCGCTCAGGGAGTTTCGTGGTGTACAACGTCGGATGGATATTATTGGAGAAATCGATGGTATAACAATAGTTGACGACTACGCCCATAACCCTGAAAAAGTTATGGCTGCGATAAATGCCGTAAAGCTTGGCTGCAAGCGGGTCATTGCAATCTTTCAGCCTCATGGTTATAGTCCTGCAATCTTTATGAAGGAAGAATTGATCAACGCCTTTATTAACGTCTTATCACCTCATGATGTCCTTTTCATGCCTGAAATATACTATGCAGGCGGCACTGCAAGTAAAAATATCTCTTCCGCCGATATTATCAAACGAGTTAAAGAAAGCGGTAAAAATGCCTTTTTCATAGAAAAAAGAACCGATATCATCCCTGAGATCAAAGAGCAGGCACAAACAGGTGACTGCATCCTCGTCATGGGGGCTCGCGACAATACCCTCACTGAATTTTGCCAAAACATCCTGCATTCTTTACAAAATAAGTAGTTTCTTACCTGTACTTCTCACCGTTCAAACATAATAAAATACGGAAGTCAAAAAAACACATATATTTTGTAGGTTTCCACGCTAACGCATCATAATCACTTCAAAATTCAAGTTAGAAAGTCCCCTCTTTCGATTGAACCTAAACATTTTGAAATTTTCATAGTTTGGCACTAACTCAAAATCTACAGCTCCGTTCAAAACTTATGAACCAGCAAAACCAGCAAAAAAGGAACGAGTCAAAGCGCAACCGAGATGGTTGTGCTACCAGCTTGAAATTCCTATACTATCAAGTTGTTTCAAAAAGTCAGGACAGGCATTCTCATAAATCTTTAATTTAACACTAAATTATTTATTCATATTGCCGATAATTGAAGATAACGAATGCAATGAAAAGACAATGTATGCAAAGATAAAGGAATATTAGTCAAATTCTATTTACGGAATACATCATGAACGAAATTATGACAATAAAACAGGTTGCAGAGTATCTGAAGGTAAGTCCCCGTTCAATATATAAGTTAGTAAAAGACGGTTCTATTCCTACCTTCAGGATAATGAATATGTGGCGATTTGAACGAACTAAGATTGATCAGTGGATAAACGAAAAAAACGGAATTAATAACTCTTTTACTGTAAAGGAAGGTGATAAACATGCCGAAAGTATTAATAATTGATGATTCAGCAGTCATGAGAAAGATTATTCAAAGAAACATTCAACAATCCGGGTTACTGGTAGATGAATTTGTTGAGGCGGGAGACGGCAGGGAAGGACTGGAAAAAGCCACTACCAATAATATTGACTTAATACTGTGTGACTGGAACATGCCAAACATGACGGGAATTGATTTTGTCAAGGCCCTTAGAAGCTCCGGACAAAAAAGCAACATTCCCATTGTTATGGTGACTACCGAAGGCGGCGAGTCAAAAATTGAAGAGGCAAAAAATAGCGGAGCAAATGGTTATCTGACTAAGCCATTTACACCCGATCAGCTAAAGTCTAAGTTAGGAAATTTTTTGCTCGTGAAGTAGTACATATGCTCATGTCTTGTGCATATATCATAACGAAACCTTATAAAGAAAGGGAAACCCATTCATGACTATAGAAGGTATCATGGAAAATGTTGCTTTGGATATTACCAGTTCTACCAAAACATTATTCGAAACGATGATCATGTTGGATTTACAAACTGATAACGCTTTTTTTGAGGACGATACGCAGATAAAAACCGATGTCATTGGCATGGTTAGTTTCACAGGGAAATATCACGGCGTTATTGCCTTGTTTTGTTCAAAGAAATTTGCGTTAAAGGTTGCATCAACCATGCTGATGACAGACCTTACCGAATTTAACAATGATGTGAAAGACGCTGTTGGCGAGGTATCGAACATGATCGCTGGAAACGTAAAAACAAAGCTTACTGCGCAATACGGTGAAATGAATCTTTCCATACCCATCGTGATTGCTGGCGAAGGCTTATCGATAACAGCCGTAAACAATCACCCTGTGGTAGCAGACACGACACTCTCTTGCTTTAGTAAGGACCCGTGGTTAATGACGCCCTTTGTTTCCAATGGCGAAAAGTTTGATGTAGGCTTGTTGCTCAAGGAATCCAGTAAATAATACATTCAGGGAACAATGACGACAATGGAAAATAATCCATCGAGAAAGATATCTTCATCCAAACTGGAGGAAACCCTGGTAAGCACGTTTCCACGGATTTGCTCTGATTGTGGTAAGCTGATGAACAAGCAGTTCTTCCTCACAAACCCTATATTGCAATCGACAACCCTGGACTCTTTCTTAAAGAATGCCGCATCGAGTAGCGTAATAGCACGATTTGCAGTTGAGGAATTTTATGAAGGAGAAATATATTTCATCCTTACCGTAGAGGAAGCGATCACCATTGGCAGTCTTGTGTTAACTCTTGATGATGCCGCAGTGCGTGAAAATGCAAAAAAGGGTATTCTTGATGGTGATTGTTTAGATGCCTTTAAGGAATTTACAAACCAGATATGCGGTATGTTAGATAATGAATTAAGGCCAAAACTGCCCAAGCCTATTCATCTCAAACTAACAAGCACAACTTTAGTTAACAAAGAGAATATAAACACCGTGCTCAGTGAAGAAATCTTAAATGAAGAGTGCTTAACGCTAACGGCCACGATGAAAATTCTGGGTTTTGATGACGCACAATTTGTTTTAAGCATATCAAAATTGATCGGCGAAGAATTCTTTTCTGAGGTAATCGAAGAGAAGGACAAAGATTTTAAAGGAACTATCCTGGCCGTAGACGACTCAAATACGGATTTACGGATTATCAGGAAACTCTTGGGCAGCGAATATAAAGTCATGGTTACAAGCAATCCTACCGATGCGCTCTCTTTGCTTCAAAAAAATCATGTTGACCTCGTGTTAATCGATATTTATATGCCTGTTATAGACGGCTTAACACTCTGCGAGCGAATTAAAAGAAATGGTATGTCCCATAATATGAATATACCCATTATTATGTGTTCTTCTTCTCCAACACACGATAACGTAAAACACGCTGTCCGGGCCGGTGCAGTAGATTTTCTTGTAAAGCCTTTTACAAGGCAAAAAATAATCGAAAAAATTAATAAACATTTAACTAACAGCCAACTTCTCGTAAGCAAGAGCTAATTTAATTATTGAGGGCACGAAACATGGAAGATATTACAAATATTATGGACGATGTTGAAATTGTTAAGGAATTCCTCGTTGAATCCGGAGATCATCTGGACGACGTAGAATCCAAAATACTCCAATTGGAAGAAAATCCGGAAGACGCGGATATTATTAACAGCATATTCCGCCCTATTCATAGCATGAAGGGCAGCGCAGGCTTCCTGGGGATGAAAGACATCGGGAAGGTAAGCCATGAATTGGAAACACTCCTGGACGAAGCAAGGAAGACCAAAATAAAAATCACGCACGAAATTATTGAGATTCTCATCGAAGGTATAGACATATTAAAGAAACTAAGAGAAATAGTAGCGGAAAAGTTCGATAACAAAGACGCTGCAACTGATGTAATTGATTATCAACCGCTCTTATCAAAGATATCTGTTGCTCTTCAGCAGAATCAAAATAACGTAGAGACAGGTTTTAAACCTGTCTCTACTTCACAAGACGATGTCGATGATATTTCTCCAGAACCGAAAAAACTCGGTGAGATACTCTTAGAAAGTGGTGACGTTAGTCAAGAACAATTGCAAATTGCTTTATATGAACAACAGAAACCGCTGGGTGAAATATTAGTAGAAAAGGGGATAACCACTCCTGAAAAGGTTGAAAATGCACTCAAGATTCAATCAGCAGCGAGCAAAAAATCCGCTGAAACAGTAAAAGTGGATACTCAAAAGCTGGACAACCTTGTGAACCTTGTGGGTGAACTGGTGATAGCCAATGCCCTCATGAATGAAGTATTAGTAAACGCCAACAATACCAATACCGTCGCAAATAAAAATCTTTCTCAACTGAGCAAAATCGTTAAGGATATGCAAGACCAGGTTATGTCTATAAGAATGGTGCCATTAAAAGCCACCTTTCAAAAAATGGCTAGACTTGTACGCGATGTATCTATAAAGGCAGGCAAAAAGGTGCGATTGGAAGTGTCTGGAGAAGAAACTGAACTGGACAAGACGGTAATTGAAGAGATTGGCGATCCACTGGTACATATCATTAGAAATTCAGTGGATCATGGAATCGAACCCCATGATGAACGGATAGCCAAAGGGAAACCCGCAGAGGGTCTTGTCCGATTAAATGCGTTCCACAAAGGCGGAAACATCGTTATCGAAATAGAAGATGACGGAAAAGGGCTTTATAAAGACAAGCTTTTGAAGAAGGCCATTGAAAAAGGGCTGGTTGAAGAAGGCGCATCGCTCTCTGATCAGCAAATCTACAACCTCATCTTTGCCGCCGGGTTTTCAACGGCAGAAAAAATAACCGATATCTCAGGGCGCGGCGTAGGCATGGATGTTGTGAAAAAGAACGTTGAGCGCTTGCGCGGCAAGGTTGATCTCTCCACGGTGGAAGGGAAAGGCACTAAAATTTCCATTAAACTACCTCTCACCCTGGCAATTATTGATGGCATGATCGTACAGGTTGGTAATGAAAAATATATTATTCCCATGCTTTCAATCGAAGAATCTATCCGCCCGATCAAGGAACACATTTCTACCGTACAACATCGCGGTGAACTGCTCAATATACGAGGCAAGTTGCTGCCCATAGTGCGTTTACATAATTTATATAACGTCAAACCGAAAAAAACCAACCCATGGGAGGCGTTAATCCTGATTGTCGAAGGAGAAGGACAAAGATGTGGAATCCTGGTGGACGACCTCCTGGGCCAGCAGCAGATAGTTATTAAGAGCCTCGGAGAACAGTTCCGTAATGTAAGAGGCGTCTCAGGCAGCGCCATACTTGGAGACGGGTGTGTGAGTCTTATTTTAGATGTGGGTGGTATTATGAATATGGCTTTAAATTAGGTTTGATTTTGCAAAGCAAAATCAAACGACTTGATATTCTTAAAAACCGTATTGGTAGGAGCCGTCTCCCGACGGCGATTGACAATGCACAACGGCGTACATGCGCCCGGTCGCCAACAGGAGTTGGCTCCTACCAAAAAGATTGAAATTCCTGAACATTAAATCAGGCCTTCGGCGGCTTTTAAAAGGTAGCGCGAACTTCAGTTCGCTTACATTCTATGCGAACTGAAGTTCACGCTACAATTACAACACATGCGGGTTCAGGTTTGAAACCTGAACCCCTTATGTTTAAATAATTTCGACATCAATGTTCTAAAAATATATTTCTAAACAATTTAATAATGGGAAAAACTATGAAATTAACGTTGGGAAAAAAGATTGGTGGTAGTTTTGTGATATTGGTTCTCATATCCGCTATTTCGGGTGGGTTAATTTTGTATTGGTTAAATAGCCTGACGTCAACTACCCAAACGGTATTAAACGTCAGATCGCCATCCATGATTGGCACAGAAAGACTTCTGAGATTTTATGGATCGTCCGTAGGAGGAATAAGAGGATTTCTTGCATCTGGCGATGAAAAGTATTTACAAGACTTTGAAAAGACAAAATCCGGGATGCAAGATAGTTACAAAAAACTTGAAGAGCTGTCAAGTCGCTGGATTTTACAGCAAAACAAGGATTTATTGAAAGAAATAGGAGGTTCTCTGAACAAATTTTACACATCGGCAAATCAGGTCATTGAAAAAAGACGGAGTCCGGAAAATGACGTAGCCGCTCACTATTTCGCTACAAACATGACACCGCTTTTTAAAGCAATAAATGAAAAGATAGACAAGATTATGGAAAATTTGAGTAATAGTCCCGGTACGGATGCAGTAAGGGATGCAATGTATGCATCGGCTCAGTATCGTGCAGGTACAGCCCGTTGGGGCATGGCCATCCGCGGGTTTATGGAAAGCGCGGATGAGAAATTCGTCAAAGACTTTGAAGCAGCTCAGGGTATGCGCAGCGGGGGCTTAACAAAGTTAAAGTCTTTATCCAGCGGCCTGTCAGTTGGTTTGCAAGAGATTGTGAAGGGCATTGTCAAAGAAGAAGAATCTTTTACATCCCATGCAGAAAAGATTTTTGCAATCAGGCGAGGCAATGATTATCGATTGGACTTAAAACATCTCAGAGAAGAACTGGCGCCGCTGGTCGCTGTCGTCCAGAAGAACATAGACCAGATAGGCGTTAATATGTCCGGGCTATTGGAAGGCGAGACGCAAAGAACATTGGGATTACAAAGGTCTATGTGGCTTATTGCCTTGATTTCAGTTAGTGTCAGCGTGTCGGTGGGAGCATTTGTAACGGTATTCCTGCCGATAAAAATCACCACTCTTTTTAGAAATATGGTTACAGAACTTATTTACGGCGCATCGAATGTCGCATCGGCATCGGAACAGATATCGGCATCAAGTCAGAGTCTCTCCGAGGGGGCTTCAGAACAGGCTGCATCTATCGAAGAAACCTCCGCAACGATGGAAGAAATCACTTCCATGACGAAACAAAATGCCGACAACGCCCAGGAGGCATCAAAACTGGCCACTGCATGTAACCTTTCGGTTGAGCATGGAAATACTACTGTGGTAGAAATGAATAGCGCTATGAAAAAGATCCATGAGAGCAGCGGAAAGATTGCTGATATCATCAAGATCATTGAAGGAATTGCATTCCAGACGAATTTACTGGCGCTGAATGCGGCAGTTGAAGCTGCACGTGCCGGAGAACATGGGCGAGGATTTGCAGTCGTTGCAGAAGAAGTGAGGAATCTTGCCCAAAGAAGTTCTACGGCGTCTAAAGATATAACGACCTTGATTACGGACAGCGTACATAAAGCGACAACAGGCATGGAACTCGTGAAGAAGACTGAGGATGTATTTACCGGTGTGGTCGCACAGGTAAAAAAAGTAACCGATCTGGTAAATGAAATATCTTCTGCTTCAGATGAGCAAAACAATGGAATACAGCAAATAAACAAGGCAATCCAGCAGATGGACCAGGTCGTCCAGCAAAATGCAGCCAACGCCGAAGAGACAGCGGCATCCAGCGAGGAATTAACAGCCCAGGCGCAGGCGCTCAACGATCTGGTAAATAAGGTTGGCGCAGAGGTCGGTATGGAGAACAAGGCATCTGGCGCTGCAGTACAATCGACAGTATCAAAAAAGAGAAAAACGTTACCTATCATCACTGATAAGACGGCAGGTATGGATTTTGAAGGTAAGAAAACAAAACTTGTTACGGCAGATTACGTGTAATGTCAATTTAATGTTAAGGAATTTCAATCTTTTGTGATTCCCCTCTAAAAAGAGGGGATAAAGGGGTGTGTAAGTTTGCCATAACACACCCCCAGCCCCTCTTTCTAGAGGGGAGAATAAAAGCCGCTGCCATAGGCAGCCTAATTTAATGATCAGGAATTTCAAAGTTGCAATAGTAGCGCGAACTTTAGTTCGCATAGGGATGTAAGCGAACTGAAGTTCGCGCTACATTGAAAAAGCTGCCGAAGGCCTAATTTAAAATATTGATTCTTAATGCTGTTACTAATTATTTGAAAAGGAGGAAGACTACACACGAATAAATCAAAAGGGCTATTTGTATTATTTGTAGTTTATTACTTTACATCGGAGCAGGCACGTTAATATTTTAGGGAGGTTTTAATTGTATGAAAATGAATTTAAGCACAAAGATAATTTCATTATTTGTACTGGGTGGCGTAATACCAATGGTTGCGATCGGAATATTCAGTTATCGCAGTTCCAGTAAAGCACTGGAACAACAGGCATTTAATCAGTTAATTTCAGTTAGAAATACAAAAAAAATCAATATAGAAGACTGGTTTAATGAGAGAAAGGCGAATATTGGTCAACTGGCTGCAAGTAATTTGACCGTTAATGCAATAAAGGAGTTTAAAACTGCCTTTCGTGAATCAGGGGCTGAAAAGGTGCGCGACCTGTACATTACAAATAATCCATTCCCGGCAGGCAAAAAGCTGGAATGTATCGATGCAAAGGACGGCAGCGCATACAGTAGTTTACATGCCAAGTATCACCCATTCTTTAAAAACTTTCTCGAACAATATGCGTATTACGATATATTTCTCGTAGACGGAGAGACCGGAGACGTTCTTTATACCGTTTTTAAAGAATTGGATTATGGCTCAAACCTCGTGTCAGGGACGTACAATACGACAAATATTGCACGGTTATTTAAAGATATCAATTCATCGAGTGTCGCTAACAACATTGTTAAACTGGTAGATTTTGAGTCCTATGCACCGTCGAATGGAGACCCTGCCGCTTTTATTGCAAGTCCCGTTTACGATGGTAATCAAAAAATAGGCGCAGTCATCTTCCAGTTGCCAATTAACAAGATAGATACAGTCATGCAGGAACGTGCGGGATTGGGAGAAACAGGTGAGACATATCTGGTAGGGGCGGATAAAATGATGAGGTCTAACTCCAGATTCTCAGAAAAGCCTACAATTCTTGTTAGTAAAGTAGATACTGATGCCGTAAAAGACGCTATTGCAGGGAAAACCGATTATAAGATCATGAAAGATTATCGCGGAGTACCTGTTTTGAGCGCATATATGCCATTCGATGTGCTCGGTAACAACTGGGCTATTCTGGCTGAAATTGACAAGGCTGAGGCATTCAAGGCGATTGATGCCTTAAAGAAATCAATGATCATCATCGGAATTTGTGCAGTAGGATTTGTAGCCGGGTTGGGCATCCTCGTCGTCAAGATCACCAGCAAGATATCGGGCTTGTTCAGGAACTTGCTTGAAGACCTCACCAGCGGCGCCACTCATGTCGCCTCGTCATCTGAACAGATTTCAGCATCCAGCCAGAGCCTCTCGGAATCCACTTCTGAACAGGCTGCCTCAATTGAAGAAACTTCTTCAACCATGGAAGAAATATCATCCATGACAAAGCAGAATGCCGACAATGCGGTAGAGGCTTCCAATCTGGCCAGGTCGTGTAATAATACCGCTGTAGGAGGCAATACGACAGTAACTGAAATGGATGATGCAATGAAGAAGATTTATGAAAGCAGCGGTAAGATAGCAGAAATTATTAAGATCATTGAAGGAATTGCATTCCAGACGAATTTGCTGGCATTGAATGCGGCGGTTGAGGCAGCAAGGGCAGGGGAACATGGACGCGGATTTGCCGTCGTCGCAGAGGAGGTTAGGAATCTTGCACAAAGAAGTTCTGCTGCATCCAAAGATATAACGACCTTAATTACCGACAGCGTTAAGAAGGCAGAAAGCGGAACTGAGCTTGTGAAGAAGACCAAAGAGGTCTTTTCAGGGGTAGTGTCGCAGGTTAAAAAGGTTACGGATCTGGTAAATGAAATTGCAACTGCTTCAGCAGAACAAAATAATGGTATTGAGCAGATAAGCAAGGCGATACAGCAGATGGATCAGGTAGTTCAGCAGAATGCGGCTACTGCAGAAGAAACGGCGGCTGCCAGTGAAGAATTGACCTCTCAGGCAGAGGCGCTCAATGCATTAGTTGAGAAAATTGGCAAAGAGGTCGGCGCTAAGGATAGCGGAGATGCTGCGGCAGCCAAAACTGCGATTTCAAGGAAACACGTGTCTGCTCCTGTAAGCAAGAAAAAATCACCTGCTCATATAAGGCCATCTGGCGCTGGTATGCGGAAAACAAAGGGTGAAGAGACTGACAGGACTGCACTTGATGCACAGGAAGATATTTCCCTGGAAGGAAACGGAAAGAAACATGCTGCGGCGAGCGCCAGGGCCGATCGATACATTCCCATGACTGACGACGAGGCGTTTAAGGATTTTTAGTAATAGTTCACCGCAAAGGCGCAAAGAGCGCAAAGGTAGTATTTTTAGAAAGTCCTGTGTGCGGGTTCAGGTTTGTAACCTGAACCCCTCATTTGGAACAGGTGTGACTTGATACCGTTTCTTTAAACCCAGAGTTAAAGTAGAAAAGCATGGCAGTACGTCAGTACCTTCTAAAAGATGGATGTAGAGACAGGTTTAAAACCTGTCTCTTGAACCCGCGAAGGATGTAAGCGAACTGAAGTTCGCGCTACATTGAAAAAGCTGCCAAAGGCAGCCAAATTTAATGAAAGGAGATTCATATGCAGGCAGTATTGGAGCAAAAGAGAAAATCAGATATATTTACTGAATCGTCGCACGAAGGGAAATACCTTACTTTTGTGCTCTGCGGTGAAGAGTACGGCATAGAGATTCTTAAGGTAAGAGAAATTATTGGAATTATGAACATAACGCCTGTGCCACAAACACCTGGCCACATTAAGGGAGTAATCAACTTGCGTGGAAAGGTCATTCCGGTAATAGATTTAAGGTCAAAATTTGGATTTCAGGAGGCAACGCACACAAAAGAAACATGCATAATAGTAGTGGAGGTGCAGCACATCCTTACAGGAGTTATTGTAGATACCGTATCAGAGGTATTGGACGTAAATGCAGAAGAATTGGAGGCATCGCCGCATTTTGGAAACGGCGTCAATACCGAGATGTTTCTTGGCATGGCAAAGATAAAGGACAAGGTAAAAATTCTGCTTGATATAGACAAGGTGCTGGGAACCGAGGATATCAGCGCTGTAGAGAGTTTAGCCAGCTAGATGTACAGGATTCAATTTTGTATGATTCCCCTCTAGAAAGAGGGGACAAAGGGGTGTGTAAGTTTGCCGTAACACACCCCCAGCCCCTCTTTTTAGAGGGGAGCTTATGAATCGCTGCCGAATGTCAAATTTACGTTATTTCTGGGAGGAAATACAATGATTGGCAAAATGAAATTGATGTCAAAATTTATCGTGACGACTATCGTTGCTGTTGTAATTTGCACGGGTATTTTGACGTATATAAACAGCACAAGGCAAAAGGCACAAATGTTGGATGAGGTTAGAAAACAGGCCAGGTCTGCGGCAGATCAACTCATTTCAACAAGAAAAGTTATTGCAGAAAAACAGAAGGCAATAAACACGGATTCAAAAGGTAACTTCGAATTTAAGGCTGTAATCCCGGCAATTGTAGGGCGTGAAGTAGCTGAACATTTTAGTCAGACAACTATCTTTAAGATGAAGCAAACCAGCTTAAAATATCGCAACCCCAATAACAAACCGGATGTCTGGGAGATTCAACAATTGGAAAGATTCGAATCCGATTCTGGTTTAAAAGACTTTTCAGAAACTACGAAATTAGAAGACGGCAGTGAAGTGTTTCGTATGATGGTGCCATTAAAAATAGAAGAGGCATGCATGAAGTGTCATGGTGACCCTTCAAATAGTCCTACAAAAGATGGTAAAGATATAGCAGGCAGGCAAATGGAAAATTACAAAGTGGGGGATATTCGCGGAGGAATCAGTGTTATCGCGCCGCTGGCAACGGTAAGCGCTGCGATTGCATCAAACAACTATTTTAATATCATCGGAAATGTAATTTGTGTGCTTGTTATCGGCGCAGTAGTCTTCTTCATTTCGCGAAACGTTGTATCCATGCTCAAGAGATTGATTATTAACTTGTTGAATGGCTCAAAAGAATTATCTTCAGCGGCAAAGGAGATTTCTTCTTCCAGCCAGTCGCTGGCAGACGGCGCTTCACAACAGGCATCTTCAATAGAGGAAACCTCTGCTTCTATCGAAGAAATGGCATCTATGACCACGAGGAATGCCGATAATGCAAAAGAGGCAAACCAGGTCGCCGTGAATGCGAAGAATTCTGCAGAGAACGGAAATGAGGCATTGGATACATTGCAGACCACTATGAAGGACCTCAACGCAGGAAACGACAAGGTACTTTCCATAATCAAGTCCATTGATGAAATAGCGTTCCAAACGAATCTTTTAGCGCTGAATGCAGCAGTTGAGGCTGCCAGGGCTGGCGAACATGGAAAAGGGTTTGCCGTCGTTGCCCAGGAAGTGCGCAGCTTGGCTCAACGGTGTTCCGTGGCATCAAAGGAAACTGCCGACCTTATCAATTCCAGGGTAGTTAGCACAGAAAATGCTGCAAAAATAGCAGAGAAGTCCGCTGCAAACCTTAAAGAAATCGTGACTGAAACAAAGAAAGTAACAGACCTTGCCGGTGAAATAGCTACGGCATCGCAGGAACAATCTGAAGGAATTAATCAGATTTCCAAGGCCGTTTCGACAATGGATACCGTTACCCAGCAGAACGCCGCTAACGCCGAAGAACTGGCAGCATCAAGTGAAGAATTAACAGCACAGGCAGAATGCCTGAAAACTATTGTAGGCGAACTGGCTGCACAAGTTGGAGATATTGATATGGATTTGAACGATTCAGAACGAACCAAATCCTTCTTAGACGAAAACAACTATGCTCCTAAAAAAGGAGTTGCAACAAGAAAATTAAAACCGGCAGTGCGGTCCATGGAGAATAACAGACCTCCGAAGACAAAGACGAATGGAAATGGTTCAAAAAAAGACAAAATGCTCGTTTCCGGTACACCTGAAGAGTTGATACCTCTCAGTGGAGATTTTACTGGTTTTTAGTATCAAACAATTAAATTAGATTCCTTGGCTCCGCTCGGAATGACGTCATTCCGAGCGGAACCGAAGTGTAACATAGGCACTTATCAAAAATATTTTAATTGTATAGGAATTTTCATTTTATTTATGCGGGTTATACGATGTATGGCATAGAGAATCCCCTTTAGAAAAGGGGTTTCCCTCAAAATCCCCCTTAATAAAGGGGGCTAGGGGGTTGTAAACTTGTCCTCGTGAAAACGGGGATAGCCCAGAAAAACACAACCCCCTGAATCCCCCTTTGTTAAGGGGGACTTAAACGAAAGAAGCGTAAATGCAAAATGCAAAATCCAAAAGTCAAAATTATGGTACGGGATACAACGTAAATATTTCATTTTGCAATTTGCATTTTTCATTTCCGACTCGTTCGGGTTAGGTATCTTAGTATTTTATTCGTAATATTTTAATGGATGGACACGAATTATTGCCAATTTATGCCCATGCCGGGAGGAAATTAAAATGTTAAAGAAAATGAAATTAATGTCGCGTTTTATAGTTACAATAGTTGTATCAATAGTTATTGCGATGAGTGTGCTGTCCTACTTCAACATGAAGCGACAGAACGACCAGTTTCTAACACAGGTCGAGACACAAGCCACTATGGCGGCACATGAACTGATGTGTTTAAGGAAGATAATAGCAGAAAAACAAAAAATAATTAACACAGATTCAACAACGGGCAATGTCGAATTTAAAGGTGTGATCCCGGCAATCATCGGTCGGGAGGTGGCAGAGTTATTTAGCGCAAGCACCCCGTTTAAAATGAAACAAACGAGCCTTAAATACAGAAATCCGAACAACAAACCCGATGACTGGGAAGCAAAACAACTTCAGGTATTTGAGTCAAACCCTGATTTAAAAGAAATAAAAGAGATTGTAAAACTTGAGGACGGTTCAAAATTATTTCGGTGCATGATACCTCTCAAGATAGACGAAGGTTGTTTAAAATGCCATGGCGACCCCACAACGAGTCCAACAGGAGACGGCAAAGATATTGCAGGCAAACCTATGGAAAATTATAAACTGGGTGATATACGCGGAGGTATAAGTGTAACAGCGCCAATGGCAACAATCACCAAAGCCATTGCATCTAACAGGAATTTTAACATTTATGGAAGCTTGATATTTGTATTCGTTGTCGGTGGTGTGGTGTTTTTCATAGTGAGAAACGTAATAGGTTTTCTCAAGCGATTTGTTAAGAATCTTCACGAAGGCGCCGAACAGGTGTCGTCTGCATCAGAACAAATCTCTGCATCAAGTCAAAACCTGGCAGAGGGTTCAACACAGCAGGCAGCGTCTATAGAGGAAACTTCCGCTTCAATTGAACAGATGTCTTCTATGACGGCGAGAAATGCAGACAGCGCTAAAGAGGCAAATCATCTTGCGATAAAATCAAGAACCTCGGCAGAAAATGGCAGCCAGGCGATGAAAGAAATGTATGATATCATGAAAGAATTGAATTCCGGTAATAACAAGGTTCTTTCGATTATTAAATCTATTGATGAAATCGCTTTCCAGACAAATCTTCTGGCATTGAACGCAGCAGTTGAAGCTGCAAGGGCTGGCGAACACGGAAAGGGTTTTGCTGTGGTCGCTCAGGAAGTGAGGAGTCTTGCACAAAGGAGCGCTGTTGCCGCAAGAGAGACCGCCGATCTCATTCATTCAAGAGTGGAATGCACTGAACGCGCCACAAAAGTTACCGATAAACTTGGCACGGCATTGAATGAAATAGTCGTGGATACAAAGAAGGTCACCGACCTTGCAGGTGAAATTGCCTCTGGTTCTCAGGAACAGGCAGACGGCACAAACCAATTATCAAAAGCAACTACTCAAATGGATCAGGTTACACAAAACAACGCTGCTACGGCAGAGGAATTGGCATCATCGAGTGAAGAACTGTCAGCGCAAGCTAAAAGTTTAGAAGATAGGGTAGACGAACTGGCCAACGAAATCGGGATAAGAAATACAGATTCAGATAAACCGGAAAGCACTTACAAACATGCTAATTATAATCATAAAGCCTACAAGGAGGATGCTGTCCGGCCAAAAAACAATAAGTCAAGACATGCTGAAGATGAAGATACTATAATTTTTGATGTAAAGAAAAAGAACAACGGACACCGCAAGTTTAATAGAGAAAAGGTGAATCATAGCAGGCAAATAAGTGATGAAGTAATTCCTATGGATGACTTCAAGGGCTTTTAATCTTAGGAGGAAATTAACATGTTTAAAAAGGGAGGTAAGTGAAACGTGAATTATACTCCAAATGCTATTACCGTCGGCGTGGGTGATTTAAAAATAACTCAGGCGCCTAACGTTTTAAAAACATTATTGGGTTCGTGTATTGGAATTGTACTGCACGATCCGGTAAACAAGATTGGCGGGCTCTTGCATATAATGCTTCCCAAGAAAAACGGCAAGGATTTAAAAATAACGAAATATGCCGATCCCGGGCTGCCGTATTTTATTTCTCATATAGTTACGAACGCCGGGGCTTTAAGAGGCACTCTTTACGCCAAGATATTTGGCGGCGCCAAGATGTTTGAAACAAACGGTATGCTTAATATAGGCGAATCAAATGAGAGGGAGGTGCGGAGGATATTAAAAGAAGAAGGTATAAAAATTGTAGCATCAAGAACCGGTGGTACGAAAGGATACAATATAGCGTTCGATACGCACACGGGCGACGTAACGTGCCGCATATTTGGCGAAACAGTCAATATCTATTAGCATATCCACATTATGAACCACAAAGGCACGAAGGACACAAAGAATTTAATGTACAGTAATTTCAATCTTTTTTTATTGAGCAATGAATAACACACCCCTAGCCCCTCTCAAGAGGGGAATTTGAGAAGTCCCCTCTTGGGAGGGGACTTCGTCGTGAGCTCAGTCGAACGATTGAGGGGTGGGTAAAGAATAGTCTTTGGGTTTTGTCTTTTAAAACCTGACCTAATTCAATGTTCAGGAATTTCAATCTTGTAGGGGCAATTCATGAATTGCCCCTACATGCAAATAAATCAAGTTGCCGAAGGCCTAATTTAACCACTTTGTGTCCTTTGTGTCTTTGTGGTTGTAAATATTAAACGGAATGGAGAAATAAAAAATGAACATTACTCAGGATAGTATGAAAGTAGTTGAAATAATTTCGCGACTTAGTATCGATAGGGCTTCCAGGGCTCTATCCAAGATACTGAGAACCGGCGCAAAGATTTCACTTTCAAAAGCGTACATAGCAGATTTAAGCGAAACTACTGCAAAGATGAATGAGGATCTCAGAGAAATGACGGGTGTTATGGTTAGTTTTAAGGGAAATGTAAGCTGTCAGCTTTTATTCATGATGCCCGTAACCGGTTCTTTTATCCTTACAGATCTCTTTCTCCGGCAACCAACCGGAACAACAAAAGAATATAGCGAATTTACGGAAAGTGTAGTACAGGAACTGGGAAACATTCTTGCAAGCCACATCAGTAATGCGCTCGTTTCTGATTTTGACGCCAAGCTGCTACCACAACCTCCCCAGGTACATAATGACTACGCTGGAGTCATGTTTTCGAATCTTGTTTTGGAACAAGGCATGACAGATGACAAACTACTGCTGTTGGAGACACAATTCGAGATTTGTAAAACGGAACTGGAGTGTTATCTTTTTTTAGTCCCTGAGATGACGTCATTTGGGAAATTGTTAGATAATATAGGAGTAAATGTATGAGAAAGATATTAGTAGTAGACGACGCAAAAGTCATAAGGATGGTAATCAAACAAATTCTGACTCGCCATGGCTTTCAGGTTGCCGGCGAGGCCGGGAACGGAAGAGAGGCATTAGAAAAATATAAGGAATTAAAGCCAGATGCAGTAACCATGGATATTATCATGCCGGAGGTGGATGGCATTCAAGGGCTAAAAGAGATATTAGCTTTTGATAAACAGGCAAAAGTAATCATGATTTCTGCCATTGACCAGCATGATTCCTTAACGGACGCCATTCGGAACGGCGCTACAGATTACGTAGTAAAACCATTCGAGGACGACCGCATGGTGACGGCATTAAATAATATCTTTGGCGAGGCGCAATCCTAATTTAACCGGACGTATACAAATATCTACCATCGGAGAACTTCATAATGGAAATTGATATCAATGACAAGGAATTTGGTTTATTTCAACGCTTAATATACGACGAAAGTGGCATAAACCTTACTCCGGCAAAAAGAGAATTGGTAAAATCTCGTTTAATGAAGCGTCTCAGAGAAAGGTCGTTGACCTCATTTAATGAATATTACACATACGTTACAGAAGAAGATACGACAGGCGAAGAAATGGTCATGATGCTCGATTGCATCTCTACCAACCTGACGGAGTTTTTTAGAGAATCTGCGCATTTTGATTTCTTGTCAAAAAAAGGACTGCCTGCCTTATTAGAAAATAAAAGAAAAAAGAGAGAAAAAAAGCTTCGGATATGGAGCGCCGGGTGCTCCACGGGTGAAGAACCTTACACCCTTTCCATAGTCCTATCGGATCATATCGGAGCGACCCGTGAATGGGATATAAAAATATTGGCAACAGACCTGTCAACACGGGTTTTAAAAAAGGCAATGCAAGGACTATACCTCAAAAACCGAATTAAGGGTATATCCCCTCAAACATTGAACACACATTTTAAAAAGGGAAACGGCAGTTATAGTGATTACTATCAAGTCCAGGACCACTTAAAGGATATGATTATTTTTAGAAGGCTTAATCTCACCAACGATGCCTTTCCTTTTAAAGGGCACTTTG
>Ga0209323_10000604_pt1 | contig 23225 bp, 18 predicted proteins | sample Rifsed19ft2_FD_184014 | JGI IMG/M metagenome (GOLD analysis project Ga0209323, IMG submission 184014) | Soil microbial communities from Rifle, Colorado, USA - sediment 19ft 2 (version 2) | ecosystem: Environmental > Terrestrial > Deep subsurface > Rock core/Sediment | place: Rifle, Colorado...
GCCTGTTTGCGGCAATCGACCAGCACTATCAGACGCTGGGCCTCAAGGTCGTCGCCGTTCCGATCTCCGCCACCAAGGGCTACCACTTCGTCCTCAAGGCGCCGGTCGGCGCGGGCGGCGATTTCAGTGGGCGCAAGATCCGCGGCACCCCGGCCTACCATCCGGTCATTCGCATGCTCGGCGGGACGCCTGTCGTCCTGCCGCCGGCCGAGATTTACTCCGGACTCGAGAAGGGAGTGATCGACGGCGCGGCCTGGCCGGCCGTGGGCGTGCTGGGCACGCGCTGGTACGAGGTCGCGAAGTACCTGGCGCGACCGGGCTTCGGCGTGGCGCACCAGATCTTTCTGATGAACCTGGACACCTGGAACCGCTTCTCGGCTGATGAAAAGGCCATGATGCTGGCGGAAGGCCGCAAGCTTGAAGACGTCTGGTACAAGGAGTTCGATCGCATGGCCGAGGAGGAAGAAAAGGCGTTGATCGCGCGGGGCATGACGATCACCCGGCTGAGCGCGAGCGAGGCCAAGCTCAACCAGGTGTGGGGCGAGGGTCTCTGGGATCTGGTCGTGAAGAAGAATCCGAAGGAAGCCGAACAGCTTCGCAAGCTTGCCCGGAGCAAGAACCTGACCGACTGACCTCGGTGTCTTCCGCGCCGTCGACGAGCGCGGCCCGCCAGGCCGCGCGCTGCTCGCTCTGAGGCGGCCGGGCGCACCGAGGCCGCAAACCATTCTGCCCTGCCTGGGGTGCATCTCGTTCATCGCCGCCAAGAAGGATCACGACCGTGCAGGATTCCTCGAACGCAACCGTCGCCGGGCAACCGGCGCCGAAGATGAGGGTTGAGAAGGACGTCCGCATCCCGATGCGCGACGGCGTGCACCTGTCGGCCGATATCTACCGGCCGGATGCTGATGAAAAGGTGCCCGTTCTGCTGGCGCTCAGCCACTACGGCAAGGAGTTGCAGACGTTGGCGCTCACGCTGCCGCCGCAGGCGCGGCCGAGCATCATGTGGGACGGCAGCATCGAAGCCGGCGACATCCGCGCGATCGTGGCGCGCGGCTATGGCCACGTCATTGCCGACATGCGCGGCAGCGGCCAGTCGGAGGGCGAGCTGTGCGGCAATTATGACCACGGCGGCCATGGCGGCGGCAAGGACGTCTACGACCTCGTCGAATGGATCGCGCGCCAGCCATGGTGCAGCGGCAACATCGGCATGGTCGGCATTTCCTATTTCGCCACCATCCAGGTTCTCGGCGCCGCCGAATCGCCGCCGCACCTGAAGGCGATCTTCTGCAACGGCGGCCACTTTGACCTCTACGAGTTCGGCTATCACGGCGGCATTTTGTGGCTGATGCCGCGTGCGGCGTTCGAGGGGCGCGGCGGGGACAGCGGCGTTGCGGTCCGCAACGTCACTTCGAAGACCAAGAAGCTGCTTTCGCCGGCGCAATATCAGGCGCTGGTGCGCGAACGGCTGAGCGATCCGGACATGAAGAATTGGCCGAACATGACCCATCTGCTCGCCTATCCGGAAACGCACGAGCTATGGATGGACATCCTTTTGAATCCGCACGATGGGCCGTTCTGGCAGGAAGGCAACCCGATGGCGGTGGCCGACCGCGTCACGATCCCCGCCTATTTCCAGGTCAAATGGGGGCGCGGCTGGACCGTGGATGGCACGATCGACTGCTTCCACAAGGTGCAGGGCGTCAAGAAGCTCGATCTGCTGCCTCTGCCGCCGATGCAGGAGCGCCCCTTTCATCAGTTCCACGAGGAGATGTTTCGCTGGTACGACCATTGGCTCAAGGGCATCGATACCGGAATTCTCGACGAGCCGTCGATCCATGTGTTCGTCGAGGGGATCCGACAATGGCGTGCGGAAAAGGAATGGCCGCTCGCAAGGACGAGGTGGACGAAATACTATCTGCGCCCGCTCCATCGCCTCGACACCGCCCCCGAGCCGCTCGATGTCGCGCATGTCCCGCCTGACGGGTTCTATCAGCCGCCGTTGACCGTCACGCCCGATGTCCAGTCGGTCAAGTGGGCGACGTACCCACTGCTCGAGGACACGGAGATGACAGGGCCGGGCGCGCTCTATCTTTTCGCCGCAATCGACTCCGATGACACCAATTTCGTCGCCAAGCTCTACGACGTCGATGCGCTCGGCCGGCGACAGCTCGTCACCTCCAGCTACCTCAAGGCATCTCACCGCGAGGTCGACCACGAGAAGTCGAGGCCATGGCGGCCGCACCATCCCCACACCCGGTCGATTCCGGTGCCGCCGGGAGAGATCATCGAATATGCCATCCAGCTCTATTCATTCTCCTACGTCTTCAAGAAGGGCAACCGCATCCAACTCGAACTTGCGTGCAACGAGCCCTTCGCCGACCCGGACGTACAATTGCTTCCGCCCGACAGCCAACACCTTCCGAGCGGACGCGCCACGGCGCACAAGATATTCCGTGACGCCGCCCACCACTCACATCTGCTGCTGCCGGTGATTCCGCCAGCGGCATCGACATAGACGGCCCGGCGCGAGGCCGTGCGCGATGAACGCAGAGCGCGGGCGCTTCCAGCGACGCCGATAGGGCTCGGACCAGTCACAATTCCCAGCTTGTCGCGGCCAAGCTGCCGCCGGCACAATGGCGTTGACGAACGGGTGTCCGCCTCCGGCGCGGAAGTCGAATGAGATGCTTTCGCTGGTTCGCCGCCTGGGTGCCTGGCATGACCGGTTGACCACCGCCGGGTTTGCGGTTGCCGCGACTCTCGTCGCGCTGATCGCCGCGGCGTTCTGCTACGAAGTCATTGCGCGCTATGCCTTCTTTGCCCCAACCGAGTGGTCCTACGCGGTCGCCTCCTATTTCCTGTGCAGCGTCATCTTCCTCTCGATGCCCGAGCTCACGCGCCGCAAGGCTCACATCGCGGTGAGTTATCTGTTGGACGGACTGAGCGCTGCCGGCGCGGAGTGGCTTCGCGCCATGATCTTGCTCCTCGCCGCTCTCGCCTGCCTCGTCACCGCGGCGATTACCGGCCAGGAGACCTGGCGGCAGTATGCGCAGGGCATTTCGACGATCTCCGCCTTTCCGGTTCCCAAGTGGTGGGTGTCCATTTTCGTGCCGTACGGGACTTTCAGCAGCGCCGTCTATTTCTTTCGCCAATTCGTCCATAACCTGCCGTCGCTGATCGCCAAGGAAGGCGCCTCGTCATGACCTGGTGGGCCGCCTTTGCAGGAGGGCTCGTCGCGCTACTGTCCTTGTTGTTCCTCGGCGTCCCGATCTTCGCGGCCTTTCTCGTTCTCAACATCATCGGCGTGTTCGTGTTTTTCGGAACAGCCGGGTTCGGGCTGTTCGCAAACAGCATCTATGCCACCGCGACGATGGGGGCGCTCACGGCGGTCCCGCTGTTCATCGTCATGGGCGAGGTGTTATTCCGCTCCGGCGCGATGGAGGTGCTGTTCGACTCGATTGACCGGCTGATCGGCAGAATCCGTGGCCGCCAGTATGTCGTTTGCATCATACTTTCGGCGGTGCTCGGCGCGCTGTCGGGAGCCGCCATGGCGGTTGCTGGCCTGCTCGGCCGTTCGCTGTTTCCGACCATGCGCCGGCGCGGCTACGATACCCAGTTCGCGGCCGGCACGATCCTCGCGGGCGCAAGCCTTGATCCGATCATTCCGCCGAGCGTGCTCGCGATCATCGTGGCGACCCTTGCCGATGTATCGACCGGCAAGATGCTGGTTGCCGGAATCGTCCCCGGCCTCATGCTGACCGGGATGTTCCTGATCTATGTGCTGATCCGCGTGCGTGCCAATCCCTCGCTGGCGCCCGACCTCGCCGCCGATCTCGCCGACCGCAAGACGGATGTCAGCATCGTGGTCGCAGCGACACGGATGCTGCCATCCCTGTTCATATTCTTCATGGTGATGGGCCTGATCATGCTCGGCGTGGCGACGCCGACCGAGGCCGCCGCGACCGGGGTTCTGGGCGCAACCATTCTTGCCGCCGCCTATCGCCGGCTCAGCCTGCAAATGCTGAGCGAGGCGCTCTATTCGGCCGCAACGATCGCCTCGCTCCTGCTCGTCATCATGTGTTCGGCGGTGATGTTCAGCCAGCTTCTGACGTTCTCGGGCGCGGCGCGGGCCCTTGGCGAGATCATCGTCGGCCTCAGTCTGCCGGCCGCCGTCATGCTGTTCCTGATGATGCTGTTGCCGTTCGTCCTCTTCATGTTTCTCGACCAGGTCGCGCTGATGCTCGTGCTCATTCCGATCTATCAGCCGATCATCCGGATCTACGCCTTCGACGAGATATGGTTCTGGACGTTGTTCCTGATCGTAGCAACCGTTGGCGGCCTGACGCCGCCATTCGGATATGTGCTGTTTGCGCTCAAGAGCGCTGCGCCCGACGTGCCGCTGGCGACGATCTACCGCGCGTCCTGGCCGTTCGTCTGGATCATCGTGGGCGGGATGCTGATCATGGCCGTCTTCCCCGACGTGATCACGTTCCTGCCGCGCCTGATGGTGGCGCGGTGAGGTCGGGCTGAGCCCTGCGGATGCGCGCTTGAAGACCGGCGCATCACCGGCGTGCGGCACGCTTGGCGCGCCAGATCGACGGCGCCGGTGACTCCGAGCCCGCCAGTTGCGGTCCGGCAGAAATCGGGCATATTGCGCGACCGCAGCCTTCGTGCGTTTGACGGAGTGTGCGGGCCGAAGGGTGACACGGCCGCCGTGCGGCGTCTGAAAGTGGCATCATGAACGCAATGAACGCAACGCTCGTCCGCTTGACCGAACTCGCTCACGGGGGAGGCTGCGGGTGCAAGCTCGCGCCTTCGGTGCTGCAACGGCTGTTGGCCGACCATCCGGCGTCGGCTGCATATCGGCAGCTTCTCGTCGGCATCGAGACCGGCGACGACGCCGCGGTGTGGCAGCTTGACGAGTCGACCTGCGTGGTCGCCACCACCGACTTCTTCATGCCGATTGTCGATGACCCTTTCGATTTCGGCAGGATTTCGGCGACCAACGCCATTTCCGACGTCTACGCCATGGGCGCAAAGCCGATGATGGCGCTGGCGATCCTCGGCATGCCGCTGGATAAGGTGCCGATCGGCATCATCCGCCAGGTGCTGAGCGGCGGCGCGGCGGCCTGTTCGGCGGCCGGCATTCCGATCGCGGGCGGCCACTCCATCGACTCGCCGGAGCCCATATACGGCTTGGCGGTCATCGGCACCTGCCGTCCCGATCAAGTTCGCCGCAATTCGGGGGCTCGTCCGGGGGATGCCTTGATCCTCACCAAGGCGATCGGCATCGGACTGTACGCCGCGGCTATCAAGAAGGGGGAGCTTGGCGAGGATCATTACGCCGAGATGATCGCCTCGACCACCCAGCTCAACCGGATCGGCGCCGACCTCGCGAACGAGGCCGCCGTGCACGCCATGACTGATGTCACCGGATTCGGCTTGCTGGGGCATGCGCTGGAGATGGCGCGCGGGTCAGGTCTGGCGCTCGTCATCCGCTGGCCGCAGGTGCCGCTCTTAAGCGCGGCGGAGGTTTTGGCAAAACGCGGCGTTGTGACCGGCGCATCCCGGCGCAACTGGTCGAGCTACAGCGACGCCGTCGCGCTGGCGCCAGCCCTCGCCGATTGGCAGTGTCAAATCCTCACCGATCCGCAAACCTCGGGCGGGCTTCTCATCGCGTGCGCGCCTGAGTGCGCCGAGGCCGTTGTCGAACGCGCGGTCGCGGCGGGCTTCGCATCCGCGCGCATCATCGGCTGCGCCGACACCGGACCCCCCGGCGTGCGCGTCGAGACTTGACGGCTGCCGTTTGGGCGGCGCTGCCGCCCTGGGCGATGGCGCTTGCTCACTCGCCGCTGGCCGCCTCGTGCTGCTGGTCCGGTTCGCTCTTCTGCTTGGCTTCCAGGTCCTCGCCGGTCTGCTGGTCGACGGCCTTCATCGACAGCCGCACCTTGCCGCGTTCGTCGAAGCCGAGGAGCTTCACCTTCACCTTGTCGCCTTCCTTGACGACATCGGTGACCTTCTGCACCCGCCGCGCAGCGAGCTGGCTGATGTGTACAAGGCCGTCGCGCGTCCCGAAGAAGTTGACGAAGGCGCCGAAGTCCATGACCTTGACGACGGTGCCGTCGTAGATCACGCCGACTTCGGGTTCGGCGGCGATCGACTTGATCCAATTGATGGCGGCCTTGATCGAGTCCGCCTTGGCCGAGGCGACCTTCACGGTCCCGTCGTCGGAAATGTCGATTTTGGCGCCGGTCTTCTCGACGATCTCGCGGATGACCTTGCCGCCGGTGCCGATGACCTCGCGGATCTTGTCGGTCGGGATCGAGAACACCTCGATGCGCGGAGCGTGCTCGCCAAGCTGAGCGCGGTGCCGGTTGAGCGCCTTGCTCATCTCGCCAAGGATGTGAAGGCGCCCGTCCTTCGCCTGGCGCAGCGCGACGCGCATGATCTCCTCGGTGATGCCGGCGATCTTGATATCCATCTGCAGCGAGGTGACGCCCCGCTCGGTGCCGGCCACCTTGAAGTCCATGTCGCCGAGGTGGTCCTCGTCGCCCAGAATGTCCGAGAGCACGGCGTGGCGATCGCCTTCCAGAATGAGACCCATGGCGATGCCGGCGGTGGGCGCGCGCAGCGGCACCCCGGCATCCATCAGCGCCAGCGAGGTGCCGCAAACCGTTGCCATCGACGAGGAGCCGTTCGACTCGGTGATCTCCGACACGACGCGGATCGTGTAGGGGAACTCGTGATGGGGTGGCAGCATCGGATGAATGGCGCGCCAAGCGAGCTTGCCATGGCCGATCTCGCGGCGGCCGGGTGCGCCGATACGGCCGGTTTCACCGACCGAGAACGGCGGGAAGTTGTAATGGAGAAGGAAAGTTTCCTTGTACGTGCCTTGCAGGGCGTCGACGAACTGCTCGTCCTCGCCGGTGCCCAAGGTGGCCACGACAAGAGCCTGGGTCTCGCCGCGCGTGAACAGCGCTGAACCGTGGGCTCGCGGCAGCACGCCGACCTCCGCCAGGATGGGGCGCACCGTCTTCACGTCGCGCCCGTCGATGCGCCGGTCGGTGTCGAGGATGTTCCAGCGCACGATCTTGGCCTCGATCTCCTTGAACACGCCGGCGACGCGCATGGCGTCATAGCGCGGGCTTGGCTCGCCGGCGGGGCAGAAATGCTCCAACGCCTTGACCCGGCAGGCGTCGAGCGCGGCGTGGCGTTCCGTCTTGCCGGCGATGGCGTAGGCGGCACGCAGCTCTTGCTCGATGAGGCCGCGCATCTGCTCCTCGAGTGCCGAATTGTCGGGGCTCTGGAGTTCGCGCGGCTCCTTGGCGGCCTTCTCGGCGAGCTTGACGATGGCGTCGATCACCGGCTGAAAATGCCGATGTCCGAACATCACCGCGCCGAGCATGATGTCTTCGGGCAGCTCCCTGGCTTCCGACTCCACCATCAGGACCGCGTCCTGGGTGCCAGCGACCACGAGATCGAGCTGGCTCTCCGGCATTTCGTCGAGCTGCGGGTTGAGCACGTATTCGTTGTTGATGAAGGCGACGCGCGCGGCGCCGATCGGCCCCATGAACGGCGCGCCCGACAGCGTCAGCGCGGCCGAGGCCGCCACCATCGCAATGATGTCGGGATCGTTCTCGAGATCGTGGCTGAGCACGTTCACGATGACTTGCGTGTCGCAGCGCCAACCGTCGGCGAACAGCGGCCGCACCGGCCGGTCGATCAGGCGGGAGACCAGCGTCTCCTTCTCGGTGGGGCGCCCTTCGCGCTTGAAGTAGCCGCCTGGTATGCGGCCGGCGGCGTAGAACTTCTCTTGGTAGTTGCAGGTGAGCGGTAGGAAGTCGATGCCTTCCTTGGGCTCCTTGGCCGCCACCACCGTCGCCAGCACGGTGGTATCGCCGTAGCTCGCGACGACCGCTCCGTCGGCCTGGCGCGCCATTCTGCCGGTTTCGAGGACGAGTTTGCGTCCGCCCCAGTCAAGGGCGACACGATGAATGTCGAACATGGTTTTCTCTCATGGCTATTGGATGAGGCACGAAAGCCATGAGCAAGATGGCGAGAGGCTGTGCGCGCCTGCGCGGACAACAGCATCTGGCGATCCTGCCATGGCCTTCCAGCCCTCCGGGTATTGGCACCCGTGACACGTCCGGCAGCTTCGCTCCCGGACCTCTGACAGCGGGGGCACCATGCCACCCGCTCGAACACGCGCGATCGATTTCCGCGCCGCAACTCAGCGACGAATGCCGAGCTTTTCAATCAGCGTCTTGTAGCGGCCTTCGTCGGTGCGCTTGAGGTAATCGAGGAGCTGGCGACGCTGAGACACCAGCTTCAGCAGTCCGTGCCGTGAATGATTGTCCTTCACGTGCGTCTTGAAGTGGCCGGTGAGGTTGTTGATCCGTTCGGACAGGATCGCGACCTGCACCTCCGGCGACCCGGTGTCGCCGGACTTCAGAGCATGCGAAGTGATGATCTCGGTCTTGCGCTGTGCGGTAATCGACATCGTCATCCTTCTGTTCGCCCGGCTCTGCCTTGCACGCCGGCAAGATTGAATATGCGCTTGGGGACGATCTCGCCGCGCTCAACCTCGGCAAGGGCCACCAGGCGGCCCGACGCCATGATGTGAACGACGCCGCTGAGGACAGGAGCATCCCGCCCGCGCATGAGAACGGCTTGGCCGCGCTGGAGCCTCGCCGCATCCGCCCGGCTGACGGCCAGCGCCGGGATGTCGTCCAGCGCGGTCTCGACGGGCAGCAATCCGTCGGCGAAGCTTGTTTCGCCGACGGCGGCTCTATGGCACAAAGCCTCCAGTTGTGCCAGTGGAATCATGTCCTTCTCGGTAAATGGTCCCACTCGGGTGCGCCGCAGCGCCGCCACGTGGCCAAGGCAGCCGAGTTCGCGGCCCATGTCGCGGGCAAGCGCCCGCACATAGGTCCCTTTGCCGCATTCCGCTTCAAATAGGGCATGATCGGGGTCCGGCACCTCGACAAGCCGCAGCCAGTGGATTTCGACCGGGCGGGCCTTGAGTTCGACGACCTCCCCCCCGCGGGCGATGTCGTAGGCGCGCTCGCCTTCGACCTTGACCGCCGAGAAACGCGGGGGGACCTGCTCGATCGTGCCGGTATATCGCGACGCCACCGCGCGGATGGCGTCGGCTGACGGCCGCACGGCGCTCGTGGCGATCACACGGCCCTCGGCATCGTCGGTGTCGCGCTCCTCGCCCCAGCGCACGGTGAATCGGTAGTTCTTGCGGCCGTCGACGACGAACGGCACGGTCTTGGTCGCCTCGCCCAGCGCGATCGGCAGGCAGCCCGAGGCGAGCGGATCGAGCGTGCCGGCGTGTCCCGCCCGCTTGGCCGAAAACAGCCGTTTGACCGCTGAGACCGCGTGGGTTGACGTCATGCCGATCGGCTTGTCGAGCACCACCCAGCCGTGGATGTCGCGCTTCTCGCGCCTGGGCTTGGGACCCGCCGGGGCGTCGGTCTTGCCTTCGCTGACGTTCAACGCTCTGTGCTCCTGTGTCGCGATGTCGGGCATCATCGCCTCGCGCCGATCCCGCGCCTCAGCGGTCCGTATGGTCGAGGTCGCGCCGCACCTGCGGCGAGCGCAGCAGCTCGTCGATCCGCTCGGCCTCGCCAAAGCGCTGGTCGAGGCGGAACCGAATCTCCGGTGTGAATTTCAGCTTGACGCGACGGGCCAGCTCGCCTCGCAGGTATCGCTTGTTGCGTTCGAGCGCGGCCAGCACCTCCTTCTGATTGCGGCCGCCGAGCGGCATGATGTAGATCGTGGCAAGCCGCAGGTCGGCGCTCATGCGCACCTCGGGCACGGTGATCGGGTGTTCCTGAATGACGGGATCGCGGATGTCGCCGCGGGCTAGGATCTCGGCCAGGGCATGGCGAACGACCTCGCCCGCGCGCAGTTGGCGCTGCGACGGGGCGGCATCCTGCTCGCGGTGGTGTCCTTTGACCATGATTGGGGATTCAGGTTCGCGTCTTGGCAGGCACGGGTCCTGATCCGCGCCCCCTGCTCCGTCGCGCGCGGATGCCGCATTGGTCAAATTCAGTCGTGGCCAGTCGGCACCGGACGAGAACTGGACTTAGAGCCTGCGCTGCACCTGCTCGACCCGGTAACACTCGATCACGTCGCCGCTGCGCATGTCCTGGTAGTTCTCGAAGGCCATCCCGCATTCCTGGCCGGCAACTACTTCGCGTACGTCGTCCTTGAAGCGCTTGAGCTGCGAGAGCTTGCCTTCGTGGATGACCACGTCGTCCCGGATCAGCCGGACATTGGCGCCTCGCTCGACCTTGCCGTCGGTGACGCGGCAGCCCGCAACCTTGCCAATCTTGGAGATGTTGAACACCTCCAGGATCTGCGCATTGCCCAGCATGGTCTCGCGCAAGGTCGGCGGTAGCAGGCCCGACATCGCCTGTTTCACATCATCCACGAGGTTGTAGATGACATTGTAATAGCGGATCTCGGTGCCGGTACGTTCGGCTTCCTCGCGTGCCTCCTTGTGAGCACGCACGTTGAAACCGATGATCGCGGCTCCCGCGGACTGCGCAAGCGTCAGGTCCGATTCCGTGATGCCGCCGACCCCGGCAAGAAGCACACGGGCGCCGACTTCCTCGGTGCGCAGTTTTTCGAGCGCCCCGACGATCGCTTCGACCGAGCCCTGGACGTCGCCCTTGATCACGAGCGGAAATTCCTTGCGCCCGGTGGCCTTGAGCTGGCTCATCATCTGCTCGAGCGAGCCGCGCATGACCGTCGCGCGCGCCACCTGCCTCTCGCGCTTCTGCCGGGCGCGGTAATCGGTCACCTCGCGCGCGCGCGCCTCGCTGTCGACGACGGCGAAGCGGTCGCCCGCTTCCGGGATGCCGCTGTAGCCCAGCACCTCGACCGGCATCGACGGACTTGCCGCGACGACATTGGCGCCGGTGTCCGATATGAGCGCCCGCACACGGCCCCATTCCGCACCGGCGACAATGATATCGCCGGGATGCAGCGTGCCGCGCTGGACGAGCACGGTCGCGACTGGCCCGCGGCCGCGATCGAGCTTGGCCTCGATCACAGTGCCCTCGGCCGGGCGCACGGGGTTGGCCTTGAGATCGAGAATTTCGGCTTGCAGGCCGATCACCTCGAGCAGTTTGTCGAGGTTGATCTTCTTGGTCGCCGATACCTCCACTTCGAGGACGTCGCCGCCCATGGATTCGACCTGGACCTCATGTTGAAGGAGGTCGGTACGCACGCGGTCCGGCTTGGCATCCGGCTTGTCGATCTTGTTGATGGCCACGATGATCGGCACTTGGGCGGCCTTGGCGTGTTGAATGGCTTCGACCGTCTGCGGCATGACGCCGTCATCGGCCGCCACCACGAGCACGACCACGTCGGTGACCCTGGCTCCGCGCGCGCGCATGGCGGTAAACGCGGCGTGCCCGGGGGTGTCGATGAAAGTGATCCTGGTGCCGGACGGCGATGTCACCTGATAGGCACCGATGTGCTGGGTGATGCCGCCGGCTTCCCCGGCCGCCACGTCGGTCCGGCGGATGGCGTCGAGCAACGACGTCTTGCCATGGTCGACGTGGCCCATGATGGTCACTACGGGCGGCCGCGGCCTCAGCGTCTCGGCCGCATCGACGACGTCGAACACGCCTTCTTCGACATCCGCTTCGGCGACGCGCTTGACGGTGTGGCCTAGTTCCTCGGCGATGAGTTGCGCGGTGTCGGCGTCGATCGTGTCGGTGATTTTCGCCATCTGGCCTTGCTTCATCATGAGCTTGATGACATCGACCGCGCGCTCGGCCATGCGGTTGGCGAGTTCCTGGATCGTGATCGTTTCGGGGATCGTCACCTCGCGCACGATCTTTTCCTTGAGATCGATGTCGCGGTGGCCGGTCATGCGCTGGACGCGGCGGCGGAACGAGGCGACGGAGCGCTCGCGTTCCTCGCCGGCGCTGAGCGCGGTCACCAGCGTCAGCCGGCCGCGCCGCTTCTCGGCGCCGGCGCGCGTGGGTTTGGGAGCGGCGGGAGCCGGGCGGGCCGGGCCGGCCCCGCGACGCGGCCGTGGCGCTTCCTCCTCTTCAGCTTCGAGCGCGACCTTCCGCAGACTGATCAGCGTCGGCTTGGCCTTGGCCTCCTCGTCGCCGAACCGCTTCTTGGCCTCCTGCTCGGCTTTGCGCTTGGCCTCCTCTTCCAACCGGCGGCGCTCTTCCTCCTCGTGCTTGCGCGCTTCCGCCGCGTCCCGTTCGAGGAGCTCTCGGGTCTCCAGTTCGATACGCCGGCGCGCTTCCCCTTCGGCCAGGCGGCGCTCTTCCGCCTCGCGCTGCTTGGCATCGCCGAGCGCGCGGGCGCGCGCGTTGCGCTCCTCCTCGGTCAGCGTGCGCAACACGACGCCAGAAGGTCTGGTGGCGGCGATGGGCGCCGGGCTGGGCATGGGAACGGCGGTGGGCGTTGCAGTGCGGGCGGCGGGACGGCGGACCCCGGCGGCGGCGGGAGCCTCCGGCTTGGTCTCGGCCGGGCCGACGCGGCGTTTGACCTTTTCGACCACGACGGCCTTGCTGCGTCCATGGCTAAAACTTTGACGCACGACGCCCTGCTCGACGCTGCGTTTGAGCGTCAAGGCCTTCGACGGCGTCACCGTCAGTTTCTCGCCAGGGTTCTTTGTCTCCGTCATTCCAATCCCAGTTCTCGGCCAGCCTCGGGCTGCGCCGCATCTTCGCCTTCTCCGGCTATCTTTTCGCCGGCCCGATCGTCCCCGGTCATCCGAAAACGTTCGAGATTTTGCCAGCGCGCAACGAACGTGTCGCTCGCCCGGCCGGCAAGCAGGGCTGCATGTATCACATTTGGGCGCCCCAATGCCAAATCCAATTGGGCGGTCTTGAACGTCCGCACGATCGGCACCTTTTCCGCCGCGCGGGCTTGGCGCCTGAGCGCGGCTGCGAGCTTGCGGATGCCATCGGCGCTCGCTTCCTTGGCATGGAGAAGCGCGGCCACCGGGTCCCCCGCTATCGCGGCCTCCACCTGGGCGAAGCCGACGCGGACCAGGCCCGCCTTGTGGACGATGGCGAGCGCATCAAGCGAGGCTTGCACCAGCAGCCGGTCGACCAAATCCGGCAGGTCGACCGGGACTTTGACGGCCTGGCGCAGGCCGCGCGAGAAAACGCCGCGCCTGATCGCTTCGGCGACGACATCCCGCCTGGCCGTCACCCAGAGTCCGCGGCCGGGCAATTTGCGCTTGAGGTCGGGCACCACGCCGCTTGGCCCGGCCACGAAGCGGATCAACTCCTCGACCGGTCTGACCCGGCGGGTGACCGCGCAGAATCGCTCGCGCCCAATTGCCTGCGGGCCGCCGTCCGTCTCGACATGATCCGCCACTGCCAGCACCGCCGTCCGCTCCCGTTATTCCGCTTCCGCGATCGCCGCGGTCTCCGGCTCTGCCGCGGGGGCGAGATCGGCCTCGCTAATCCAGCCGGCCTTGAGGCGCGCCCGCAGGATCATGGCCTCGCACTCCTCGCGCGACAGATCGAAGGGTTCGAGCACGCCCGGATGGCGAACGGACTCGCCGTCCTTGCGTTCGGTCCAGCCGACAAGTTCGTCGGTGGCGCAGCCGGCCAGGTCCTCGATCGTCTTGATGGCGTTTTCGCCCAATACGACCAGCATTCTGGCGGTCAGACCCGGCACTTCATTGAGGGCATCCTCGACGCCGAGCGCCTTGCGCTGGGCATCGAACTCGGCCTCAATCTCGGCCAGATGGTCGCGCGCGCGCTGCTGCAACTCGTGCGCGGTGTCGGCGTCGAAGCCTTCGATCGAGATGATCTCCTTCTCGTCCACGTAGGCGAGTTCCTCAATGGAGGTGAAGCCCTCGGAAGCGAGCAGCTGACCGACCACCTCGTCGAGGTTGAGCGCATCGATGAACATCCTGGTCCGCTTCTCGAAATCGGCCTGCCGGCGTTCGGATTCTTCCTGCTCGGTGACGATGTCGATGTCCCAGCCGGTGAGCTGGGAAGCGAGCCGCACGTTTTGGCCGCGCCGGCCGATCGCGAGCGAGAGCTGCTGGTCGGGCACGACCACCGTGATGCGCTCGCGCTCCTCGTCGAGCACGACCTTGGCCACCTCCGCCGGCGCCAGCGCGTTGACAACGAAGGTCGCGATGTCGGGCGACCACGGGATGATGTCGATCTTTTCTCCCTGCAGCTCGTTGACCACCGCCTGCACGCGCGAGCCGCGCATGCCGACGCAGGCGCCGACCGGGTCGACCGAGGAGTCGCGGGAGATCACGGCGATCTTGGCACGCGAGCCAGGGTCGCGCGCAACCGCCTTGATCTCGACGATGCTATCGTAGATTTCCGGGACTTCCTGCGCGAACAGCTTGGACATGAACTGCGGATGCGTGCGCGACAGAAAGATCTGCGGGCCGCGCGCCTCGCGCCGCACGTCGTAGATGTAGGCGCGCACGCGGTCGCCATTGCGCAAGGTCTCGCGCGGCAGCATCTCGTCACGCCGGATGATCGCCTCGCCGCGGCCGAGATCGACGATGACGTTGCCGTATTCGACGCGCTTGACGATGCCGTTGACGATGTCGCCGATGCGGTCCTTGAACTCCTGGTATTGCCGGTCGCGCTCAGCCTCGCGCACCTTCTGAACGATCACCTGCTTGGCCGACTGCGCAGCGATGCGGCCGTATTCGAGCGGCGGAAGCGTGTCGGCGATGGTGTCGCCGATCTGCGCCGCCGGGTTGTGCCGGCGGGCGTCTTCGAGCGTGATCTGGGTCGCGGGGTTCTCGACGGGCTCCATGACCAGCAGGTGGCGCGATAGCCGGAGCTCGCCGCTCTTGGGATTGATCTCGGCCTTGATGTCGGTCTCGCTGCCGTAACGCGACTTTGCCGCCTTGGCGATCGCATCCTCCATTGCGGCGATGACGATGCCGCGGTCGATCGCCTTCTCACGCGCAACCGCGTCGGCTATCTGCAGCAGTTCGAGCTTGTTGGCGCTGACGGCCATCGTCAGTCTCCCTTGTTGGCCAGTGGTCCGGCGTCGCCGGGCCGTTGAGGCAGGTGATGATGAGATCGCGCCGACCGGTGGCGGTGTTCCTCGCGCGCCGCGCGCTGGACAGCCTTGCCTCGATGCAACAACTGCGCGATGAGGGTATCTGTCATGACCAGTTTCGCTTCCACCATGTCGTCGAACGCGAGCAGAACCTCGATCTCGCCATCCTCGCTGCGAAGGCGGGCGGCATTGCCGTCCACCCCCATGAGGATGCCGCGGAAACGCCGGCGACCATCAACCGCGACGGCCATTTCCACCTTGACAGGGTGGCCGGCCCAGCGCGCGAAGTCGGAGTGCCGGACCAGTGGCCGGTCGATGCCGGGCGAGGAGATTTCCAGCCGGTAGGAGCGGTCCACCGGGTTGGCGACGTCGAGCACCGGCGACAGCCCACGCGAGGCGGCCTCGCAATCGTCGATCGACATGGTCCCGTCCGGCCGTTCCGCCATGATCTGCACGGTGCAGCCGGCCATGCCGGACACCCTGACCCGCACCAGCCGATAGCCCAGCCCTTCCAGCACCGGTTCGGCAAGGGCGGCCACGCGCGCGGCAAGGCCGGTCTCGGTGATGAGACGGGGCTCGTGCACTGGTGTCGTCATCGCCATCTTCAAGCCGTCGGCCCAATGGGCCGGCTCAACTCCGCGCATCGCTTTCCAAGGCGCCGGGTTTTGGGCCCGGTCCGTGCGCGCCGCCAGGCTGCGCAGGTAACAAAAAAGAGCGGGTCCCGGGGGGCCCACTCTCAATAGCCGATCGGGTATCCGATCGTTATGAGATATCCATTACGGACACGTCAAATATAGCGATTTGTTCGCCGAGTGCAAGGGTGTCTCCGGGCAGGTGCAGGTAGCACACGATCTGTCCAATTCAGGCAGCACAGTCCGGTCCTCGCGACTGCCCCTGGGCTGGAAAATGGCGGCCAGCCCATCGCAGCCCTCGGCGGGACCGGTCGCATTGCCGTCAGGGCTTGAAATCCATCGGAATCGGCGGCTCTTCGCGCATCAACGTGATGGTCACGCGACGGTTCGCCGCAATGAATGGATCGTCCGGAAACAGCGGCTGGGTGTCGGCGCGCCCGGCCACCATGTAGAAGTGTGACACCGGCACGCTTTCCGCTTCGAGGATCTGGCGAACGGCATTGGCGCGATCGGTGGACAATTCCCACGGCCCAAAGCCGGGTCGCGCGGGGGTGCGGGAGGCAGTGGTATGCCCCGTCACCGAGATGCGGTAGGGCATCGCCTTGAGCGTGGCGCCGAGTTTGACGAGGACGCGCCGGGTGCGCTCGAAGGGAACCTTGGAGCCTTCGGGAAACATCGAGCGACCGTCCTGATCGACGATCTCGATGTTGAGCCCTTCCTTGGCCTCCTCGATCATGACGTGCTTGGAGATCTCGGTGAGCTCGGGCAGATCCTGAAGGGCCTGTCGCAATGATGCCGCGGCGAGAGCAAAGGCGCGATCCTGCTTCAAGCGCGCGGCATTGGTGCGGTCACGGTCGTGACGGTCGGGGGTCGGGTTGGCGGTCGCCTCTTCGGGCGGAATGTGCGCGGCGTTCTTGAGCTTGGGACGGGTGGGCAGGCCGGGAACCTCGATGATGCCGGAATAGCGCACGCTCTGCTGAACGCCGAAGGCATCGCGCATCGAGCCGGCGACGATCTGCAGCTTGTGCTGGTCCTGGTTGGAGAACGCGACCAGCATGACGAAGAAGCTCATGAGCAGGCCCATGAGGTCGGCAAAGGTCACGAACCAGCCGTGTCCACCGTGCGCGGCGCCTCTCTTCTTGGCCATTTGAGCGTCCTCGGTCGACCGCCGGCCTCAGGCCGCGGCCTCGACTTCCTCGGTGCGGTGCTTTTCGGGCAGATAGGCGAGCAGCATCTCGCGCACGAGCGTGGGGCTCTTGGAATCGCGGATCATCAGGATGCCGTCGATGATGAGGTTCCGGTTGACCTCCTCATCCACCAGTTTGAAATGCAGCTTGTCGGCGATCGGCAGGCATAGGATGTTGGCGACGAGCGCGCCATAGAGCGTCGCCAACAGCGCAACCGCCATGAACGGTCCGAGCTTGGACGGGTCGGTCATGTTCGCGAACATCTGGACCATGCCGATCAGCGTTCCGATCATGCCGAAAGCCGGCGCGCAATCGCCGACGGCGCGATAGATTTTCTGCCCCTCGTCGAGATGCGTGAGGAAATTGTCGCGATCGCGTTCGAGATTGTCGCGGATGAACCCGGTGTCGTAGCCGTCGGCCACGAAGCGGATGCCCTTGGCCAGGAAGGGGTCTTCGACCTCGACCTTCTCGAGGCCGATCGGTCCCTGCTTGCGCACGATCTCCGCGAGTCCCGCGAGTTCGTCGACGAGTTCGCGTTGCGTGGTGCGGCGAAGCGCGAACGCGTACTTCGCGCCCAGTGGCAGGCCATGGAAGATCGACGCCAGCGGAAAGCGAATGAGCGTGGCCGCAAATGATCCCCCGAAGATTATGATGATGGCATGGACGTCATAGAACATCCGCATGTCGCCACCCATCATGATGAGGCTGACGACGACGGCGAATCCGGCGAGGAGGCCCAGGCTGGTTGCGATATCCATGAACACGCCCCAACGCTGCACGCATGCGCCAGCCTGCCCGGGAGGCGCCCGCCAGACTGTAGGCTGGCGCCATTAAAGGAGCGTAAAGTTGCTCGCTGAGCCCCTGTGCGGCTATGCTTCTGGCCCACGTCGCGCTGCGCTATTGCAATGCGTAACGACCGGCGCGGAACCACGCCGGCAGGATCGGGAGGAGCCATGCGCGAGATCGGCCATTTCATTGGCGGCCGGGAGGTCAAAGGCAACTCAGGCCGCCACGGCGAGGCGTTCAACCCCAATACTGGCGAGGTCCAGGCCGCGGTCGCCTTCGCGAGCAAGTCGGAAACCGAAGCGGCCGTCGCCAATGCGGCGGCAGCGCAGCCGGCATGGGCCGCCACCAACCCGCAACGTCGTGCGCGGGTGCTGTTCAAGTTCATCGACCTCGTGCAAAGCGAATTCGACAGCCTTGCGACGCTGCTGTCCTGCGAGCACGGCAAGACCATCGCCGACTCGCGTGGCGACATTCAGCGCGGCCTCGAAGTCGTCGAGTTCGCCTGCGGCATCCCGCATCTCATGAAGGGCGAGTTCACCGATGGAGCCGGCCCGGGCATCGACCTCTATTCCCTGCGCCAACCGCTCGGCGTTGTGGCCGGCATCACGCCGTTCAATTTCCCCGCCATGATTCCGATGTGGAAGTTTGCCCCCGCGCTCGCCTGCGGCAATGCGTTCATTCTAAAACCGTCCGAACGCGCTCCCTCGGTGCCGCTGCGGCTGGCGGAGCTTCTGATCGCCGCCGGATTGCCCGCCGGCGTGCTCAATGTCGTCAACGGCGACAAGGAGGCCGTCGACGTCCTGCTCACCGACCCGCGCGTGCAGGCCATCGGTTTCGTCGGCTCGAGTGCGACGGCCGAATACATCTATGCGACCGGGTGCGCCCACGGCAAGCGCGTGCAGTGTTTCGGCGGCGCCAAGAACCACATGGTCGTGATGCCGGACGCCGACATGGGCCAGGCCGTCGACGCCCTCATCGGCGCAGCCTACGGCTCGGGGGGCGAGCGCTGCATGGCGGTGTCGGTGGCCGTGCCGGTCGGTGAAAAGACTGCGGATGCCCTGGTCAACGAGCTCATTCCGCGCGTCGAGAGTCTGAAGGTCGGGCTTTCGACCGATCCGCAGGTCGACTACGGGCCGATCGTGACGCGCGCGCACCTCGAAAAGGTCAAGAGCTACATCGATCTCGGGATAACGGAGGGCGCCAAGCTCCTCGTCGACGGTCGCAGCTTCAGACTGCAAGGCTACGAGAACGGAAACTTCATCGGCGGATGCCTGTTCGATCACGTCACCCCGGACATGCGCATCTACAAGGAGGAGATTTTCGGCCCGGTGCTTTCGGTCGTGCGCGCGAAGGATTACGAGGAGGCCGTGCGGCTGCCGTCCGAGCACCAGTACGGCAATGGCGTCGCCATATTCACGCGCGACGGCGATACTGCGCGCGATTTTACTAGCCGCGTCAACGTCGGAATGGTCGGCGTCAATTTCGCCATCCCGGTGCCGCTGTCCTATTTTACCTTCGGCGGCTGGAAGCGCTCCGGCTTCGGCGACCTCAACCAGCACGGGCCTGACGCGATCCGCTTCTATACTCGAACGAAGACGGTGACGGTGCGCTGGCCGTCCGGCGTCAAGGACGGCGCCGAGTTCGTGATTCCGATCATGAAGTGACGCGCCGACGCCTTATGTCACCCGCCATCCCAGCTACCCGTCGCGATCGTCGCGGCTGCCGTGCCCATGGGGATGGCCGTGGCGATGGGCGTGCCGATGGTCATGATCGCCGAAATCACCCGCGTGATCGCCATGATCCGACGTGCCGCCGTGACCATGCGGGACGGCGTAGGCCCCGCCCTCAGGCTCGAACGGCGCTTCGATCGCGGCCGCCTTGCCGCCCAGCGCCGCGATCAGCGCGTCAAGCCCGCTGTCGCGGCGCAACCTGAGCCGGTTACCCAGAAACTGCACCGGGACATGGCGATCGCCGAGCGTCCAGGCAATGCGCGCGAGCGTCGGCAGGTCGGCGCGCACCTCGGTCAGCGGCTCCGCTTCGGCGACGACCTCGACGATGCTGCCGTCGTCGAGCAGCAGCGCATCGTCGGTGTGCAGCGTCACCGGCTCGGCGAAATCGAACTCGACGCGAGTCCCCTTTCCGCCGTAGACGCAGCCCCGCTGCGTCCGGCGCTGCTCGCCACTGAGGATCAGCGTGTCGACCACGCGCGTGCGAGGCTCACCCGAGCTCAGCACCTTGACCGCGCGCGGCATGGCGCCCGTCAGTTGAGCCGCGCCGGACGCTCGACGTCGGACGGCTCGGGCCTTATCTCGGCCGATGCGGGCCCGGTTGCGGCGGCGTGGGCTCCCTCGCCCGCGGCTTCGGCGGCCTTGCGCTGGTAAGCGTGGTAGGAGAACCAGCCGAACGGCAGGCTGGCAAGGAAAAGCACCGTGCCCGTGCTCAGCACCTCCCAGGGATAGCTGAGCAGCAGCGCGAAGAACACGACGATCAGCACGAGGACCGGCAGCACCATCTCGGGCGACACCCGCGTGCCGAGCCGCTTGCCGGAATACACCGGCAGTCGGGACACCATCAGGAATGCGACGGCGAGCGTATAGAGAAACGTCAACGGCGCCGGAAAGCCAAGCCCGGGAATCGCGAGAAAGTGCACATAGACCGGCAGCAGAACCGTGATCGCGCCGGCAGGCGCCGGCAGCCCGACGAAGAAGTTGGCGGCCCAGGCCGGCCGGTTGGGGTCGTCGATCATGACGTTGAAGCGCGCCAGCCGCAGGCCAGCGCAGATCGCAAAGATGAGCGCGGCGATCCAGCCGGCGCTGCGCAGATCGTGCAGCCCCCAGAAGTAGACCATCAACGCGGGCGCGACCCCGAAATTGACGAAATCCGCCAGGCTGTCCAGTTCCGCGCCGAAGCGCGACGTGCCCTTGATCAGCCGTGCGATGCGCCCGTCGATGGCGTCGAGCAGTGCCGCGAACACGATGAATGCCACCGCCCAGTCGAGCTTGCCTTCGACCGTGAGCTTGATGGCGCTCAGACCAGCGCACAGCGCGCCGAGCGTGATCAGGTTGGGAACGAGGGTGCGAAAGGGGATCGAGCGGAACCGGCGGCGCGCGGTTCCCGGGCGATCGGGCTCAAACGGCGAGAACGGCAGGTAGCGCATGGCGCCTAATATAATGCAGTTCCTCCTCCCGCGCCACGCGGTGGCTCGGCCCCCGGCGGTCAAATGCCGTCAGCCGGCCCGGAAGGCAATGCGAAGATCGGGCCTGAGCAAGTCCGCGATCACCGTCTCGCCGGCCAGGGCGGTCTGGCCTTCGGCGACGAGCGGCTGCATCCCGGCCGGCAGGTAGAGATCTAGGCGCGAGCCGAAGCGGATGAGGCCAATGCGCTCGCCGGCGCTGATCGTCATGCCCTCGCGCACGAAGGACACGATGCGGCGGGCCACGAGGCCGGCGATTTGCACCACCCCGATGCTGGCCCCCTCGGCGGTCGCGATGACGAGGCTGTTGCGCTCGTTGTCCTCGCTCGCCTTGTCGAGGCTGGCGTTCAGGAAGGCGCCGGGGTGATAGACCATTCGCTCGATGCGCCCGCTCGCCGGGCTGCGGTTCACGTGGCAGTCGAAAATGCTCATGAAGATCGAGACGCGCGGCAAGGGGGCGGTGCCGAGGCCCAATTCCGCCGGCGGAACGGCGCTGCCGACGCGAATGATATGGCCGTCGGCCGGCGCGACCACGATTCCCGGGCGCTGCGGGGTCACGCGCGGCGGGTCGCGGAAGAAATAGGCGCACCACAGCGTCGCGACGGTGCCAAGCCAGCCGAGCGGCGACCATAGCCAGAACAGGACCAGACTCGCGAGCGCGAAACCGCCGATGAAGGGGTAGCCCTCGGGATGAACCGGCGCAAGTTGCGCGCGCAGCGACTGGAGGATCGAAATGGTCACTCGGCGGCGTCGGCGGGCAACTGCGCCGCTCCGCCGTTCGCACCCGCGGCCTCCTCGGCCACCGGCGGATTGCGATTGGGCGCGCCAGCGTCCTCGCCGACCATTGCCAGCTTCTGGCGCGCCGCATCCGCCTCGCGCTGGCGGTTCCACATGCTGGCGTAGAGCCCGCCTCTGGTGAGAAGCTGCCCATGGGTTCCCCGCTCGACGATCTCGCCGCGGTCGAGCACGAGAATTTCGTCAGCGCCGACGATGGTGGACAGGCGGTGCGCGATGACCAGTGTGGTGCGATTGCGCGACACGCTCTCCAACGCGTCCTGAATCTCCTTCTCGGTGTGGCTGTCGAGCGCCGAGGTCGCCTCGTCGAGCACCAGGATCGAGGGTGCCTTGAGGATGGTGCGCGCGATGGCGACGCGCTGCTTTTCGCCGCCGGAGAGTTTCAGCCCGCGCTCGCCGACTTCGGTCTCGTAGCCCTTCGGCGTGGAGCGGATGAAGGCGTCGATCTGCGCCCAGGCGGCGGCTTCCTCCACCTGCTGATCGCTCGCCTCCCAGCGGCCGTAGCGGATATTGTAGCGCACGTTGTCGTTGAACAGCACGGTGTCCTGCGGGACCATGCCGATCATCTCGCGCAGGGACTTCTGCGTGACGTCGCGGATGTCCTGGCTGTCGATCAGGATGCGGCCGGCGGTCACATCGTAGAAGCGAAACAACAGCCGCGAGATCGTCGACTTGCCGGCGCCCGAGGGCCCGACAATTGCGACCGTCCTGCCCGCCGGCACTTCGAACGTGAGGCCCTTGAGGATCGGGCGCGCGGGCTCGTAGGCGAACCACACGCTGTCGAACCGCAGGCTGCCGTTGCCGACCACGAGCGTCCGCGCGCTGGACCGGTCCTTGATCTCCGGATCGCGCCCAAGAATGAGGAACATCTTCTCGATATCGATCACTGCTTGCTTGATCTCGCGATAGACCATCCCCATGAAATTCAGCGGCTGGTAGAGCTGGATCATCATCGCGTTGATGAGGACGAAGTCGCCGACCGTCTGTGTGCCGTTGCTGATGCCGTAGGCGCACATCACCATCACGCTCGCCACTCCGATGGTGAAGATAATCGCCTGTCCCGCATTGAGCACGGCAAGCGAGGTATATGACCGAACGCTGGCCCCTTCATAGCGCTCCATCGCGCGGTCGTAGCGCCTGGTCTCGCGCTCCTCGGCGCCGAAGTACTTCACGGTCTCATAGTTCAAGAGCGAATCGATCGCCTTGGTGTTGGCGTCGGTGTCGCTGTCATTCATCTTGCGGCGGATGCCGATACGCCATTCCGTCGCATAGTAGGTGTACCAGATGTAGATCGCGACGGTGATGAAGACGACCGCGACGTAGCGCCAGTCGAACACGAACAGCAGAACCGCCACCACCAGCGCCAATTCGATGACCGTCGGCGCAAGCTGCAGCAGCAACATGCGCACGATGATCTCGATGCCGTTGCGGCCACGCTCGAGGACGCGTGTGAGCCCGCCGGTCTTGCGCTCGAGATGAAAGCGCAGCGACAGCCGGTGCATGTGCTCGAACGTCATGATCGCGAGCCGGCGGACCGCGTGCATGGCGACCTTGGCGAACAGGCCGTCGCGCAGTTGCGTGAGCAGCGCCATCAGT
>Ga0209323_10000609_pt1 | contig 23115 bp, 17 predicted proteins | sample Rifsed19ft2_FD_184014 | JGI IMG/M metagenome (GOLD analysis project Ga0209323, IMG submission 184014) | Soil microbial communities from Rifle, Colorado, USA - sediment 19ft 2 (version 2) | ecosystem: Environmental > Terrestrial > Deep subsurface > Rock core/Sediment | place: Rifle, Colorado...
AGGGTAAATGCACGCCCGGTTCTCCCCGCTCTGCCTGTTCTTCCGATCCTGTGCACGTAATATTCCTCATCACGAGGCACATCATAGTTGAACACGGCTTCTATATCTTCGACGTCAATTCCCCTGGCTGCCACATCAGTTGCAACTAAAATCTCAACAGCGCCTTTTCTGAATTTGGACATGACCCTGTCTCTCTGAGTTTGGTTCATGTCACCATGAAGTCCATCAGCCAGGTATCCTCTTGCCTGAAGGTGACCCACCAGTTCGTCCACACGTTTCTTTGTATTGCAAAACACCAGCGATAATTTCAGGTCGTAGGTGTCAATCAAACGAGACAGTACCTCTGGTTTTGTCTGCTCTTTAACTTCATAATAAAACTGCTCGATACTCGGAACCGTCAACTCCTTATGTACCAGCTTTATAAATTCCGGATTTTTCTGATACTTTTTCGCCAAATTTAAAATAGCCTGCGGCATAGTTGCAGAGAAGAGAATGGTTTGTCTTTGTTCCGGAATTTTCTTAAGAATAAATTCAATGTCTTCCCTAAATCCCATGTCCAGCATCTCGTCCGCCTCATCCAATATGACTATTTTTACGTTATCCAGTTTTAAAGTACGGCGATCTAAATGATCCATTACGCGTCCGGGAGTACCGATAATAATTTGTACACCTTTTTTATATTTTGAGAGTTTTTTCAGCTCTTCTGCCACCTGGATGGCCAATTCTCTTGTGGGACACAAAATCACTGCTTGTACTTTCCTGCTTTCCGGATCTACCATCTCTAACGTTGGAATCCCAAAAGCAGCAGTCTTCCCCGTGCCTGTTTGCGCCTGACCAATGATATCTTTTCCTTTCAGAATATAGGGAATTGACTGATACTGAATTGGGGTAGCCTCTTCATAATCAAGCCCAGCAACTGCTTTCTGCATTTCTTTCGACAGATGTAAATCTTCAAATCTCAATTTTTCCATAGTTATACTATCCTTCATTTTAATGATTTCTTATCTCCCTTTCTTCCAAACACCACGCACATAACAATAAACCCTAATAAAATAGCACAAAACGTAATATATGCAGCAATCAACAATTTTCCATATAATCCACCCATGCTACCCCCAATCTGAACAAATATATTTTTAGATTCACGATTTAAGATATAAATCGTAGATTATAGCTTCTCGTTAACTTAGGCTTTCGGCGACTTTTTCAACGTAGCGCGAACTTTAGTTCGCTTATATCCTATGCGAACTCCATGCTGGTTCAGGCTTGCAGCCTGAACCGAAACATTTCGGTTCAATCGAGGACGATTGAACCAGCGAAAGTCCAAACTTACACACCCCTTTATCGTTCGACTGAGCACTCACGACGAAGTCCCCTCTCCCCACTTTCGTGAGGACATGTTTTTAGAGGGGAATCACACTTGTCCTCGACTTCGATCGGGGAAAAGTTTGAAATTCCTGTACGTTAAATTACACCTACATCCTTTTTTTGCAGCCATCCCTTTCTTACTTCTTTACCAACCTTTTCCTCAGCGCCCGGTTTCGATCCAGTCTCCTGTTTCACACCCACATAAACATATACATTGTACCAATCTTCTTTTTCTCCCTCGATCAGACACTCCGCACCGTTATGTACTTCAAACTTAGGTTCATACTCTTCTCCCGGTCCATACCGTACCTGGCATTTTGTGGTAATGATTACTCCATGACTCACACCTTGTTCGCTATAGATTTTAATTCCAAGCGATACTACCGCAATAAATAAACCGGCAGAAAAACCTATCATCAATCTCTTGAGCCATCCGTATTTGAGAATAATTAAGAAGAAAACCAACGTCATGAACACTACGTAAAGAGACACAGCTACTACGATTAATTCCTTTCCGTTCAATAGAAAATACCAGAAAAAAATCCTTCGGAGTACAACCGGGACTTCGTTCGGTAATTCTTTATCTTCTATGGAGTTTTTTACTAATTTCAGGTTGGCATCCAGGTCTGCATTTCTAGGCATAAGCCGCTGGGCCTTTCGATAATTTAATACGGACTTCCCCAATTCTTCCGTTCGGTAATAGGTGTTTCCAAGATTATAATATATCTGACCGTGCTTAAATCCATTTGCCAATATAGTTTCGTATTGAGATGCCGCCTCTTTTAACTTTTGGTCTGCCTCTTGATTATTTTTTGCTGCAATACCCTTTGCAGCCTGCAGATAATTTTCATTTGCATTGGTAAATAATTTTATAGCCTCATCCCTTGAGATTTTAGATTTCGGATTTCGGATTTCGGATTCTGACTCCCCGCATTCCGCACTCCGCATCCCGCAATTCAAAAAGAGAATGATGAGAAACGAAAAAAATATGAAGCGTATTTTCATTATAATTGCCTCTCCAGTTTTGTAATGAGTTGTTCAGCAAGCTTTAAAGAATGATCCATTTCTTCCCGTGTTCCGCCATCTTTCGAAAAGCGCCGATAATCGAAATCGGCCAAACAGCGATAAACCTCTTCAATTATATCGTCACCAACCCCTCGTTGCTTTAATAAAATGCCGGCCTTATCACCTGTAACACTTGCAGCAGAAATATTAAATTTATCCGCCAGATAATCTGCCATTGACTTGGAAAGAGATGAATAAAACTCTTCAGGAACATACCGGGAAAGCGCAGATTTTGCCACCACCAATCTCTTTTTTGCTATTGCATGCGCCCGTTTATCCCTGGCATATCCGATATCTGTTTGCAGTCTTTCTTTTTGTCTCGTTACAAAAAAAGAGGCAATGACTGCAATTGCCGGGATAGAAAGACACGCTATAAAAAGCGGGTTCGTATAAATGCGGTTTCCCTGGTTTCGCAACGAAGATAGATTTGTCATAATAGGCAGGATATCCTGGGTTAGTATTTGAGCTTGTTGTTTCGAAGATGCGATATTACTCCCTGAAAGCGTCAGTTGAATTGGCATTTCCTGTTCACCTGCTTCAACAACAATGGGTATAGGTTCTTTGGTAATTGTCCTGTACTGTCCTGCACGTGGGTCAAAAAAGCTAAACACGATTGCTGGAGTAGCTTTCAGATCTGCCTTTTGCGGTTCAATGACCTTACTAAACACCTTACGACCACGAATCAATTCCTCCCGATTGGTGATTTGGGTATTAGATTCGGCAGGATACAGTTTAAAATCCTTTTCATTATTCAACGACAGCAAAGGCTCATTTATTGTTTGAATGTTCCCTTCGCCGTAAACTGACATAGAAAGTGTGATTGGGTCTCCTACTTTTACGTGCTGTGTCTTCATCGAAACATCCATGTTATACGTGCCAACTGCTCCATTAAATTCTCTGGGTTTACCCTGTTCAGGCAAATGCTTAACCTTTACAGTAATTGACCCTGTCGTCCTCTCAACGGGATACCTCTTCTGCCCCCTGCCAAAGAAGTCATCGAAAAATGCATCTGAAAAAACATTGTCAAACGGTGAATCCCGTTGTTCTCTCCGCTGTTGAATAATTAAATTGCACTTTAATCTCGCCTGTGTTATCGCAAGTTCTCCGGAAACCATTGGGAAAAGGGCTGTTCGTAATTCCAAAACATTGTATACAATCCCATCCCGAATTTCTTCGTACTGCCGTTGGTCGCCAAGCTTTTCTTCCATAAAATTTTTCGTGGCTGGCGCCCCATAATCCAGATCAGCAACCGGCAATCCCTTTTGAAAATAAAATCTGAAGGAAAGCACAATCTGTTCGTATATATAGGCTTCGTTCTTGTCGGTACTCAATTCAACAAAAACAAGCTTACTAATGTCCGGCGCTTGTGAACCCGATGAGGTGGCAGTATCAACTACTTCCACGGTTACAGGACTGGAAGTGTAAACTTTCCCTTGGTATTCAACCGTAGACGGCCCAATGGTAAATTTACCTTTTGCGGCAGGCTGCAACACATACGTATACCCTTTACTGACGGAAACAACTCCGTTGATAATACTTGTCTCTGCTGATATTTTTGGGCCGAACAATAAGGTAAATCCATCGATGCTGGGAAATGAGGGTGGTGAAGTATCCTGCGTTCCGTGAATAGTAAGGGTCAATTGTAATCGATCATTTAATGTTAGGGAATTTCGATCAATGGTTGCTGTTAAACTAATATCCTCTGCAAATGTCTTCTGAATACATCCAAATATAATTGCGACCGAAATTAAAAAACCAAAATACCTGACGTATTTTCGCATTGTATAATATCCCATCTAAAACATAAATATTAAAAACAAATCACCAGTCCTTTTCAACAGACTTATGCTGGAAATGCTGCTTATCTCTTACCATAGCTCGTGCCTCTTTTTCGGACTGATTCAAGGCATCGAGCAATCGTTCCGCTTCCTCTTTCGACATCTGTTTCATTTCCTGAGGTCGCTGCTGTTGCTGCCCTTCGGGCTGGTCTTTTTGTTTATCTTTATCAGAGTGACTCTGATTCTCGTCTTTTTTGCCCTTGTTCTTTTCCTGTGGATCTTCCGGCGAGGGTTGTTTCTCTTTATGTGATTCCTGTTTTTCTTTGTCCTCACCCTTCTTTTCACCGGACTGTTCGTCTTTCTTATCCTGGTCTTCTTTCTGCTGCTGATCCTTTTGATCCTGATTTTGCTGTTTCTGCTGCTGTTCTTTCATCTTATTTTCAACATATTCATAGTTGTATTTGGCATCGTTTTTTAATGTACCAAGTTCTGTTGAAGCGGATACTGTTTCGTTAATATAATCCACCGTCTTTTTATAACATTCCAGCGCCTCTTTCATTTTACCCTGCCGATACAAGGTATTGCCCAGGTTAAAACCTGATTTTGCCTTCATTCCTATATCATCGGATTTTATTACCTTTTCAAATAATTGAAAAGCCTCGTTATATTTGCCTCTTTTGTACTGAACATCGGCAATGTTAAAATCCAATTGCGGTATTTCCGGGGAATCTATCTGTGCATTCACGTATTTATCCAACGCCCCGTCATAATTACCATCCTGGTAAAGCTGATTTCCGTCTCTCACATTATCCGCAAGTGGGTCTATCCAGCCTAATGATGCCCCGCCAAGTAATAAGGTCAGAAAAAAACCTAATAATTGGTACCTCTTATTCAATATGTTCATATATTCTATGGAAAATAACGATAAATTTTTCTTCGATGTAAAGCCCTTTCCCATAACCCAACTTTCATGCTTCCTTTGCGCCCTCTGCGCCTTTGTGGTGAATATTTACTTTCTTTCTATCCATCAAAGAACTTTCCAAGGCAATGAGAACAAGTGCGACAAAAAGAGGAATTTGAAAACGATTTATATATCTTTTCACCCGCTGAGTCTTATACGTGGACTCTTCTATCTTTGCAATGCTATCCTTGTAAATCTTCTCCAAACCCCACTGTGTTCCGTACGCTGGTGTATAAAGTCCATCCGTTTCCAGCGCAATTTTATTTAAGGTAATCTCGTCTAATCTTGACTTGATGACCTGTCCCTGTCTATCCTTCAGTAATGTATCATTACCACTTTCATCCTTAATCCTGATATAAGAACCGTCTTTCTTTCCCACACCCACCGTATAAATAACGATACCCTGTTCTTTTGCCTGCATGGCCGCCTTTATGGGGTCATCCTCATGATTCTCGCCATCGGTAATCAATATGACAGCCTTGTGATTTTTTGAATTTGTCTCAAAGGTGGAAATACTTTTTCTTATTGCCTCTGCAATGGCAGTACCCCCCAGTGGTATAATGTTTGTGTTTAAATCATTTAAAAAAAGGCGAAATGCTCCATAGTCCGACGTTAATGGGCAATAGGTAAACGCCGAACCTGCAAATGCAACCAGGCCAACCCTGTCTCCTTCCAACACATTTAATAAATCTTCGACCTCCCTTTTTGCCATTTCTAGCCTGTTGGGTTTCACATCATCAGCCAACATGCTCCGGGAAGTATCCATGACAATTACAATATCAATACCCTTTTTCTCCACCTCTTCCCAATGATACCCCCACTTTGGCTCAATGAGTGTGAATATTAAAAAAAGTACCCCCACGATTATCAATGCAGCCTTGAGCCATTGTCTCTTCCAATTAATTGAGAGTCCGGTTTTTTGTAATAACTCGATATTTGCAAATATATTCAAATCCTTCGCCTTTCTTCTGAAGACGAGGACGTATCCAAGAATTAAGAGTAAAATTACGGGAAGTAAATAAAGATAGTTAAGGTTTCCGTATTTCATAGATTAATGTTCAGAAATTTTCCATCTTGTATGATTCCCCTCTAAAAAGAGGGGATAAAGGGGTGTGTAAATTTTCCGCAACACACCCCCGGCCCCTCTTTTCAGAGGGGAGCTTTAAAACGCTACCTTTGGCAGCCTAATTTATGGTATTTTCCTGTATCTTGTTTTGGTTAAACCCAATTCAAATAATAATAACCCGAAGGCTGGCAGTAAAAAATAATGAAACAATTCGTTGTATTCCGTGTAGTGCGTTACCTCTGATTCTGTTTTTTCGAGTTTGTCTATCTGGCTGTATATCTCTTTCAGGGATTCAGTATCCGTCGCCCTGTAATATTTTCCATCGGTTATTTTTGCGATTTCCGTTAGAGATGCATCATCGATATCAATTTTTACTTGTCTCATTACCTTGTTCCCGAAGAGGTCTGCCGCTGGAAAAGGCGCCAGCCCTTTCGTGCCAGCACCTATTGTATAAATTTTAATACCAAAAGTTTTGGCTATTTCTGCGGCTGTAAAGGGATCTATTTCTCCCGCATTGTTTCTTCCGTCTGTCAGGAGAACTGTCACCTTACTCTTTGCCTTCGTGCCCCTGAGCCTATCCACAGACGAACTAATGGCAGAGCCTATCGCTGTGCCGTCTTCGATCATCCCGATCTCCACCTTCTCCAAAAGCTGCAACAACATCCCATAGTCGAGAGTCATGGGACATTGCGTATATCCCCGTCCGGCAAAAACGACCAAACCGATACGATCATTTATGCGCCTCTGAATAAAATCTTTCACCACCTGTTTAATGACATAAAGTCGATTATATCGTTTGCCCCCCATCTCAAAGTCTTCCGCTAACATACTTCCCGAAACATCCACAGCAAGCACAATATCTATCCCTTCCGTGGTTACTTTTGTTTGTTCATTTCCGTATTGGGGCCGCGCCAGGGCAGCCACAAGCAGCACAATGACTGCAGACCGGAGTATAATCAATATATATCTGTAACGTTGAAAAAATGAGGGTTTTAGTTTCTTCAGCGTCTCTAAAGAGGGAAAGAGAACTTGGTTTGCTCCCTTACGGCGGAGGTAAAAATAAGCTAAGGGTGGAAGAATAACAACAATTAATAAAAGTATTAAAGGATCATGAAAAATCATTGAACGCAATTATTATCTTTAAAATACTATATGGTTGATAGATGAATTTGCTCACCTTTTTCAATGGCATTCCATATATCTGATTCGGAAAGTTCTCTATCTATAAGAACATCAACTATCGCATGGAGAGCATCGTTGGTAGTTTTAAGAAGTTCTTCTATACCTCGCTCTGGTGTAAAATACCTGTTTATAATTATCCTGTCTTGTTTGTAAACTCGGGCACCTGCTAATTCTTTCCGATCACCCATGTCTTCCTCGTATTCCATTAAAATACCTTTATCCATGAACCCTATGTTTGAACACACCTTACTACCGTCTATCGTCAATACTTTAACATCCTGTTTCTTAGAAAGGATTTCCTTAATCTCCGGTGTACAATAAATACCCCACACTGTCTGCAAATTTTGTTTGAGTCTTGCATGTTCTTCATCTGAAATTTTACGCATTTGTACCCTTGATGACTTTTTACCTGTTTTACCGACAACACCTTTTCCGCGGCTCATATACTTATCTAAAAATTTTTCTGGCGCTTTTACCATTTTTTTACCCTTTTAAAAAGGTTTAAAATAAATGTTACCATCAATATTCCAAGACGAAAATTCAGACAAAAACAAATACCTTCCCTTGTTAATTACAGACAGGTTTTAAACCTGTCTCTACAAAATGTTACCCATTCATTTTCCCACAGCAAGCACCTCCTTCTCTCCTAAGCGTTCTATCGTTTCGTCTATAAATCGCTTTGCTGCATCATAGGTTTCTTTAATCTCAAAATTGGATGGCCCGTATTTAGCATATTTTACCATATCGCAACGCTCAAGGAATTCCCGAATCAATATTTTGTGAGTATCGTCTAATTGATTCGTATGTGCCATTTCCGTAAGAAATTCTTCAGTCGTACGCTCAGGCGCCAATAAACCAAATCGATCCTCAATATAATGGCGCAGAATATTGGTTATACGATAATAATATTCCTTGACTAAACCTTTCGCTATCAAATCATCCTTTGACAACCTCTCCAGTAATCCATAGGCAATCTCTTGAGGTGTTCTTCTGATGAATTGCTGTTCCTGAATTTTTGATCGCTTATTAAATTTATAGACTAATCCACAAATAACACCTGATAACAACAGAACTCCCAGACCAATAGAAATCCATACAATCAACCGCTTGAAACTCGTCGGTACGCCTACGGGAGGAAGAATATCTTTTATATCGCCTGAAATTTCTCCTTCTTTTAAGACCCCCTTGATGTCAATAATTACTTCATTTATAGCAACTTCACCATCACCCTGACTCCCTTTGTATTTTATTTTCAAAGAGGGAATCGTTTGACGACCAATTTCATATGAACTCAGCACGTATTCTCGTTCAACAACCAAATACCCGTCTTTTTCCCTTTCAGGCGTCCCGGCAAGGCCAGTTTTTTTTATAGTAAATACACCGATCTGCTCACCAATTTCAGGAAATTGTATGGTAATATCGCCCTTATATTTTACCTGAATTCCAAATTTTATTTTATCACCAATCGTTACTTCATTTTTATCAACATGCGCGGCTACCTCTACGAATGTCCTATTTTCAGTATCATTTGATTTTTGAGCAAAGGTAGTATCTTTTGAAAGTATTAGTGTATATACAACTACTACTAAAATCAATAGTTTACTAAATATCTGATACCTTTTTATAGCCATGTCAAATAAAGATTGTCTTTCAACAAATATTCTATGAATTTTCTTTAATATCTCTTTTCCCGTATCCTGAAGAATCGGACGATGGGCTCTACATAATGTCTGTTTGTATTGATCAGAATTTCATCAACGCCCATTGATCGGAACAACCTTGACTGCTCCTGCCTCCGCCGGTTGTTCAAAGCGCCAAATTCTTTTCTTGCGAGTGAGTCTGCCGTGTCAAGTAGTAGTATCTCGCCTGACTCTGCATCTCTTAATTCAACAAAACCCACGTTGGGTAATTCTTGTTCTCTGGGGTCTACAATGGTAATTGCAATCATATCATGCCTCTTGTTTGCAATACGCAACGCATGCGCATAGTCATTTGCTATAAAATCAGACACAACAAACGAAATGGTACGCCGGTGGTTTATCTTGTTTAAATATTCTAAGGCAACGGAGATATTTGTCCCTTTGCCCGTCGGCTGTGAACACAGAAGTTCCCGGATGACTCTCAGAACATGTTTTGGACCTTTTTTTGGTGGGATAAATTTCTCAATTTTGTCCGTAAACATAATCATGCCGACCTTATCGTTATTCTTTATGGCAGAAAACGCCAAGATTGCGCAGATTTCTGTTGCAACCTCATTTTTCAAATGCTTTATCGACCCAAAGTTTCCCGATGCGCTCACATCAACAAGAAGCATCACCGTTAATTCACGTTCTTCTACATAACGTTTAATGAAGGGGTGGCCCATACGGGCAGTCACATTCCAGTCAATAGTCCGGATTTCATCGCCAGGCTGATATTCCCGCACCTCGTCAAACTCCATACCCCGCCCTTTAAAAACGCTATGATACTCACCCACAAACGCCTCACTGACAAGACGACGGGTATGAATCTGTATCTGCTGGATTTTTTTTAATATATCTTTTGAGATCATAACTTATATCTTATGGCACTTCCACGTTGTCGAATATCTTTTGTATAATTCCCTCAGAATTTATTTCCTCAGCCTCAGCCTCGTAGGTCACAATCACACGATGACGAAGGACATCCATCCCTATAGACTTAACATCCTGAGGAGTTACAAATCCCCTGCCTTTTATAAATGCATGCGCCTTGGAAGCGAGCGCAAGATAGATTGTTGCACGCGGGGAAGCGCCGTATTCTATGAATTCTTCCAATTCCAGGTTATACGCCTTAGGATCCCTCGATGCGAATACGATGTCGATAATGTAATCCTTGATTTTGTCATCTATATAAATCTCATCAACTAAGGCACGCAGACGGAGAATATCTTTGGGAGAAATTACAGGATTCACATGAAAATCCTTTTTTGTTATTGCCATGCGTTCCATAATCTCACGTTCCTCCTTCTTATCAGGATACGTAACATTCAATTTAAACATAAAACGGTCTACCTGTGCTTCGGGTAACGGATAGGTACCTTCATGCTCAATTGGATTTTGTGTAGCCAGCACAAGAAATGGGTCGTCCAACTTAAATGTCTGATCTCCGATTGTAACCTGTCTTTCCTGCATTGCCTCCAGGAGTGCGCTCTGAACCTTTGCGGGGGCACGGTTGATCTCATCGGCCAGGACAATGTTGGTAAAGATAGGTCCCTTCCTCACCGTAAAATCACCGCTTTTGGGATTATAAATGAGGGTGCCGATCAAATCGGCAGGGAGTAAATCCGGCGTGAACTGTATCCTCTGGAAACCGGCTTGCAATGATTTGGCAAGCGTCATGACTGACATCGTTTTAGCCAATCCGGGAACACCTTCCAATAATACATGTCCGTTGGAAAGGATGCCGATTAACAGTCTTTCAATTAAATATTTCTGACCTACAATTACCTTACCAACCTCGTACATGAGGGTGTTCACAAAATCACTTTCTTGTTTTACCCTCTCTGTGATCTTTTTAACATCCGATTCCATCTACCCCCTCCACCGCAAATTATTGATTGTTTAAAATTAAACATGCCTTAACATTATGATTAATTCCATTAAACAAAAAACACTATAGAATTTGTTCCTTATTTTATCCACTCAATCATTTATAGATTTTTAACAAACACTTATGTATAACAAATTTTTCTGCTTTAGACAAGCATTCAATGAACACTATAAAAGTGCTTGACACCCTATGACAGAGATGCTACGATCATTTTGTTTTGGCATTAAAATTTTTATAAAACATTTTAACGAAAAGTGTAAATATTGCTCCTGATTACAGCAGCATTTAACTATTAAACAACGATTCACATAACAATCCTGTGCGTTTATATCATAAAGTTATAGCCTAAAACAGAGAAAAAAGTAAATAAACGTTGTCTAAAGATATTCCTGTAGTTTTGATCATTGGTAAACAAAATGTCGGCAAGACTACACTTATTAAACTTATTATACCCCGACTGAAGAAAAAGGGATATCGTGTCGGTACCATCAAGTACAATATTCCTTATTTTGAAATTGATTACCAGGGAAAGGATACTTATACATATTACAAGGCAGGGGCGGATGTAGTTTCTATATCCTCACCGGAAAAACTGGCAATCATTAAACGGGTAAACCGAAGACCGCCGTCAATAAAAGAGATCATTAAAAGTAATTATTGTGATGTTGACGTCGTGCTTGTCGAAGGGTATAAAAAGTGGCGATACCCTTACATCGAGATATATAATGACCACAGACACATGGAACCGGCAGTCAAAGAGCGTAAAAACCATTTAAAGATTGCAAGCGAAACAAAGACCGTGTCTCCCATACCAACTTTTAAAAAAAACGATTTGAAGAACATCTTAAAATTTATAGAATCAAAAATACATGGATAAACTCGATTGGAGGTGATGAGTATTTCCGGTAAACATCATGAAATTTATTACGAATCAAAACGTATTCCGTAACTTTTACTGCTCAATAAGATACCATTTTTAGGAGGATATTTCGTTGAAAAAGATTTTTAGTTATTGTGCAATCCCTGTTGCAGCGATGTTTGGTTTATATCTTGGGTTTGCCAGTTCTACGGTAAATGCAGGAGATGTCAGCAAAACATACAAAGATACCTGTGAGTTATGTCACGCTGCGGATGGTAAGGGCAGCGAGGCTGGAAAACAATTCGGTGTACCTGACTTTTCGAGCGCTGACTATCAAAAGTCCAGGACAGATGCACAGATGAAGGAATCAATGACCAATGGCACAAAGAATCCCAACTATGTAAAACTCTCAGACCTTGGGGTTGACCTTGCAGACCTTGACGCCCTCATCATAGTAGTTCGTGCATTTTCCAAATAAATTAAAACCCATCCACAGGTTTTAAATAACACGATTAAAGCATAGATAGAAGGGTAGGATATAAAATATTCTACCCTTTTCTTTTGTGTATGCAGGTTGAATATGCATGGAGAAATAATAAAAATAGATGGTTCTTTTGGTGAAGGTGGTGGACAAATCCTGCGTACCGCCCTTTCACTATCAGTAATTACCCAAACTCCCTTCGAGATATATAACATCCGTGCCAATAGGAAAGTGCCCGGACTCAGCCACCAGCACCTCCAGGCAGTCAACTCCACAGCCCAAATCTGCAATGCGGAGGTTGTAGGAAATCAACTCCGATCCACAGACCTCAAGTTCTACCCGGGGGAAACACAGTCCGGTACGTATCACTTCAATATTGGCACTGCAGGTTCTGTCGCTCTTGTTTTACAAACCATTTTCTATCCCCTGAGTCTGGCGAACAAGCCTTCTTCTATTACCATTATCGGGGGCACACACGTTACCCACAGTCCCTGTGTTGATTACCTCAAGCAGCAGTGGCTGTCCTTTCTCAAAAAGATTGGCTTTGATGCAGAGATAGAAACCCTTAAAGCCGGGTTTTACCCACGCGGTGGTGGTGAGATTCTCGTCAAAATAAACCCGTCAAACCCGCAGTACCCACTATGGATCAGCGATAGAGGAAAACTCATTCAAGTGGAAGGGTTGTCTACCGTAAGTAACCTGGATGTAAACATTGCACAACGACAGCAGTTACAGGCGGAAAAAAGGTTTCTAGGACAAAACATACCCCACGAAATATCTTTAAGTGAAATTCCATCATTGGGAAAGGGAACTATGCTTCTGCTCGTGGGAAAATTCGAATACAGCCAGTGTTGTTATTTTGGCTTAGGTGCGATTGGTAAGCGCGCTGAAACCGTTGCCGATGACGCCTGTAATGAATTCTTCACTTTTCTAAAAACCAAGGGTGTCATAGACGAATATCTAGCAGACCAACTCATCCTCCCCCTCGCTCTTACAAAAGGAACATCACAATTTATCACACCCAGAATTACGCAACATTTGCTAACGAACATAGAGATTGTAAAGTTGTTTTTGCCCGTAACTATCGATGTCTCTGGAAGCTTAAATGAGGAAGGGTTTGTAATAATCCATTCTAGGTAAGTTGGAAGGACGCCTATAACTTTTGCACAAGTGCAGATAACATCGAAAATTATAAAGACATTTTTTTGCTTGCTTTTAAAATAAAAGAGGTTATAAACTTTCGTGTAGTAAACACAATAGGTCTTCCAGTTTTGACAGATTTAACAGAAAGGTGACGGTGAGATTATGAGAAACAAATCACTCAGTCTTTCACGAAACAGATTTAGTCTTTTATGGTTCATAGCAGCCATGGTTTTATTCTCTGCTATGGTAACCGTTAACTTATCTACCTTCACATCAGCACAGGCAGGTCTGAAGTCGACAGCATCACTACCCCAAAAAATTTCAGCAAAAGTATCTCGTGCTGTTGCCATGAAATCAGCTTTTTCCCCAACAGTATCAAGTGAAATTACAACTGTCGATGGTAAATCAGACATCTTTGCTGCCGGATTAACATCCGAACCAGCATTTGATGGGGGAGGCGGTTCACTGCCGATTGAAATAAGTTTATCCGGGGGAGTTACCAGCGTTTCTTTTTCAGCAACGGGACAGACAAATTGCTGCGGCAGTACTCCCAATTCGCCACCTGACGGCGGTTCAGATTTATCTCCCACAGATATAAATAACTATGGTGGAATCAGCGGTATTAAAGCGCCCAATACTATGATGCTCGTAGGCGTATTTCTTGGCTCCGGATCACCCTCATCGACTTCACCATCCATTCTTGATTTTAATACCATTGGAATGGACTTTACAACACTATCTCCTGAGTTACAGCAAACCTTCTTTGTAGGGGATGGACTGACATCGGGTGGAGAAAGCCAAGCCTTTATTGTGCCAACCGGAGCTACTCGCCTTTTTCTCGGCATAGCAGACGCAGGCGGTTTTAAGGGAGACCCTTCCTGGTATGATGACAACACCGGTTCTTTTGAAGTCACAGTAACACAGCAGACTACAAGTGCTACACCTGCCCCCACATCAACCCCACCACCTTTACCAACAACAGCACCAACATTACCACCCATACAGGGAGAAACCAGCGACGTCTTTGGATATGTAAGTGATTCTAATGGAGATGCACTGCAAGGAGTCACTGTGAGTATTGTAGGAAATAGTTTTTCAAATCGTACAGAAACAGACGCCGATGGCTATTATGAATTAACAAACCTTGCAGCGGGAATCTACACGCTCACATACGGGAAAGAAGGCTACCAAACCGAAACCGTGGATATAACCCTTAAAGAAAATGATGTGCGAGACCTTGGAACGCTTACCCTGGAAGAGGAACAAGCCGTGAAGACTACCATCTCTGGCTACGTTGTGGATGCTGATGAAAATGCGATCCAGGGAGTCACTGTTACCGCTAAAGGCAGTTTTTCCTCAGATAACGCTGAAACAGACGCCGATGGCTATTATGAATTAACAAACCTTGCAGCGGGAATCTACACGCTTACATACGAGAAAGAGGGCTATCAAACCGAAACCGTGGATATAACCCTTAAAGAAAATGATGTGCGAGACCTTGGAACACTTATCCTGGAAGAAATTACAAAAACCAAAATCTCCGGCTTTGTTATGGATATCAGTAATAACCCCATTGAATCTGCTAAGCTAAGTCTCAAAGGTATTAAAACAGGCTATAATAGTACCACCTCTTCCGATGCAGATGGGTTCTTTGAATTCTCAAACTTAGAGGCAGATACCTATGTAATCATTGCAAAGAAAAAAGGTTACAAGAACGCCAAACAGACACTAAAGCTTGGAGATGGAGAAGATCGTGAAATAGAGATTGAGATGAAAAAGACAAGCAAGAGAATCATAAAAGCATTCATACATTAATATTTGTGGTTGCGTGATTATGATATTCCTGTAATTAAGGAAATTTTATTATAGTTTCTTGTTAAGATTAATCCCCCCTTACCGTAACAGGTAAGGGGGGATTATTTTTTATGGACGGAACTGTTTTATTGAGTCTGGGGACGAATCCGTTTAGTAGTTTTAGTAAAGTTTGAATTCTTGTGCTAAACAACTAATCCCTTTCTGTGTTTACCCTGCCATATCCCTTTGTCTTCCAGTCTTTGTCGTAAACTGTAATATGAATTTACCTTGAAAGCCTTGTAAAGACAAGTAAAATGATATGTGTATCAACACATGCAAATCTAAAAAATTTGAGTTCCTAAAAAAATAAAAATGTCAAAACCCATTGACAATGACATAAGAAAACTTGCCGTATCCGAACAGGATAAAAACATAGTCGTAACGGCCGGTGCAGGAACGGGCAAGACCACCCTTCTTGTTAATCGAATGTTGCATCTGCTTTTGGGCCATAAAAGATTCCAAACGGAAGAAAGCCCCATCCTCAGGATAGTCGCCATGACCTTCACAGAAAAGGCCGCCAGTGAAATGAAGATACGATTGATGCAGGAACTTGAAAAGATCGTATCCTTTATCAATGGACATGCCTCACAGGACGAGGAAAAGAAATTAGAAGAGCTTCTTTCAGATATTTGTGATATTTACCACACGACACCTGGTGAGATCGAACGCCGCGCAAAGAAGTCACTGGAAGATATTGACAAGTCTCTTATTGGCACTATTCACAGCTTTGCGGCCTATATCCTGCGACTTTATCCCATTGAATCAGGAGTGGCGACTGGATTCGTAGTTGATGAAGGAGATATCTTTGATGAACTCTTTGACAAGGAATGGACAAAGTGGCTGGAAACGGAACTTGCGCTTAATTCGTCAAATGCAAACATCTGGAAGAACGTACTTAAACGATTGGACATCGAGCCTCTCAGGGAATTTGCCAAACGATTATCAGGATTTGCTATCCCATTAGATTCTCTTACTATCGAAGCTGATAATAACTTTATTGTGTTATCCTTTATAGACTCCTTAATTGATAAAATCCTTACCATTATCCCATCCTGCGAAAAGCCCAAGAACAATCTTCTCACACAATTACATGAGCTGTCGAAGATTTTGGAGTCGGTAAAAAAACAAGGCATCGGTTATTTGAATACGCTAGAGTACGACCTCGATAAGGATGTATCTAAGGCAAAAACCGGTTGGACTGAAGAGGGATTTTCAACTGCATATGAACTTGTAAATGAGTGTCATGCACTCTTAAGGAAATTAAAGACTGTTGATGAGGCATTTGTCACAACCACAATAGGCCTCCTTCTCCCTTTCGCAAAAGCCTTTCGGCAAACATATTTGTCACAGGGCTATGTCTCTTTCGACGGACTTCTCACCATGACCCGAGATTTGCTGCAAAATAAAGCGTTTCGTTACATTCGTGAAAAGCTTAAGAACGAGTTCAGGGCCATACTCGTTGATGAGTTTCAGGACACCGATCCCGTCCAATATGAAATTGTTCTTTTCCTTTCTGAAGAATTGGGACATTACAGCAAAGACGCCCGCAAGGTAACCCTTGAACCGGGAAAGCTCTTTATCGTGGGGGACCCCAAACAGTCAATTTATGCCTTTCGCAGGGCTGACATCGAGGCTTATGAGCAAGTGGTAAAACAGGTGTGCGGGAATGATGAAACCCTAAGATTGCAGGAAAATTTCAGAAGCCATGCAGGTATCATTGAGGTTGTAAACCAATTATTTGACGGAAGGATCATGAGAGAACAACCTGGCTTACAACCCCGTTATGTTCCTATCCATGCAAATAGACAAAAAAAATACCCCTCGCAAAAAGTCGAGGTTATTCTCGTCACCGACAAAGATGGGGAAGAACTCAAGGCAGGCGATGCCAGAGAGGCCGAGGCTGAGTGGATTGCGCGATGGATTACAAAACACGTGGATAACGAAACTATTCAGGATACATTGGCAGAAGATACACTTCACAAACTTAAATACAAAGATATCGCCTTGCTACTGCGCGCATTTACGCAGGTAAGGCCGTATGTTGAGGCGCTCAAACGATACGGTATCCCATACATTGTAGAAGGAGAAAAATACTTTTACACCACACAGGAAATCCTCGATTTCATGAACCTCCTGCGCATCATAGAAAATCCGCATGATACAATCGCCCTGGTGGGTGTACTGCGTTCGCCCATTGTGGGCTTAACGGATCGGGAGACATATGAGCTAAAAGAAAACCTTCTATTCGACTACCGCAAATCTATTTCAGGTAAACCCCTCCTGAGCCGCAAACTCACACAGATGGATAAAAACACCCCCTCTCCATCCCACCCTCCTCAAGGAGGAATGAAGCCGGAATTACAATCAATCACCCCCTCTATTTCCCCCTCTTGTGAAGGGGGGGATGGGGAAGTAAAAAACTTATTTTCAGATTTAAGAAAAATTGTAGAACCATTTTATGATTTTTTAAGAAGAACTCATGCGCGTGCTGGCACAATCCCCGTATCCCAACTCATTACGGAAATTTTTGACAATACCCACGTCGCTGAGATCACGGCATGCGCCTGGCATGGCGAACAGAAATTGGCTAACCTCTGGAAGCTTTACCAGATGGCATGCGACATGGAACAATCCGAAGGCATTTCCTTAAAAACATTCATAGAACGCATCAAGACGCGTATAAAAGAGGCAAGAGAAGAAGGAGAGAGTCCCCTTTCTGACGAAACACTGGATGTCGTGAAAATCCTGTCCATCCATAAATCAAAGGGTCTTGAATTCCCTGTCGTAATCATGGGCAACCTGCATGGTGAAGTGAAAAAAGACAATGAAATACTGGACTCCGCGGTGTTCGATTGGACTACGTCCACAACGGGCATTGTAATTGGCAAAGGGAATCAACAGGTGCGGAATCACCAGAGTATTGTAATTGAAAAAAAGCTGAATGATCGCTCATGGGAGGAGGAAAAGCGCGTCCTGTACGTAGCCATAACGCGGGCAAAGGAACGATTAATCCTTACCGGCGCATTGAAGGATGACGATAAATCCTATATGGGACTAATTACACAATCGGTAAGAGATGTTACGGGTATTGAGCTTGGCGACGAAACATTTATGAGCCTTTTGTCCACAAAGGAAGAACAAAATTTACCACCCTCCCCAAACCCCTCACATCAAGGGATGGGAGACTCAGGAAATTTGGCATCGGGGAATGAGAATAAAATAGATGAGGGGAAATCTCCTCTCCCCTTGCGGGAGAGGGTTGGGGTGAGGGGTACTTTAAAAGGAAAATTCCATTTAGGAAATTCTGAGGTCTTCGTTGAACATTTCAGATTTGATGGGACACACCGTGCCTTAAAACCCACAAAAGAGAAGAAAATAGATATCGACTGGACAGCTTTTGTCGAAATATGGAAGAAAAGAGAGGCTGCAATGATTGAGGCGACCAGGAAGTCTCTCTTTATCTCTCCATCGACCATTACCGATGAAGAAACGATTGCGCACGATATGATCCCTGTCCCGAGTAGAGTTGAAAGAGCTTCGGAAACCCATCCAAACCACGCTGCGTTGATTGGTTCCATCTGCCACCGTGTATTGGAGGGATGGGATTTACATGGATCTCCCCAAGAGCTTCAAAGGTCAGTCGAGTCTGTCGTAAAATGGGCCATTACCTTTGGAAAAGGTGATGTAGAATCACCTGCTCAATTTCAAGGAGAGGGTTTTACATATCAAGGAGAGAGTATTCCCCTATCCCCTCCTTGCGAAGGATGGGAAAAAGGGGAGGTTATAAAACCCCAATTTACTCCATTTACTACCTTACAAATCCAAGACACAGAATTGATAAAAGCAGAGGTACTAAAGATGCTTTCCGACTTCATTGACTCAGAGGCTTATAAAGAATTACAAAATGCACAAATACTCGGACGAGAAATACCCATCCTGCTCAAGTGGAACGGGCAGATTATGAGGGGTACAATTGACATCCTTTATAAAATAGGCAACCGTATCATCATCGCCGATTATAAGACAGACCATGTTAAACCATCCGACCTTCTAGCAAGGGCGGAGAAATATCAACATCAGAGAGAAGTTTACATTGAAGCCGTCAAACGTTGCCTTAACATAGACAACCCCGAATTCAAACTCATCTTCCTCCGGTTGGGCAATGCCGTATCTATTTGATTGCTTTTCAATGAGATATTTATAAATTAAAAAGGATTTCTGATTTTGAGAAAAAGACAGGAAAAAGGTTCGCCTGTTTTTATGAGATATAGAGCTTTTTGATTGTCTTCACGTTGTTATGGTAACACATTAAAAACGATAAAGCTCAGTGGCCGAAGTCCACCGGAGCGTGTTAGCCCAATAGCTTGTCATAATCAGAATGACTTCCAATCCAAATCCAGAGCAATCCTTCTGGAACCTCAACGGCCAATGCTCTATAGTGGAGACCAACACGAACAGATCGGTATTTACCAATTCTTTTGAAGTGAAGTGATGGGTGTAACGTGTCAACTTTTAACAGTTCAAAACTTCTATCTGCCAGTTCCTGCACAACCGCCGGAAGCTGCTGGTAGCAAGCCCAGAAATCAGGAGAAGCAAAGTGTTTCAAAGTTCTTTTGTGCTGCCTGCTTTGTGCGCCGCAAGAGCTTCTCCTGCAAGCTTATCAAGCCTTCCAGCCTGAACATCCTCTTCAATCTGCCGGTCCCACTCATCTGCGTCATATTCGCGGAACCAGTTCCTAAAAGCTTCGAGTTCCGCACGGTTAAGCTTCCTGACTTCATGTTCAATTTGCTTGATTCTTGTCATAATCTCATTTCTCCATTGTAATATATTTTAATAAGAACTTGAGAGGATTACAAGCGTCAAAGTGGAGCCAATTGGGGGATTCTTTCTTTCATAAATAATTTACACATAACATTCATTTCTATCTTTATTCTATAAATGTCAGCATGCTATATCATGCCATATCAGTTGTCAAATGAAAACCGATAGAAATAAAATCCTTGAAATATTAAAAGCATTGTAAGATAATCCAGCCATCATAAGCAAAATTTAAAAGGAGTATCGATATGTTTCCTACGAAGTCAACATTGTACATTCTGCCTTTATTGTGTATTTTAGCAATCACAACTGCATTTAGCATATGTGCTAATGAGTCTGGTAAAAGCAATATTCTGAGCCACAATATTGAGATTGAACTTTTTTTGAAAGAGCACAAGTTAAAGGCAGTTGACCATATGCTTGTACCTTACGAGAATTCGGAAAAGGTTTCATTTTTTATTAACAAATCATTTCAAGTCTTATCCGTTAGTTCCTCAAACAGGAAGTTAGATTTTAAGGTTGCATCGAATGGAGATGGACAGCGTTTGGAGATCGCAATACCAACAGATTTGAGACAATCCGATAGCGTAATTTTAGATATTGCATACGAAGGATGTCTTTTTGAAAAGCACATTTCGCAAGAGAAGGAAGACGTTGGCGAAACTACCGGCGTTATTGGCGAGGAAGGGGTTTATTTAAGCCCTGCATGCGCTTGGTATCCGGATATGCCAGGCTCACTGGCAACTTTCAGGGTAACTATTACAACGCCTGCTGGATATGAGGCCGTGACGCAGGGTACTTTTGTAAGCAAAAAATCTGACGCCAACAAGATTTATACAACGTGGGAAGAAAAAAGCGTGTCTGAGGACTGCTATCTGGTAGCCGGGAGGTATACGGTAACGAGTATCAAGCATAATGGAATTGATATTTATGCCTATTTCTTCCCTGAAGAGCAGGGTCTGGTAGAAACGTACATAAACGCCACAAAGCGCTATCTGGATATGTACCAGAAACTCCTGGGGAATTATCCATACGGAAAGTTCGCCATTGTCGAAAATTTTTTCCAAACGGGTTATGGCATGCCTTCTTTTACCCTGCTGGGGAGCACCGTTGTAAAATTACCCTTCATCGTGGATACCTCGCTGGGACATGAAATTCTGCACAATTGGTGGGGCAACTCGGTCTTTGTGGATGAATCCCAGGGAAACTGGTGTGAAGGGTTGACCGCCTACATGGCTGATTATTATTACAAAGAACTCAAAGATACTGCTTCTGCCGATGATTATCGCAAAAATATCTGCAGAAAATATACGAATTATGTAACCGGACAAAACGATTTCCCCTTAAAAAGGTTTATCGGCAGAAAAGACCAGGCAACCCAGGCGATTGGATATGGAAAGACGGCGATGGTATTCCACATGCTGAGGCAAATGGTCGGAGATAACCTGTTTTATCAATCACTCAGAAGGTTTTATAAAGATAAAATCTGGCAGCAGGCCGGTTGGAAAGATATTCAGCACATATTTGAAGATACCTGCAAAACGGACTTATCCTGGTTCTTCGAGCAGTGGGTTAACCGAACAGGCGCGCCGTTTATCGAAATGGGCAAAACTGAAGTTACGCAGTCGAGCAATGGCTGGTTGACGAGGGTAGAGGTCATCCAGACATGTCCCCAAACATTATTGGGGAAAGGTGAACCGTATCGCCTTTTTGTGCCGATTCACATGGAACTCGATAGCGGGAATTTTTATACCGTTACGGAAATAAAAGAATCGTCCAGCGCCGTTGTTATCCAAACAGCATCCCAACCCGTACATATCACCATAGACCCTCAATGCAATGTGTTTCGACGTCTGCATAGAGAAGAAATTCCACCCACGATAGATTTCATACTGGGGGATAATGATAAAATCATCGTGTACCCGACTGTTGGCGAGGATTCTTCGCAAGCGGCGTACAAAAGACTTGCGGAATCTTTAGTAGACAAACATGGGATCGTAAAGGCAGATACCGAGATTACAGAAACGGAAATGGCACAAAAAAGCCTGTTCATTCTGGGTGGACTGGCTGAGAACAAACTGGCGAAATTATTTCTCGGTAATTTACCCGAAAATTTCACAATTGAGGAAAAGTCGTTTATGGTGAACAAAGTTACCTATCACGATACGGGTAACGCCCTTATCGTGACTTTCAGAAACCCTAAGAATAGAGACAAAGGCATTGCCTTGTTCTTAGGGCTCAGTTCGGATACGATTAAAAATGTGGGATTCAAGCTTCCGCACTATGGAAAGTACAGCTACCTCCTCTTTGCCGATGGAAAGAATGTTGATAAAGGCACCTTTGCCATAACCGATAGCCCACTGCAACGCTACATAAAAAAATAAGTTTATCTTTTCGTGGGTATGAAACTTTTGCTTCGGCAAATAGAATCAAAAATTATAAATGGAAATACTATTCCATTTTCATTTGTGAAATTACATAGAGCAGCGAAAAAACTTATCGAAAAAAGAAGTTTTTGTAAAGAGAAGGATGTATTGAAAAAGTTTCTTTAAAATAGTGGTTTTTAGCTTTAATTTGAATTTACTTCAGGATTTTTACTTTACACAATATAATATTCAGGTTCAAGCTAGGCCTACGCAGCTCCATTAATAAAGAGGGATTCTCTATGCCATACACCGTATAGCCCACATAAATGAAATGAAAATCCTATGCAATCAAGTTACAAACTTGAACTCACCTGATTAACCATTTTTAAATGATCGCGATATCCAATACGTCGCTACAAAATTTGTGGATTTGGAATAAGGTAAATTCCCACTCGTTTATATATGGTCAATACTTCCTTGAAATTCTTTACGAACCTCGTGTAATATCTTCAACCCGCCATTTTCCAGCATCCTTCGGGCGAGTTCTTCTCCGATCTTCGCTGCCAGATTCTTATGACCGCTGTGTCTATCCAGTATGGCATGG
>Ga0209323_10000610_pt1 | contig 23087 bp, 19 predicted proteins | sample Rifsed19ft2_FD_184014 | JGI IMG/M metagenome (GOLD analysis project Ga0209323, IMG submission 184014) | Soil microbial communities from Rifle, Colorado, USA - sediment 19ft 2 (version 2) | ecosystem: Environmental > Terrestrial > Deep subsurface > Rock core/Sediment | place: Rifle, Colorado...
AAAAGCTAAAGGGTCTTGAAAGGAGTGGGGCTTTAGAATTACTGACTTCTAACATGTAGAACTGCCCGGGATCAGGATCAGTTGCTGGTTCCAAAGGCTTTATAGTCAGAAGATTGTTTTTGTTGTTTAAAGGAAGGTTGCGTACTATTTCTGCTCTGAAGAACCTACTCAAAATTAATCTCTAATATCTCATACTCCATGGTTTTTGCAGGCGCTTTGATTACAACTGTATCACCAACTTTTTTCCCGAGCAATGATCTGCCTACAGGAGAGTTTATGGATATTTTGCTGTTTTTTACATCTGCTTCATCAGTGCCTACAATTATAAATATATTTTCCTCGTTCGTGTCTGTATCTAAAACCTTGACCTTTGCACCAAAAGCAACCATCGACTGATTTATTTTAGAGGGGTCTATAACTTGTGCCATGGCAAGTTTTGCCTGAAGCTCCCGTATCCTGCCCTCAATAAAAGACTGCCTTTCCTTTGCAGCATGGTACTCTGCATTCTCAGAAAGATCACCATGCGACCTTGCTTCTGCAATTGCCTTTATGATTCTTGGTCTTTCCATCTTCAGGAGTCTTTCGAACTCCTCCTGGAGCTTCTGATAGCCATCAGGTGTCATCGGAACTCTTTGCATAGTACTATCAAATGCCTCCTTTGAGTAAATTAATTTAACACTTTTTTGATAAATTTTTCTATATTAGATAGCACTACTATAATCCTAAATTGTCACCCTGAACTTGTTTCAGGGTCTCAAAATAATTTTCTTCAAGAGATGCTGAAACGAGTTCAGCATGACAGGAATGTAAAGCATCACCATTTGTTAACGGATTATAGTCAATTTCAGATTAGGAGAAGTAGTTTAAATGCGTTTCTCGAAGATGTTTATATCAACATTAAAGGAAGTTCCTGCTGAAGCAGAGGCTATCAGCCATATATTGATGTTGAGGGCTGGATATGTCAGACAACTCGCAGCAGGCTTATACATTTATCTACCTCTCGGTTTCAGAGTCATTGAAAGGATAAATAAAATCCTTCATGAAGAGATGAATGCCATAGGTGCTCAGGAAATCACCATGCCTGCACTTCATCCGTCAGAGGTGTGGCAGGAGACTGGAAGATGGGATGAAATCGGAGAGGAAATGTTCAGACTGAAAGACAGAGGTGGGAGAGACATGTGTCTTGGAATGACGCATGAGGAGATTATAGCGTGGCTTGCAGCAAAGGAAATCCGTTCATATCGAGAGCTGCCTCAGATATGGTATCAGATTCAGGTAAAACTCAGAGATGAGGCAAGGCCGAAAAGCGGAGTTCTCAGGACAAGAGAATTCCTTATGAAAGATAGTTACAGTCTTGATGCAGATGAAGAAGGACTCGAAAATAGCTACCAGCTTCATGCTGAAGCCTACCACAAAATATTTTCGAAATGTGGACTCAAGTATTATATGGTTGAATCAGACCCCGGAATGATGGGCGGTGCAAAGGCTCATGAATTTATGGCGCCAAGCCCTGCTGGAGAAGATGAGATAGCGTTGTGTGACGGTTGTGGATATGCTGCAAATGTTGAACTTGCTCTCTCCATCCCTAAAAAGATAGAAATACAAAATTGGGTTCTTGAAGAAATACATACGCCAGAAAAAAGAACTGTTAAGGAAGTATCAGATTTTCTCAAAATTGATCCTGAATACTTCATAAAAAGCATTCTTCTCATCAGTGATAATGGTCCTGTCCTTACCCTTGTGAGAGGTGATCAGGAATTACATGAAAAGAAACTCAATAAGATCATTGGAAACCATAGGCAGGCGCATAAAGAAGAAGTAATAGAAATACTCGGGGTTGAGGCCGGGTTTATTGGTCCTATGAATCATAAAATCAGAATAGTTGCTGATTCATGCCTTAAAGATGGAGTGTACGTCAGCGGTGCGAATAAATCCCATTATCATAAGAAAGGAATACAACCGGGAAAAGATTTCACTGCTGAATGGCTTGATATACATATTGCAAAGGAAGGAGATTTTTGCACCAAATGCAATACACCTATCAGAATAGAGAATGCTATTGAGGTAGGAAATATCTTCATGCTCGGCACAAAGTATTCACACCCTATGAAGGCTTTCTATCTTGATAAAAATGGGCAGGAAAAACCGATTATCATGGGAAGTTATGGAATCGGTCCTGCAAGGATTGCAGCAGCAGCAATAGAACAGAACAACGACAGAGATGGTATCATCTGGCCTAAAAGTATAGCCCCCTTTGATGTGGAAATACTGCCCTTGAATATGAAAGATCAGAAGACAGTAGAGGTTGCTGAAGAACTAAACAAGGATTTGTCTGAGGCAGGCATTGAAGTACTGATGGATGACAGGGAAGAAAGGGCCGGAGTGAAATTTAAAGATGCTGATTTAATAGGGATCCCCACACACATCATCATTGGCGAGAAGAATCTCAAAGAGGGACTCGTTGAGATTAAGGATAGAAGGACAAAGGGAACAGCGAAAGTCAAGATTGAAGATACAGTAGAGAAAATTAAGGACAAGCTATAAGATTGCTTAGTGACAACTTCCAATTGAAATTTATCCGCTTTGTGTCATTCCGCACTTGATGCGGAATCCAGTTTCCTTATGAGACCCTGAAATAAATTCAGGGTGACAGAACACCATCTCTGAACAGTTTGATTCATAGGAATAACAAGAGGAGCAGTAATACCGACATATGATTTTGAGATACTCTGTAGCTTAATGTGGGAAATTAATTATAGAGGCTTTTAAAAAAAGAGGGGATATCAGGAAAATATGCCATGAGATGCAAGCCATCAATCCCCCCAACTTATATTTCTTTTAAACGTAGAAATATCAATTATAAATCTATGAATAATTTTCATCCATAGGATGAATAAAAATGATTTATTTGTCAAGAGAATAATTATTTTTAATCTAATAATTTAAAATTTATATTAAACAGTAAAATCAACCATTCTTTCCTCTCTAAGTGCTCTCTTAGATAAAGGGCTTCGTGCTTGATAGCGTTTTATTTTTTCTTCTTCGTTAAAAAAAACGGGGGCTGGGGGATAACCCCAGACCCTCCTTCAATTCTTTGCGGTTAAGGTTTAATCATAAAGGTGCTGTTACTCAGATCCGTGCCCATTGTTGTTCCGAGTTTATTCTTCAGCACTACCTTAACCTTGCAATTTGCACTGTTTGCCGAAGGCACTGTCCAGTCATAACTTCCAGGATTTCCTAAAAGGGTGATTATTGGCTCCCAGGTTGTTCCTCTGTTATCAGTGTAGGATAGTATTGATTGTGTCAAAGGCAGTCTTTTGACAGAAGATTATTTCTATGGTAAATTTTAAATATGAAATATCCTGTAGTCATCAATAAAACAGAATATGGATATGATGCGCATTGTCCTGTGTTTCCAGGATGCCATAGCCAGGGCGATACCTTTGAAGAAGCCCTTGAAAATATCAAGGATGCCATTAAAACATATCTCCAGATGATAGCTGAGGAGACAAAGGATTCCACTGTTTATCAGGTAGAGGTTTCTGTCTAAAGTGCTTTTTACTGATGTCTCTGCTGAGCGTGCAGTCAGGGCATTCAGTAAGGTTGGTTTTAAAATTATAACCCGCGGTAAGCATATCGGTATGTCCGATGGAACTCGTCGAATAACTATTCCAGATCACAAAAGACTCAATCCCTATACCCTTAAAGCAATTATCAAGGATGCAGGACTTACCGATGAGGAATTCAAAGAGCTTCTTTAGATTTAGAGCAAGGTCTCCATCTCTAAAAAAATGAGATGTGTAGCTAAAGTTTGCATAAATATGAAATTCAATATGATCCCTGTAGCCGCAGGCTTTAGCCTGCGTTTTGAATTATTGAAGGTAGATTAATAGCAATTGAAATACTCGCAACCTGAAGGTTGCGTCTACATCTTTGTAGAAAAAAGAGTTTATTCCCAGCAGAACAAGGAGCGGGATAACATAAATAAAGAAGAGAGAGGCTGGGGATTAATCCCCAGCCTCTCTCTTCAATGCCTAACAGTTAAGGCTGAATTGCAATAAAATAGAACAACCGTTGTTCATGCTCATCCCACTCACCACTTCCCTAATTGAATCACGATTCATTATCACCCTAAAACTTCTTTTTTCTACGTTTAACATATTCAGGGAGCCAAGAAGCCAAATTTGTTGACAGGAATCCAGAAACCACCAACACAGTTAGGCGGAATCAGTTCAGGGCATGTGATGTTATAAGCAAATTCGCCTGTTTCATCTTGCGCTGTGAGGAAGTACATGATAGTATTAGGCAGATTGCTTGGAAAGACGAACTTCCCGCTGTAACTTCCGGAACCATCAAGCATACCGCTGAGCATTAACGTGTCATCAAGATAAAGTTTGAATGGACTGTTCGGTTTCAGTCCAGAGACTTCAAACAGGTAATCCTTGCCTGGGGTGGGCACGCCTGTGCCGAAAGTCGTAAGTGTTGGATCTTTAAGCCAGCGTTCCGAGTCAAAGACAAAGCCAGCGGTGTCATATATTAACAGGCTGTCTCCAGCAGTGGCCACCACAGGTACCTCTGCAGCCGAAAGATTTAGCATTGTTTTGGAAATCTCGGATAGGAAGCTTGTCGCAACTGGTATGGCTATCTTTTTAAAATCAATAAATTTATCTTCCGTCTCATATATAAGTGCCTCGGGCAAGGGAACAGTTGTACTGAGATGGGTGTCCTCAATTTCGCCTGTCAAGGTAAATGTGCCAAGGCCAATATTTCCAGTAGCATTGATGTAAACGATCCGGTCGATGCCCTGATACCTAGCATATGCCACACCCGTTATGATGTTGTTATCAATATCGAACCCGAACGAGTATATAGCATTTATCTCTTCATTAGTTGGTAGGACTCCAGCTATCGTGACCTGGCCATTTATGGTATCTCCATACTCTACTGAGGTTAAATAAACTAAATCGATATCATATATCGGCAAGACCGGGCCTTGATCACCGAGGTTATCGATGGCCGTGCCAAACTGTAATTTGTCTTTGAGGCCAGGATAGTACCTTTCAAACTGTTTAGCGCACTTGCCATGCTTCCATTTGGTCTTACACATCTGTCTCCAGCCCATTGGTTTGGGCCACCATCATTTGGGCCGATTACTTTAGGATTCCCAACGGGAACCAGCTTGAAGCAAGCCTGTTTGAGATTCTTGTTTGCCTCTTCAACAGCAGCCAGAGCCTGCGCTGCATTCACCACAGAGTTTGGGTATAGATTGATTTTGACAGGTATGAAAATGCCCTGGGCCCAAGCTCCATCTTTGCAGCAATCCACTGCGGAGGTTGTGGCTGGCCAAGCGATGGTTAATAGTAGTACCCATATCACAAATATAATACTTTGCAGGCACATTAGAAGCTTTAGAAAAGGATTTTTTTTGCCTTTCAAAAAATTTCCCTTTCGATTAAACATCTATTCTTACCTCCTCTAGATTTTTTCCCTCTTTTAATAAGCCTCCGTGGGCATACTAAAGCCCTGGAGGCTTCATAGGGGCACCTTCTGGAAACCTTTTCTACAATGCTTTACCCCTCACCCTAACCCTCTTCCACAAGGGGAGAGGGGAGATTGCGGAGCCTGTCCCGAACCTCTCCGGAGATTGCTTCAGTCGATGCGACCTCGCAATGACATAAAAGTATAACGAAGTATGAAGAGGGAGCTGGGGATAATCCCCAGCCCCCCTGTCCTTTCTAACGATTTACTCCTTATAAGTTAAGGCGAAATCGTAAAGACTGCGTCACTCATATCTACGCCCACATTGTTTCCAAGTGCATTCTTTAGTACCACTTTCACTTTACAATTTGCACTCGCTGCTGCAGGTACTCTCCAGTTGGAAGTTCCGGGATTGCCAATGACAGTCCTTATCAAGTTCCAGATGCCTCCCCCCGTAGTGTAGAACAGTTTTACCTTAGCCACAGGTTTCTTTGTTCCATTGGTAGTCCATGTTATCGCATGAGTTGAACCTACTTTCCAGTTCTCTCCACCATTCGGTGCTGTTACTTTTACTACTTCAATCGTAAATGTTGAATCAGACACATCTACGCCCACCAGCACATCAGAAGAATCATACCCTTTTACTTTTATGAGGCACTTTTTCTTGTTCGCTGTTGGTTTAGGAACTGTCCAGTTGTAGCTTGAGCCTGCTATACCAGTCACTATCGTTGTCCATGATGTCCCATTGTTCATTGAGTATTGCAGGTCGAACTTTACTGCACCTGTTGATGTCTGCCACTTTATCGTGTGACTTGAACCTGAAGCAATAACTTCACCGCCGTTGGGATCCAGGACCTTAATCTCCAATTTGCAAGTCGAGGAGCATCCATCGCCATTATTTGTATTTCCATCATCACATTCCTCGCCAAGTTCTAAAACACCGTTTCCGCAAATAATGGGCGAGATAATAACAGCAGCCTCAATCTCGGTAAAGGTCATTGATTCATATAAAGGTTCTGGCCAGGTGCTGTACACAGGGCCTATCAGCTCCCACTCATGTGTTGGGAAGTTCCACTTGAACGGGTAATTCAGCAGACCCATTTTTCCACCCGGGCTTGGTGAAGGCCCCACAGTGTAAATGTCGTGGGAAGCAAACATCTCATTGTTGTGGATCGTATGATCACCAGGATGATCTGGGTGCCCACCTGGCAATGGGCGAATAATACCAGGAGCTCCAACTTCGGCAGCATCATTGTCCGGGTCAGAGATGGCAAACAGGAAGTACGGTGAGTCAACTCCGGCAACTGTTACAGCATGACCGCCACGACGGCTCCACCAAACCATCCAATCGCCTGGTCCTCCCTCGACATGATCTACATGCCAGAAACCAAGATCAAGTTTTACATCCTGGCACCTTTTAACTTCATCCTCGAGATAATGGAAAAACGGTATCCAATCAGGAAAATCCATGTCCCAGACAGTGTGTTCATAGAGCTTATCAGCGAGTCCATACTCTACAAGGAAATCATGAATACCAATTTGCTCATCTATAACAGTAGTGCCTGTATGGGGATTTCCTGTTCGTTGACCATTGGTATCCTTATACCAGGCCAGCTCCTGAACAAAATCAAGGATGTCAGCTATACCATCCTCATTAACATCCCCTCCAATATATCCGAGTCCATCATAAGGGAATTCAAATATCCCAAGCCCGTAAGCCTTGTCTAACCACCAGAGAGAGTTGGCTTCTGCAACAGGGGCGCAGTATTCATGCTCGATATCATCTACATCAAAGGCATCGTTTGATGTGAGGTAACCACTCGATGCTGGATTTTTAGTGTTAGTGGATTTTATCTGAATTGTGTGTGGACCACTTGAAAGGCTGCTGTTGGAATAGAGTATCACTTGATTCACCACGATAGGATCATAAAGATCAACAGTGGTCATGAGATTTCCGTCTATCCAGACCTCTGATATACCACGGTTCCATGCCTTGGTATCAATCCATTTAATGGAGCTACCAGTAAAAGAAAAGGTGTAAGATGCTGGGTGATCTGCATAATTTCTTTTTCCTCCAGAAGCTCCTGGATCGTTTACAGTTGTCCAGGTACCTTGATAGGAGATACTTGGATCTGATTCTTCAGTGCGGACCTGTACATTGTCAAAGTCCTGGTTCTGGTCGATGTCGGGCATGTAGCCGCCGGGATCAGTGTGATTGTAATCCTTCCAGTATATAACAGGGATGTGCTCAGCGGATATTAATTGAGCTCGCGGCACATTATTCACATCATATAGGGCGTGAGGGGCACAGTAGGAAAAGACATAAGGGGTGTCGATAGGAGGCACTTCAGTAATTCCGCCTGACGCAGTCACAGTAACCGGGGTGTTGCTGTGCAATAGGCCAAGCGGCGTCTGGATTGTGAAGGAGACATCAAAAAAGCTATCAGCTCGTGTTGGATCACCTATCTTCTCGATTACATTACCTGGTGAATATAGCGGTCCGTTGTTCACCAGATTGCCAATTCCATCGCCGGCAGTAAGGGTCATTCCACCTCCAGTCAGGGTCATGGAAACGATCTCGGTATTGATTCGGTTGAAGTGGCCTGGGTCCAAAGGGTCTGGGGTATCAATTGGATTTCCTCTAAATATTGTGGTGGGGCCAGCGAGGTTCGCCGTGATATCCGGTATGCCATCCCAGTCTATGTCAACCCCTACGACGGCGACAGAATAGAAACTATCAGTGCCCATGAAGCAATAATCCACCCAGTGAGGTCCCGGGTCACAGACAAATGCATTTGCAGAATTCACAGCACCGAATAGCACAAGAGCAGTTAGCAACAAAAACCCAAGAATAAAACTCCAATGCTTTCGACTTTTCATCTTAATCCTCCTTTCATGATTTTTTGATAAACCTTTCTTAGAAATGAGAAATGTTAATTTCAGTCATTTCATAGGACAACACCTCCCCTCAGAGCGCAGAGCAGAGAGCAAAGAGCGAATAGCATAGAAATGGAAAAACAAATTATTTTTATACAAGATTGGGAACTTGCTCATAGCCTGTCTGGAGATTGCTTCGGTCAATATGACCTCGCAATGACAAAGAAGTGAAAAAAATATTTTAGTCAGATTCAGGACATGGAAAGAGTATTTTAAAAAAACAAATGCATAAACTGATGGAATGAAAAACTTCCTTACCCCATAATCTCCCCTCACAGGGTAAAAGAAAAGAATAAACAAGCCGAGCTTATCAAAGGATAAACCCTTTGAAAGCTCGGCCCACCTCCAATAAGACCCGCTTTTTTACAAAAGGTTAGACTTTATTGAAATCCTAAATCTATAACTTTATATCAAACGCTATAGAAAAATACTTCCTTTGTCAAGAAAAATATAAATTTTATAATTATCTCATTTATATCTATAAGTTTTATAATTTTTGTATTAATCTCATGGCAAAAGGGTTTGCAGGGAATTGTTAATGAGAACTTACATTCCTATAACCATGCTGTCATGCTGGCTTGTCCAGCATCTTTCTTTAAGATCCCGAACTGATCCCCGACAAATCGTGGACAAAAGTCGGAAGGATTCTCTATGAGTCGTAGACCAGACAAGCTGGAATGACAGTGAATGTGGTCATACATATGAACTCCTTAGTAACAATTGAGAACCTCAAAGGCCATTAAAGTAGCCGCAGGCTTTAGCCTGCGTTAATTGTCTTAAAATGTAAATCACCAGTTTAACTGCACGCAACCTAAAGGTTGCGGCTACACTTTTGTGTAATTAGTGCCTTCAAAACCTCAAAGTTGCCTTGCATCTTTTTGGATTGAGGAGAAGGTCAAGTCCATCCTTTGCGCTTGTCACAAAAACATCAGCAGACATCATAGCGTCAATAGCACATCCTTCTCCCAGAGAAACAGCAATCCCAAGGCGTGCAGCCTTCAACATCCTCCTGTCATTGCTTCCATTCCCAAAAGCAACAACAGCCTCAGCTCCAAGTTTGTTTACATATTCCTCTTTCTGAATATCGTGGGTTTCTCCAGTAAGGATGTGTATCTCGCATTGAACACCTTCAAGCTCCTGTTGTGCTTTTCCAAAGGTATCAGCAGTCAAGACATGTATTTTCAAAAACTTAGCTATCTGGTTTAATTGTTTTCTTACACCAGTCAGAAGCTTTCCATCAAAAGATAAGGTTCCTGTGAAGTCTGAAACCAGATGCTCCAACTTAACTATGCCAAAGCCTGGAATATCAATCTCAAGCATACCAACCTCCTATCATCTGTTATCAGTCTGTCGAAAATCACATCAAATTGTTATGCTGAACACTAAAAGTGTCATGCTGAACCATGCCCTGAATCAAGTTCAGGGTCTCTGATTTCAGCATCTCTTCAGGGCAGGCTCGATTCAGCATCTAATAAAAAAGGTTATTAGACCCTGAAATAAATTCAGGGTGACATACGGAATGAAAATCAATCAGCTTCACACATTGAACCTGAAATTAATAATATCTCCATCTTTGACTTCGTATGTCTTACCCTCAAGTCGCAAAAGCCCTTTTTCCTTAGCAGCATGAATGTTCCCTGTGGACATGAAATCCTCAAAGGAGACAACCTCTGCCTTTATAAACCCTCTTTCAATGTCAGTGTGTATCTTTCCAGCAGCCTTTAAGGCATTTGTCCCTTTTGGAATTGTCCATGCCTTTACTTCATCTCCAACATAGGTAAAGAATGAAATAAGACCAAGGACGTCATAACAAACATGAATCAATTTGCTCAATGCAGCCTCCTTGATTCCCAAATCATCGAGGAATAGTTTTGCATCTTCAGGAGAAAGGAGTGCAACCTCCATCTCTATCTTTCCACATAAAGAAAGTAATGAGTAAGGAGTAATGAGTAATGAGTTTCCAAACTTCTTTTGTGAGTATGCTTTCACTTCATTCAGGAAATCTTTTTCTTTCTCAGTATTCAAATCATCTTCCCCAATATTCAGCACAATCACCTCTGGTTTTATTGAAATAAACTGAAGGGGCCTCATCGCCCTTTTCTCTTCCTCAGTGAAATTCACATTCCTTAGGGGAATTTCCTTTTCAAGGGCATCCTTGCATTTCAAGAGGAGTTTCTTTTCAGATTCATCAGGCTTTTTTCCTTTCCTTGATGCTTCTTCCATCTTATAAAGTCTTTTTTCTACCAGTTCGAAATCTCCGAATATAAGCTCAAGCTCAACAGTCTCTATGTCACGCAGAGGATCAATGGTATTCACTGGATGTAAAACAGCATCATCCTCAAATGCTCTTATTACATGAGCAATAGCATCAACATCTTTAATTAGATCAAAAACCTTTCTGTTTTGCTGTGCATCCCCTTTTGTAATACCAAAATAATCAATGTATTCTACTGTGGCATAGGTGGTCTTTTTGGGTTTAAAAATTGCTGAAAGTCTGTCAAGCCTTGGATCTGGAACCTTCACAACACCCACATTCGGTTCCCCTGAAGTAGTTGGATAGATGGTAGTCTCAAGATTCTGGCCTGTGAGGGCATTAAAGACTGTTGTCTTCCCGGAATTGGATAATCCGATGATTGATACCTTCAATCTGCCTTCCTTAAAGACCAATTATAACCCATATTCAGCGATAAATATCCTCAGAAAAACATGAATCCTTATTAGTGATCTTCACAATTCTTCATAATCTGTTCATAATTATTTCAAAATTCTTTGATATTGTATAAGCAATGAAAAAAGAATGCTTAGCAATGAAAGCCTGATGTTGCAATTTTAGAAAAATATCCAAATTTGTCGATGGAGATTCTGAACCAAGCCTGCCCTGAAGAGATCCCGAAACAAGCATGTCCTAAAGAGATGCTGAACCAAGTTCAGCATGACACATTTAGGATTCGGGATGACACTTTCAGGGGTCAGAATGACAGCATTCAATACCTTTTATAATCATGTCATGCTGAATCCTGACCTGTCGTCAGGACAGGTTTATTTCAGCATCTCTTTTATAAAAGAAAAATTGTTAGAAAACATATGTTAGAATATAAAGTTTATAAAGGAGGGAAAAATGGTTTGTCAGAAAAAAGATTCATATAAGTTTTTAATCTTCATAATGGTGGTAGCCCTCTTTGTGGGACTAACTATCGCGCCAAACTTCGGGCTTTACTCATCTGCATATGCAGAGCCGAAGATTTCACAGCAGTCTGTAGATATCCTATCAAAAACAGGCCAGGCAATAGCAGAGATTGTGGAAGGAGTCAAACCTGCAATAGTCAACATCTCAACTACACGGACTGTAAAAGTTCAAAGAGGGCCAGAGTCGCTTTTCGAGGATCCCTTCTTCCGCAGATTTTTTGGAGAAGAAGCTCCTTTCAGATTACCAAAGGAACGAAAAGCCATGAGTCTCGGTTCAGGAGTGATAGTCGATCCAAATGGATATATCTTAACAAGTAATCACGTCATTCAAGGTGCCGAAGAGATAGAAGTAACTCTCTCAGACAAGAGAGAGTTTAAAGGAAAGATCATTGGTACGGATCCTATGACAGACATAGCTGTAATTAGAATAGAAGCTGACCATCTTCCAACAATAAACCTGGGTAATTCTGACAAACTGAGGGTTGGCGAGACAGTTCTCGCTATTGGAAGCCCCTATGGTTTATCAGGAACTGTCACAATGGGAATTGTAAGTGCCGTTGGGAGGGCTAATGTTGGCATAGCTTCTTACGAAGACTTTATCCAGACAGATGCAGCGATAAATCCCGGCAATTCTGGCGGAGCATTGGTAAATATAAAAGGAGAGCTTGCAGGAATTAATACCGCTATCTTCAGCACCACAGGCGGTTATCAAGGTATTGGGTTTGCTGTTCCGAGCAACATGGCAAAGACTGTTATGGACAGCCTTATAAAGAAAGGAAAAGTAATAAGGGGATGGCTTGGTGTAACAATTCAGAATATGACACCAGAACTTGCTAAACAGTTCAATCTCAAAGAAGAAAAAGGGGTGCTCATTGCAGACGTCATCGAGGGAAGCCCTGTTGAGAAAGCAGGTATTCAGAGAGGAGACGTGATCACAGAGTTCGAGGGCAAAAAAATTGATGAGCCTTATCAGCTAAGGAACATGGTTGCAAATACAGCACCGGGTCAGGAAGTAGTGATAAAAATTATCAGGGAAAATAAGACTGAAACGAAAAAGGTTACCATTGGTGAATTACCATCTGAGATACAAAAACCTTCAAAAGGAGAATACAACAACCTTCTGAGAGGCGTTACTGTCCAGAACCTTACAACAGATATTTACGATAGTCTTAATCTCCCAAAAAGATTGAAAGGTGTTGTTGTTTCAAATATAACTGAAGACAGTCCTGCTGCTATGGCTCTTGAGAGAGGAGATGTAATACAGGAGATAAACAAGCAGAAAATAACAAATATCAAGAGCTACGAGAGTATAGTAGCTAAATTAAAACCAGAAGAGGACATCCTGCTCCTCGTATTCAAGGGCGGTTCATCCATTTACGTGACACTTTCAAGTAAATAAAAAAACGAAGGATTCGAGTAGGGGCATATTGCAATATGCCCCACGTTCTATTTAAATTTTTTTACCTTTTCCATGACCTCAATCAGAGGTATTTTTTGCTTCTTTGCAATCCTTTTACAATCCTCATATTCAGGAGTCGCCTTCAGAATCTCGTCCCCAAGTCTTGAAAATTTTACCCTCACCTTGCCGAATTCTGTATTTACTAATTTTGTTTCGCGCTGAAGGACCACCCTGCTAACCTCATAGAACCTGAGTCCTATGGTTGTTGTCTCTCTCAGTATGGTCTTCATTAGCAATTCTCTATCAGCTACTTTACTGAGGACTGACAGCTTAATACCCGGCCTCCCTTTCTTCATTAAAATCTGCGTTAGAAAAACATCGAGGGCACCTTCTTTAAAGAGCTTTCCCATCACGTATTCATATACCTGTGGATTCATATCGTCGATATTAGCTTCGATGACATAGATTGTTTCGTTAGAAAATCCTTTTTGCGGGGTAAGAAAACCCCGCCTATCGATAGGCGGGACATTCTTGTCCCGCAGATTACCAACAAATAATCGCAATACATTCGGTCTGTCTTTAAAATTCTTGCTGCCGGCCCCAGTACCTGTTTTATCGATATTCATGGGAGGGATACTACCAAAACCTGACGAAAGTTCTTTTAATATTGCAGCTCCTGTCGGTGTAGTCAGTTCAAATGAGGTATCTGTTGAATAGACAGGAACTCCTTTTAAGATTTCTGCTGTTGCTGGTGCTGGAACTGGTAAGACCCTATGGTCTGTTTCAACAGACCCACTTCCGAGATTCATAGGAGACGAGTAAACTTTTTTAACGCCGAGGGTATCGAGACCTATGATCGTACCAAATACATCAACAATGCAGTCAACAGCACTTAGCTCATGGAGATGAATGTTGTTAAATTTCTCACCATGGACTTTTGCCTCTGCCTCAAAAAGATATTTAAAAACTTTTAGCCCCTTTTGTTTTACTACCTGAGAAAGTGCAGAATTGTGAATTATCTTTTCTATATCTTTCCACCTCTTTGCCCTATGCTCAAATCCCCCCTCTCCCCCCTTTTCCCTATGGGTCGTGACTAAAGGGGGGTAAGGGGGATTATCGCTCTCAGCCCTTTGCCCCTTGCTCTTTGTTCTCTCTTGCTCTTTGCTCTTTACTTTTTGTATAACTTCCACTTTCGTTGCAACAAATCCTGCCCTTTTTACCTTCTTAGCATGTATCTCATATCCCTCAATTGGGATCTTCTTCATCTCTTCCTTCAGTTTTTCTATAGGCACCCCGGCATCCACAAGAGCACCAAGACACATATCTCCGCTTATACCTGAAAAACAATCAAAGTAAGCTATCTTCAAAGTAGCAGCTCCTCCAGTGCTCGGTATTTTACCATTATTTATTACCTTAACCCCTCCACAGCCTCCCCTTGGTAAGTGGAGGCTGTGGTCAATTCGAAATGTCTGTGTATTGTCATTCTGAATTTATTTCAGAATCTCATGATTTGAACGCCCCACATTTACAACAGATCCTGAAACAAGTTCAGGATGACAATTGTCAGACAGTTGTCAGGTATGTAAGCTGGGGTTAAGGAATTTGACTCGAAGTAAATTTTTACGTTATTGTTCTCTATGGATTTCCACAATACATTCTATTCTATTCTGGCCCTGTCAGCATTTACTCTGCTATTAAACCTTCCATTCGGATATGCCAGGTCAAAGACAAAACGATATTCGCTTCGTTGGTTTCTCTATATTCATATACCTATACCATTTATTTTCATAGCAAGAACGATCTCTCATGTTTCTATTAAATATATCCCCATCTTCATACTTGCTGCAGTTATTGGGCAGATATTAGGCGGTAAACTGGAGTTTTAGCCTTGCTGGCAAATATAATCGTTAAACCAGGCAGGATAGAGCCCCAAGAGATAAATACCCCGAAGCCATCTGACGGAGAAATCCTTGTAAAAATTAAAGTTGCGCTAACATGTGGAACAGATCTAAAGGCATTTCTAAGAGGCCATCCGATGATTCCAATGCCAGGGGTCTTTGGACATGAATTCTCAGGAATTGTAGCAGAAGTTGGAAAAGGAGTCCGAGGGTTTAAAGAGGGCGATCCCATTATGGCTGTTCATACAGCTCCTAGCCTTAAATGCATGTTCTGCAAAAAAGGACTTTATAACCTCTGTGAAAAGATTATGCACACAAAGGTTCTCGGAGCATTTGCAGAATATATTTTGTTACCCTCACATGTTGTCAAACAGAACGTATTCCATAAACAAAAAAATTTGTCCTTTGAGGAAGCTGCATTCCTTGAACCTCTCTCATGTGTTGTCCATTCTATTGAGCCACTCGATATAAAAAAAGGAGATTCTGCCCTAATAATGGGAGCCGGGCCAATAGGCCTCCTTCATCTCATTCTTTTGAAGAGTAAAAAAGCAAAGGTAGCAGTGAATGATATCAACAAAGAAAGACTCGAAATAGCAAAAAGACTTGGTGCGGATTTTGTAATCCCCTCAGATCCCACTACATCCTTTTTAAAAATCTTCCCACACCCCCCTTTTCCAAAGGGGGGTGTGGGAAGATTCGATTATGTTTTTGAATGTACGGGAAAACCAGAGGTCTGGGAAGCATCTGTTAATTATCTCAGGAGAGGTGGGACACTCATACTCTTCGGAGGCTGTGAAAAAGGAACAAGAGTTACTTACGATACTTATAGACTTCACTATGACGAATTAACATTAAAGGGTGCTTTTCATTACACACCTGATGACGTTAAGAAAGCATATCAGCTTCTCTGTGAAGGAAAACTCGGTCTTTCGAGACTCATATCAGGCAGTTATCCGCTCAGTAATACACAAGAAGCCTTTGTTAAATTGTCAAAAGGTGATGGTTTAAAGTATGCAATTGTCCCCTGAGTCTATTCCTCAAGGATGCGGTCACTAATTAATAAAAGTAGTTGACATTGCAAGATAAAGGTAGTATATTTGTAGTATGAAAGTCAAGACATCTATAACTCTTTCAGAGGAACTAATTCAAAGCATTGATGAATTATTTGGCAAGCGGAAAAACAGGTCAGAGTTTATTGAGAAGGCAGTAAGGGATTATGTTGAAAGACAGACACAAAGGAAAAGAGATTTGCAAGACCTCGCTATTCTTAATAAAAAGGCCGATAAACTCAATAGAGAAGCGGAAGATGTCCTGTCTTATCAGGTAGATTTATGAAGCGTGGTGACCTTTATCGGGTTTACAAAGGCACCTCTCATGATCCTAAAAAATTTCGTGTATTTGTAATAATAAGTCGTCAGGTGCTCATTGATTCAAGGTTTTCTACAGTCATTTGTGCCCCGGTCTATTCGAGTTATGATGGATTGTCAACTCAGGTAAGAATTGGTATTGAGGAAGGATTAAAGCACGAAAGCAGTATTCACTGCGATGAACTCGTTAGCATTCCAAAATCATCCCTTAGACATTTTATTGGATCGCTTGCTCCTGAAAAAGTTGAACAATTGAATCAGGCACTCAGAGTCGCTTTAGCTCTTTCATAATCAACAATATTTTCATGCTTTACTTTGCTTTCGATACTTTTCAAAAATGCTTTTATCTCTTCAACAAAATCTTCTACGTCTAAAAGGTTATTTTTGACTATCGAGCCTGTCTTCAATCAGCTTTATATTCAAATTCGAAATAACCATCTTCGATTGCTTTAAATAAATCTCTTTCATTAAGTTTAAATATCTCTAATTCGTCAGATGCAAACATCATCACCTTTTCTTCATATTCTTCTCTTAATTCATTTTCTATTGAGTAAATATTAATTCCCTTTATAGCCTCAAGCTGTATTAGATGATCAACCTCATGGAGAAAAAGTAGATCTGCTCTCAAAGGAGATACAAAGTCCTGTAGCTCAAGGCTCAAATATGCGTAGGTTTCAAGTGTATTCTTAAGAGGACCCATGAACAAAACGGCAAAATCAATGTCTGCTTCAGGGTCTGATATTTCAACCTTTTTCCCTTCTAAAATAGCTTTTCCATTATTCTGTTGAGAACTAAAAATATAACAGAGGGTAATATTATAGCAGAGGTTATCCTCAATAGATTAGAGGTTTTATGATAAAATAGCTGGAGCACATAAAAAAGGAGGTCATCATGCCAAGGACAATAGAGGCTATATACGAAAACGGAGTTTTTAAGCCGCTCAAAAAGATACAGCTTAACGAACATCAAAAGGTTAAATTAACTATTCTCACAGAAGAAGAGATAGATAGCGCAACTAAAACAGCTTTAAGTATTATAGGAATAGGTAAAAGTTCATTTAAAGATACTGCTGAGAAACATGATGAATATCTCTATGGTAAGAAACACTATCTTTTAAAAGTAACCAAATGATTGTTTTCATAGATACTGGATCATGGGTTGCAATTGCAGATAGGAATGACCAATAAAAAGAAGCCAGCCAATTATATACAGACCTTATTCTTAAAAGAGAGCAGCTTATTACTTCCGATTTTGTCCTTGTCGAAACATTTAATCTTCTCACACAAACTATTGGCAGTAAGGCTACAATTAGTTTCGGTAATAAGTTGAAGGCGATACTTTTTCTAAAAGTTGCTCCTGTAACCTCGATAGATTGGGAAAAGGCATGGAAAATCCTGGAAAAATATAGCGATAAGAATTTCTCATTTACAGATTGTACAAGCTTTGCTTTGAAGGAAAGATTAAAGATTAAAACTGCATTTACTTTTGATGCCCACTTTACGCAGTATGGATTTGTCCGAATACCTTAATTTTACAATTTAAAAAGCTTTTCCCTTATGAAAGTTGCAAAACTTTACTCTTTCAATGATATAAGGATTGAAGATATTCCGGTTCCAGAGGTTGGGCCCGGTGATGCCTTAATTAAAACAAAAGCTTCGGGCATATGCTCTGGAGATGTTATGCCCTGGTACATAGAAAAGAAGGCGCCTCTTGTCCTTGGTCATGAACCTGCTGGTGAGATTGTCCAAGTCGGCGATAACGTAACATCTTTCAAACCTGGTGATAGAATCTTTACTCACCATCATGCGCCCTGCCTGACATGCAGGTATTGCAGACGGGGTGATCATGTGCAGTGTGAGACATGGAAGAACACAAAGATTGTTCCAGGAGGAATATCTGAATACATCCTTATACCAGAGATAAATCTTAAAAACGATACCTTGAAATTACCTAATAATGTAAGTTTTGAGGACGGGACATTGATTGAACCAACAGCCTGTGTCTTGAAAGGACTTAAACGCATAACCCCACCCTTCCTCCCCTTATATAAGGGGAGGAGTAAGGAGGGGTTAATGTCCGGAAGCACTGTTCTCGTCATCGGACTTGGAGTAATGGGACAGTTGAATATTCTAATTGCTAAACGATTTGGGGCTGGACGAATCATCGGCGCTGATATGATTCAGTATAGGCTAATGAAGGCAAAGGAATTTGGAGCTAATGATGTGATTGATGTTTCAAAAGAGAGTCTTGTAGATTCTCTCAGAAGGCTTACAAATAATGAAATGGCTGACCTTGTTATTGTTGGGCCGAACAGTGTTGAGGCGATGCGTGAGGGAATATCGGCTGCTGGTGCTGGTGGAACGGTCCTCTTTTTCACACCTGCAAAGCCCGGTGAAAAGTTGACAATTGATCCCAATCATCTGTATTTCAACGATATTAATATTGTTACAAGTTATTCCTGCGGTCCTTCTGATACAGCAGAGGCCCTTAAGCTTATAGAGGAAGGAGTTGTGAGGGCAGAATTACTTGTTACACACAAATTCCCTGTAGAGAAAACTGCAGAGGCTTTCAGGTTAGTTGCAGAAGCAAAGGATTCATTAAAAGTGGTGATAATGTTTGAGTGAAATGATTCCATGAGATTAATGTAGCCGCAGGCTTTAGCCTGCGAAAATAATATGGGCATAAAAGAAAAAAGGCACAGACTACCAAAAGAATTTTATAAAGGAGAAGTTTCTGCTGTTTTTACATTATGTTTAAAAGGAGATGTAACCGCAGGCTTTCCGCCTCGGCGGATCGCCTGGGGCGATAGCCTGCGAGAACTTGATATTGTAAACGCTTTTACAAAAATTCTCACTTCAGCTGTTACAAAAGCGGACTGCATTGTTCCAGTCTACTGTTTTATGTCTGATCATCAACACTTGATAATCACGGGAACATATAGCAATTCTGATATATGGAGGGCCATAGCAAATTATAAACAAAAGACAGGATTCTGGATGGCGGCTAATAAACATGGAATGAAATGGCAGAAAGATTTTTATGACCATATTTTAAGGAAGCATGAGGATATGGCTGTTCAAGTAAGATATATACTTGACAATCCAGTAAGGAAGGGACTTGTAACTTCGTGGCAGGAGTATCCCTTTAAAGGCTCTATTGGGTGCAAATTGGAAGATGTTTTAAATGGAATTATTTAACACACGCAGGCTGAAGCCTGCGGCTACAAATTTTAAGGATTGGTTTTTAATGAAAATCGGCTACGAGATTATTTATTTTGGAGAATTTTTTGGTAGCCGCAAACTTTAGTTTGCGTGGTTTTGATATTTTTTAAACGCAGGCTGAAGCCTGCGGCTACAAATTTTAAGTTTTATAGTTTGGGCGCAGGCTGAAGCCTGCGGCTACTAATGAATTATTTTAAGGGGCGATTTATAAATGAAAAAAGAAATTCCTTATTGCGACTTTGCAACCAAGAATAAAAAGAGCGTAATCAACAAAACCAGACTTTACAAACACAAAGGCAACTTCACATGGCAGGGTATAAAAACAGAAAAATACAAAACTGCCGGGGCGGATTGGAAGAATATTATAAGAAGGGTCCTAATAGGCAGCCATAATGAATCCACAAAGTTTCATCTCAGATATTTTGAGATAGCACCAGGAGGCTATAGTAGTTTCGAGAAACACAAACATGAGCATGTTATAGTGGGAATAAGAGGAAAAGGAAAAGTAATATGTGATAAAAAGAATTACCAACTAAATTTCCTCGACACTCTTTACATAGCTTCAAATACGCCACACCAGCTAAGTAATCCTTATAACGAACCATTCGGTTTCCTCTGCATTGTTAATGCAAAAAGAGATAAGCCGAAGATTATAACCCCTCCTTAACCCTCCCCTTAAATTAAGGGGAGGCATGGTGGGGTTATCTACCCCTTACAGGCTGTCCGACAATTGTCATCCCGAACTTGATTCGGGATCTCGTTGGATTGTAACTATCTAAAACTATTAGATTCTGAAACGAGTCCAGAATGACAAAATAACCAATTTTCATATTGTCAGACAGCCTGCTTACTAAGGGGAGGATGGGTGGGGTTAAATATTGTTTCCAAAGGATACAACTTGTATCCAATTGAAGCCCTGAATCCTTAATTTGAATTTTTAAACAATTTTGTTAATAAAAATTCCCTTTGAATTTAACCACCTTTCATAATTTTGGGCTTATCTTCTTGCCTGCTTGAATAAAGTTGTAATGGCACGATTCTTGTTAACTAATATGGAAACTTTCTTTAAAATTTTAGGGTTAAACGTTTTGACATTATCTAAACACGGGGGATTTTCAAAGATATTTAACCTGATCATAATTGGGCGTGATAATTCTGTTCTGTCATTGCGAGTCCGCCAGAGGCGGACAGAGTCTGCCAAAAGCGGACGGAGCTTTAAAATAAATGAAGAGATGCGGAGTCAATTTCAGTCATGAAAGGAATCTCTGTGTTTGCTTCGGCTTCACCTCCAATTTGCTCCGTTTCTCGCAATGACAGTTTTTTGAAAAGATTAACGTAGTCATTCCTGCGAAAGCAGGAATCCAGATAAATAAAAAAACTGGATTCCGCATCAAGTGCGGAATGACAGAAAGATAACCCTGTAGCAAGACCGCAGGGCATATCAAGTTTAAGAGGGAAGGAGTTTGGATTCATGCAATTGAAGGTTGCGGCTAAAGCAAGGGGGCGAGAGGGGGTTGAAACTTAGATATAGTTGTGACTACAAATTATTGTAGTCGGATGCTTGAGCTGCAGCCTTCATTTTGCTTTTGGTATAGATCGAACTTAAAAATTTTCTAAACTAAGTTTGCTATTGGCAAGCTGAAACAAAGAAGGAGGTGATATCATCGAAAAAAGGTTTTTGGTAGAGAGGTTTTTGATTTATTAACAAGAAAGGAGGGAATTAAATGGCTATTACGCGAAGAGAATTTTTACAATACTCTACTGCGACTGGCGCAGGCGTTTTATTTGGCGTCTTTGATCTCAAGCCGATTGTAGCCTATGCCCAGGCTAACCCGCCGGTGTGGGAGCTTACAGCCATCAGTATTGGTCCTTACTGTTCAGGTGGCTGTAGTGTTCTTGTGGGTTACAAAACTACTGGGCCCTTAGCAGGGTATGCTACCTATGTGCAGGGTAATCCCGACAGCCCGATCAACAGAGGGGGCCTCTGCAGCAAATGCGGTTCCTCTGCCCAGTTGAGCACCATAGTATCTGACGATTCCGGGACGAGAATCCCGAATCCAAACAGGGTAACTCAGGTTCTCTACCGTGCTGCAGGTTCATCAACTTGGACAACGAAGACATGGTCACAAGCCATCAGCGAAATTGCGACAAAAGTTGCAAATACAAGAGATGCGACCTTTGAAGACATAGTTGGAGGCATTACGGTTAACCGTTGTACAGGTATCGGTGTTCTTGGTGGTTCTTCCCTGAACAATCAGGCTGCTTATCTCATGTCCAAATTATACAGGGCTCTTGGAGTTGTCTATATGGAAACACAGGCCCGTAACTGACACTCCTCAACTGTAGCGGCTCTGGCAGAGTCGTATGGAAGAGGGGCGATGACAAACCACTGGGTTGACCTCAAGAATGCAAATGTACTTCTCATCATGGGGAGTAATGCAGTTGAGAACCACCCCATAGCGTCAGCACATATGATGAAGGCAAAGGAACTGAATAATGCAACTATCATCCATGTTGACCCACGTTTCACAAGAACATCCGCAAAGGCTGATATCTATGCCCCGATACGTTCAGGAACGGATATCGCCTTCTTAGGTGGGATGATCAGGTGGGCCATCGAAGAGTGGTATGCCTCTGGAAAGACAAAGTATCTCAACCAGAAGTATATTGAAGACTGCACCAATGGGTTATTTAAGGTCCGCGCTGATTTCAAAACCTGTCGTGGTACAGCTTCTCCAGGAGAAGGACTTTTCTCTGGTGCTACTTCCGGAACAAATCCAGCATACACATATGACACAACTTCCTGGGACTATCAGTACGATGTTGATAATACTGTTCCTGTACCACCCGTTAAGAAACCGTTAAAAGCAACTACTCTTGACGATACGGAATGTGTATTCCAGAAGCTGAGAGAACAATATTCGACCTATACACCCGAAATGGTGGAGAAAATCTGCGGTACGCCTGCTGCCCTGTTCGAGCAAATCTGCGAAGCTTATATTGGCGGCACCTATGCTGATGACAAAGCCGGCACAATGCTCTATGCAATGGGCTGGACACAGCACACTGTAGGAACTCAGAACATCCGTTGTGCTTCTATACTCCAGTCGCTTCTTGGAAACATCGGAGTTGCTGGTAGCGGTATTGATGCCCTGAGAGGCTGGCACAATGTTCAGGGTGCAACAGACCATGGTGTCCTTATGCACCTGCTGCCTGGATACCTTCCGGCACCGCCGCAGTCCGCGGACTATGCTACTCTCGGCACAGGACCTATGGATGTTTCCAATACCTATCTTAAGATGCAGATACCTCTGGCGATGGACCCTGATTCTCCAACTCCTCCACAAAGTGCGTACTGGTGGGGCATATTTGCAGGTCAGTACAACCGGGCAAGGTATATGGCCAGCTTGCTTAAGGCATGGTGGCCAACTGACAAATCCACATTATTACCATTAGATCCACAGGTCAGCTACTCATATCTGCCAAAGAGGCCAGGAGACTGCAGTTACCTGTCGCTTTATAACGAAATGGCTAAACCAGCAAAACCCATCAAAGGGCTCTTTGTCTGGGGGTCAAACCCGATGGTTATGGGTCCTGATCA
>Ga0209323_10000612_pt1 | contig 23042 bp, 26 predicted proteins | sample Rifsed19ft2_FD_184014 | JGI IMG/M metagenome (GOLD analysis project Ga0209323, IMG submission 184014) | Soil microbial communities from Rifle, Colorado, USA - sediment 19ft 2 (version 2) | ecosystem: Environmental > Terrestrial > Deep subsurface > Rock core/Sediment | place: Rifle, Colorado...
ATACAACTCCCATGTAAGTGCAATCTTTGTTAATTGATTCATGTCCACCTCCATTGTAACTAAAGGAAGTGGCGGATATTAAAGGTAAATACAACGAAAACTTGACTAATATCACTAATGGTGATTTAATAATTCGTTAATGGAACCCGAGAAACCACAAGCCCCAGAAAGTCCAAGCAGCCAGAAAGCCTACGGTAAAAAACCGATGTGGCAATGGGTTGCAATTTACGTCGTTATCGGCGTCGTCATTTACGGCCTCGTTTATTATCTCTATCTATCTAAAAGACAAACTAATCCATATAGTACAGAAAGTCAGAATAGTAACGTCTCTCAAACTAACCCGACCAGCGGGCAGACGACAACATCGGGAAATGCTAACGATCAAACCAATCAGGAAGAGGTCAATGTAACTTTAACAAAAAGCGGATTTTCCCCTCAAACAATAACTATCTCCCAAGGAGCAAAAGTTATCTGGACAAACGAAAGCGGGACAACGACAACGGTAAATTCTGCCGATCATCCGACCCATCTGAAATATCCTCCCCTAAACCTAGGGTCATTCACAAACGGAGAATCTTTATCACTGGTTTTTGATACACCGGGAACTTACGGCTATCACAACCACCTTAACGCCTCACAATTTGGAACTGTTACGGTCGAATAGTCTCCATAAGTAGCTATTTCGCCTCTTTACTGCTAAAATAGACGTCTGTCGACATGAAGCTCCCACGATTTTACGCTCGGGGTATCTTCTCCCCTCGCTTCGTCGGGAGACAAATCCCTCCGAAGCGAAATATTCTTCGCTATCATCCACAATCTTACGATTGAGGTATTTCGCGAAGGGGGATAAACCTGGTTGCAGGTTTTTTTGTTGGCTTAAAGCACAGTGAAAAATATGGAAAGAAAAATCAGAAATATTGCAGTTGTCGCCCATGTGGATCACGGAAAAACGACTCTGATCGACGCGATGCTCAAGCAAACTCATATATTCCGGGAAAATGAGGTTGAGATGGCTATGGAGCGGATACTGGATAGTAACGACCAGGAAAGAGAACGCGGAATTACAATTCTGGCTAAAAACTGTTCGATTTCCTATAAGGGTGTAAAAATTAATATTATAGATACTCCGGGCCATGCCGATTTTTCGGGCGAAGTTGAAAGAACACTTTCTATGGCCGACGGAGCTCTTTTGATAGTCGATGCTGCTGATGGACCGATGCCCCAGACAAGATTCGTTCTGAAAAAAGCACTGGAATTGAATTTAAAAATAATCGTAGTTATCAATAAAATCGATAAAAAATACGCCAGGGTTAAAGAGGTTATCAAAAAAGTCGAAAGCCTGTTTTTGGAATTGGCAAAAAAGGATTCGCATCTGGATTTCTCAATTATCTACGCCATAGGGCGTCGCGGAGTTACCTTTAGTCAGCTTCCCTCCGATATCAACCAGGAAGGTGATGTTACACCTTTACTTGATTTAATAGTATCGGAAATTCCCGAACCGCAGGGAAATTCAACAAAAATTTTTAAAATGTTGGTCTCGTCTTTGGACTACGATCCCCATGTCGGCCGGATTGCAATAGGAAAGATAGCTCAGGGGAAAGTTGCTGTCGGTCAAAAAGTTATTTTAACCTCCAAACCGGGTAAAATCTGGAGGGTTGAAAAACTGATGACTGCAAAAGGACTGGGGAAAGAAAACATCTCCGAAGCAAATTGCGGAGCTATCGTCTCAATCGTCGGAGTCGAAGACGCCCAGATTGGTCAAACTCTATCCGATCCCGCTGACAACACTCCTCTTGCCGCACTTTCTATAAGTGAACCAACTTTGCATATGACGCTGGGAGCTAACACGTCACCTTTTTCCGGTCGGGAAGGAAAATTCACTACCTCCCGTCAGATAGGCCTTCGTCTCCAAAAAGAACTCGAAAGCAATTTGAGTTTGAAAGTCGAGTCGCTAAACAACGGAAAATTCAAAATTTCGGGAAAAGGAGAACTGCATCTGGCAATTTTGCTGGAAACTTTAAGACGTGAGGGATATGAAATGGAAGTCGGCAAACCCGAGGTAATAACAAAGGTGGAAGGTGAGATAAAAGTTGAGCCTGTCGAGGAAGTTGACGTTATCGTCCCCAATGAGTTCGTCGGAATAATCAATCAGGAGTTCGGAAAAAGATTGGCTAAATTACAAAAGATGGAGCCAATAAATGCTGGCGAAACGGAATTTATTTACAATATGCCGACAAGAGCAATTATCGGACTTAGAAGCATACTTTTAACCCAAACCAAAGGGACAGTTATTTTTTCATCCGTTTTAACGGGGTTTGAACAAATCGGTAAACCTCTGGCAAAGCTCAGACGCGGGGCCTTGATTTCGGCTACAAACGGGGAGGTTCTGGCCTACGGGCTTGAAAATGCCCAGGGAAGAGGACTTACATTTGTTGAACCGCAAACTTTAGTCTACGAAGGAATGATAATCGGTCTGAATGCAAAAGATGAAGATGTTTCAATTAATATTTGTAAAGGCAAAAAATTGACCAATATGCGTTCAAAAAGCTCGGACGGAATTATTCAGCTTGCACCTCCCGTTGCTTTAAGCTTGGAGCAATCACTCGATTTTTTGGAAAGCGATGAACTTCTCGAGATCACTCCGGCTTCGATAAGACTAAGAAAACGCGAGTTAACAGAGCTAGACAGAAAACGCCAACGACACGCCGCAAATGAGATTGCTCTCATTACAGGTTAACTAGATTAAACTTGGGCCATTTCAAATCTTTGTTGATTCCAAATATCGTAAACATAAACATTGTCGTTTTTGTCAGACCGTTGTATGAATCTTCCCTTAAATGTATCTGCTATTAGGTCGGGGTGATAGACCCCCTGTCTTCCCTCTGGCAAAAGTCTTGCGATTTGAGACATTAGATAATGACTAATAACGATGGACTCGGCTTTTTCCCCATTAGAAACTATTCGTCCGAAAGCAACCGCTTCCGCCGATGTTATTGGTCGGCCGACAGTAAACGTAACTTGGGATTTGTCTTTTGTATTGTAATATAATTTCTTCCCCGTATAATTTTCAATTTCGATCCCGATTGGTATAAAGAATCCATCACCCATTTCACCCCTAACTTTCTTTTTCTCCATGAGCTTAGCTATTGCTCCGGCTCCGGCTTCCCCCGGCAGAAGTTGACCGCTTTCGCTTCTATGAGCTTCAGGAGAAAGTAGAACTAGAGGCGCAGTAGGAAGTTTTTCGTCCAACAGTCCGAACAACTCCCTTGCCAACCCTGCCGATTTTTTAGACAACTCATCATTTTGGGTAACGTCTTTTCTTAAACGATAGGGTTGGACCACTTTCGGAGTATCAAACCCCAAAAGTCCCCTGCTCAAGGTTACACCGACAGAATAAAGGGGAAATTTTGTCAATTTTGTGTGGTGTTCAGAAACAGGAACAATTACGTTGTCAACTCTTTCGGGAGCTACGGGGTAGATAAGTTTATAAGCTAATATAGGATCGTCACTTGCCGAATGGTTAAAAATAAAAACCGCAGGACAATAGGGTTTGATGTTTAAAATTTCCAGGTTTTCGGAGTTCCTGACTTTCCAATCGTAACCTTTCTCAAGCTGGTTATCAAAAAATTTCAGGCTCCAATTTCTTAATAATTCCATACCGGCATGCAATTGTATATTTTTGAAGATTTATTATCTATATAGGAAGAAAAAAGGGGGATTTTTTGAAGTAAAAAAAGGCAGTGAGAGAGGGTAAAAATTAAGAATTGGTAAAAGAATTGTTTTAGTCAGCGAATGACTAAAATTCTTGAACCAATCTTGGTTAAAATGGCCTGTGGAGGCACTTGGTTGCGAAAATAATCGCAATTTCTGTGCCACCACAGGCATGGTCTAAATCGAAAAGAGATCTACGATTATGCTACTGAATGGGAACACCCCATTGTTCGAAGGTTTCACGAACACCATTCAATGTGAAACCCGCTTTTATAATATCGGAATACAAATTCCGCAGCGGAATCCAGGCTTCTAGTTCCGGGTTTTCTTTCAAATCTTTCTGGTAACGGGACAAGCTTTGATATCCGGCGGCTAGATGTCTTCGCAGCATTGAATCAGGACCTAGTTTTAGATCTTCGGCCAAGGTTCGTGGCATCCAACGGTGCTTACCACCAGCCATTGGGGCACTAATTTTCTCCAAAGTCCAATCTCGAGGACTATAATAACCTTCCAGCAGCTCCTCCAGACTAGCTGGAACATCTCTGGCCGAAAATGCAAATCTCAGCATTCTAATTATAGGAGCCCACATTCCATACTGGGACTTTTTGCCACCTTTTTGAACCTCGGGTGACAAAGCTTGAACGCTGGAGACCGCTTCTGGAGAAGTAGAAAGTATCTGCTCTGTCTCACTTATCTCCGCCAAAAGCTTGCGAACGGCATCGATTTGAAGCGATAGGTTGGCATCTTTTTCGGCCAGAACCGCTAGCTCCTGATCGATTTCTGAGCGTTGATTCTCAAGTTCGGCACAGCGAGCTCTAACTTTTGCAAGCACTTCCTCTGCCTGTGTTAGATCAAACATCATTTTCTCTCCTTATTCTCTTTTTTTTCGACGGGCTTCTGCGCGTTGGACCATGAGAGCATCTGTGTAGGCTCTCACAAACAACTTGGACATCTGAATTGCCATAACTCTATAAAGAGCTCTGGTCTCATCGATTTTTTCATCCTCTGGTGGAGGACCTAAAAACGCCAGCTCGGTCATTGCAGATGACGCATATAGTTCTTGAATGAGAAGCTGAAGCTCCTCGTCTTTATCCATAACTGCCTGCCTGTGTTCCTCGGTTCCGGTGTTGATCTCCACCATCCCCAATGAGAGCCGGCCAAAATAGTACAGTTCTTCAGGGCTTATTAATTCATGCGCCCAAACTCTGAGACCTTGTTGTACTTTGGCCAACTTCACAGGTTTAGTATCACCCGGTACTATCAAGGTGAAGACATAATCTTTCCTGGGGTAGTTTTCATTAATATTAAAAACCACCTCTTGACGCTCCTCGGGAGCAAGACGAGCTCCCTTAGGAATGGTGACAAGTTTAAACTTGTAGCGCCCATACGCCAGCTCACCGAAGGAAACCCTGCCGCTTGTATCAGTCTCAAGATTGGAGAGAATTCGCCCCTCTTTAAGAAGTTGAATGGTGAGGCCGCGAATACCACGCCCGCTCTCCTTACTGACAACAGAAGCAAACGTGCGCGTCTCAACAAACACGGGTTTCTTGACCTTCTTAACCTTTTGCGGTTTCTTGGTTGGAGGTCTCTTCGGAAGAACTAAATTTGAAAAAGCCGGTAGGTTTTGCATGGCTTTGAGTACTGAGGTTGTCACGCGGGAAGCAATCTGTTGCTGGCTTTCCTCAACGATTTTTGCTTCGTGATCAGCCATCGCCACCATAACATATTCAGCTACTCTCATCATATGCTGGACCCAGTGGTTATAGGCTGGTGTATTGGGTAATGGAAACAGCTTGTCCGGGGTCCAAAGAGAATCTTCCTTTCCAGGAATGTCTGGAAAATCTGCGTACCCTGTTACCCCATCCCAGGGAGTGAAACTCAGTTCAGGAACGTCAGTAATCGTGCATGCCTCATTACCACCTCTGCGTATTTTTACCCTAGCCTTGGGATCAAGCCTTTTCCCAGGCTTATATCGAATTTGGATCTCTACGGGGTAGGGTGTTCCTTCTACACTTACAAAGTCTGTTCTGTCGTAAAGAAGAACCCCCACGTCATAAACAGGAGCCCGAACAGGGATCTCAATTCCGTCTGGTTCACTTATACCAGCTTCTGTTACCTGATCTATGATAGTAAGGCGGACTGCCTTTTCTCTAAGAACCTTGCCAAACCTGCCGCTGAGGTAAGCAGAAACCACTCCAGGAGTAAGTTTCTCAAGCACACCCGTTTTTAGGCCAGTAAATTCAACGCGGGTTCCGTGCTGCATCAAATTACCTTTATGATCCTTAAGAGGAATCTCTGAAGGATATTCTATAAGGTTATTAGACCTGCCTCTTTTCAATTCTACGCCGGTAGGTGGTTGAAAAAAGATGGTTGGAACTTCATCCTGAGTTATTGAACTTCCCCAAAATGCTTTAGCCAATCTGAAATTCGGACGTGTGAAATAGGTTACAGCGTTAGCCCAGACGTAAAAGGCTTTGGTTCCGATGCCAAGAAGAGCCATCAGGTAGGGGTCTTCACCCTTAACATGAGGTGACAAACCAATATATCTTATCATCCACATCAGGCTGTGAAGCGAAGCTTCACTAATTTCCTTAAAGATATCAAAATCTTCCGGGATTTCTTTCTCGGGATCTCGAAGGTCCGCAAGATGTTTTTCTAGGCGCTTGTGATCCTCAGGCAAAATATCAGGAAGCATCCCTGAACCGTTATCAATAACAGTCAATGATGGATGCTTGCCGCCTTTCAGGACCACCCACACGTCGGTTGCTCCCGCATCAAAAGAGTTTTCAACGGGTTGGGACGGAAATTCACCAGGATGCGCTCTGCCATGAAGACCAGCGGTATAAAGTACCATCCGATGTGGTACCACATCAGCAGGAATTTCAAGTTTAGTGGTCATTGCTCACCTATCCTCTGAAAGTCATCAGACTGGATTCCCGCTCATTTTTGGGTTGAGTAAGAATATTGGTCAGCGCAGCAATAAGAGCCAGTTCTCTACCGTATTTTGTTTTGAGCTGATCTCTTTTTCCAGGAGTGCCATCAACGTAAGGTTGAAGAGCATTTAGAAGCGCTTGCGTCAGTGAACCGATGTCATCGGGAACGGTTTTTGCCTTGGGTTCTCTAATCTGAGAAGACAAAATCTCCTCCGGGCTTCTCAAAACTTCAGCAAACTTCTGATCAAAAATACGCTCAATTTCCGGCGCAATTCGCCTCGCAAGCTGGTCACCTAAAAGATTAACCAGAGCATCAATCCAAGCTCCTACAAACATTCCTGCAGTGGACGAAGGGCCCACAGGAGGAATAGAAGTTGTTTCTGTCTCCTCATACGAAGCTGGGAAGCTGGGTTCGGTAAAAACGCTTGGAAATTTCCGTTGGCGTTCTGCTATAAGCTCCTGAGCTTCTTTGGATTTAAGCCAATTTTGGAAACGTCTTGGCTCCCAAGCTCGAATTGTCAAGGTTTCAGTTATTCCCTTATATCTTCTGGGCGGAATGGATCTTGGATCAGCCTCGGCTAAGCCTGTCCAAAGGAATATCCGGGCATAAAGTGTGTCGTCGGCTCTCTCAACGACGGCTTGGCCGTGTCGAAAACTGTCCCACACTCTAGGCGTTATACCAAGGTCGTCACTAATTCGTGACCATGGTTCGTAGCCGTTTGCCTTACACCAGTCCTGAAGAGCACGTCTCAAGTTTTGTGCCCATTGAAGAGATACCTGATCTTTCATTTGTCACCTCCATGATTAAGTTAGAACGGATTTGCGTGAGTCTTATTTAAAACTCCTTTCTTGGGTTGTCTGGATTCCCTCATGTTGGAAAATCCCCATTGAAGATTGAAGAAAGTGTACGCGATGTACCTATCAAGGAAGTTTCCTTAATTAAAGAAAGGCCAGACATTCCCTCTCTCACTGTTAAGGTGCTAATGCACCGTAGACCCCTCGAAGCTCCTAAATGGAGCGAAGTGGGGTTTGTGCGTTCCAAAAATTATCTTTTTCTTGATAGGTTTTTGGGTTAACCGTGATTCTAGCAAAAAGTAATCCTCTAGTAAAGTCAAACGTGCTATTTAGAAGTTTTTCTGGTAGCCGATATTGTTGTAATTATGAATGCCGTCTTTTTTGTCCGAGCCAGAGGATAAACCATAAAATTAGATATTTCAACCTACCGTGGTAAAAAAATGCTCCCTTTTTCAAGTAGGAGTAAGCTTGTGTTTGTCCGATTTTTTCCGACGATGCTCCGTGGTGGTGGAAAAATTCTGCCTTCGGATAGTAATAAATTCCGATTCCGGATTTTTTAAGCCTGCGGCAATACTCGATATCCTCAAAATACAAAAAACTTTTTTCTGCCAGATATCCTACTTTATTAAGTATCTTTCTCGGAATTAAAAAGCAAGCCATTACGGCTCCTTCTACTTTCGAAGCTAAATTTGTACTCGGCGCAAATAAGTCATAGTTTCCTTTTTTTCCTAAAAAATATTCATTAATCGCGCCGCCGATTGTCGGCAATTTATAACAAGACCTTTGAACCGATCCGTCAGGAAGATAGAGTCTGCCGACAATAATCGACTCTCCCTTCTTCTTTTTGGCGAAATCGAGAATTCGTTTTATTGAATTTTTTCTTACTCTTAAATCCGAGTTAAGGAGAAGGACATGCTCGCCTTTTGAATATTGAATAGCCCTGTTGTATCCCTTTGCAAATCCTGTGTTTTCTGTCAGTCCTATATATTTAACGCTCGGAAATTTATACTTCAAACTGGCTTCAATCCGATCGTCTGAACCATTGTCGAGTACTATAACCTCGTCTTTGGATGCGTCAAAACCCGAACTTGGGTTAAATATACTTTCCAAAAGCTCCAGCGTTAAGTCCTTGGTTTTATAGTTAACGATGACTATCGAAAGATCCATGGGGTATTTAATTAACTGTTCACTGTTTACTGTTGACTGTTGACTTTTGGGCTGGCTGAATCTACCCAGAAAAAAATCAATTACTCCGTTTCTTTGAGGTTCGCGGCCAGAGAGCATAAACCTTACTGATTCTTTCCACAATGAATACCGTATCTTGGGGGTCGCATATCTGAATCCAATGTAAAGCCTGTTTCTTGTAATCAAATAGTCAGTTAGCGGTGAAGCAATTCCCGCAGTCCGGGAAACCTTATGATAAAGATGCGTTTTGCCGTTATAAAAAAGCTTATAACCCAGTTTTTTTGCTCTAAGCATCAAATCCACATCTTCGAAGTAGGCGAAAAGTTTTTCTTCAAAAAGCCCGGTTTTAGTCAAGGCACTAACTTTAGCCATAAAACAACACCCGCTGATAAAATCCGTCTCTTCCAGTAAGCCGTACCGACCATGATCCACTTCGTCCAACCCCCGGTTTTTGCCGAAAACATTATACCAGTCAATATATCCTCCTGCGTACCAGATAACATGTCCCCGCTCATCAGGCTTGTATCTGTCTTTTTGGTATTCAAAACCTTTCGCAAATAATATTTTCGGAGAAACTACGGCATTTTTAGGTTCATTTTTAAGGGTTTTTACAAGTTTTTGAAGAATTTCTCCATCCCCTATTAAAGTGTCATTATTAATTGCCAGTATATAATCCGCTCCCCAGTTAATTGCATAGCGGATTCCGAAATTGTATCCCCCTGCAAATCCCTTATTTTCCCCGGTTTGAAGAACCTCGTAATCTCTAAAAACTTCTGGTATCAAATCTCCGAGGTAGGTATCGGATCCGTTATCGACCAAAAACCACTTGACTTCAAATCCCTTAGTATCCAAATTACTAGCCGACTTGATCAACTCGAGCGTATCTTTGTGGCCGTTGAAGTCCGCTGTTACTATTCCAATTTTTTCCATATACCATCTTTTAACATGCTGCTATACGCTTTTGCTTTTTCCCTGCTATTTAGAAACAAAAAGGCAATAACCCGAATGCCGTAACCCAAAAATAAGCTTAATCTAACAAACCAGATATAACCTGGGTAGTGCTTTTTAAAAAAATATAGCATTCCCTTTGTTTCAGAAATAATCGGCTTTTTAATATCATAGTTGCTGCTGGCGAATTTTTTGTGAATAATTTCGAAACTCGGGGTAAAGACTACGTTAAAACCCGCATCTTTTATTCTTTTGCACCATTCGACCTCTTCTGTGTACATAAAATAATGTTCATCAAACCCTCCTGTTTCTTCAAAAACCTTCCGCTTAAGTAACATAAAGGCCCCGGTTATCCAGCCGACAGATCTGTCGGATCTAAAAAAAGATTCGTTATTCGGGTGAAACGGATGAATAATATTCCGTAATATTGGTACTTTGTCCAACATTAACATCCAATAAAAAACGTTTACTGGAGTCGGTAAATAGCCGGCGCTGGGCTGAAATTGGCCATCCTCGTAAGTTAATTTACAACCCAACACATCACAATCGGAATGCACATTCATATAAGAAAGCGCGTTTAAAAGCGTATCTTTTTCTAAAAAGGCATCGGAATTGAGTAGCAATATGTATTTTCCTGCCGACGCCTTCATTCCTATGTTGTTGCCTTTCGCAAATCCCGTATTTTCCTTTAGATCAATAAGGTCAACCCAGGGATGTTTACTTCTAATCATACTAGCTGATCCGTCGTTTGAGCCATTTTCGACAACTATTACTTCCACCCCTCCCCCGTCTTTACCTCTAAAATAGTCTTTAGACTTTTTAACAGCCTCCAAGCTATTGTCGGTTATATCCTTTGTATTAAAAGACAAAATTACAATTGAACATTCGACTTCTGATTTCTGGAGTTTCATAAACTGTCAATTCTTAACTTTGGAATTTTGGTTTAAATTCCTAAAGGTCATATCTACAATTGTAAAGGCTCGGGGTGACTTTTCAAAGCCTTTGAAGGTTTAAACTCGACGAATCAATACCGACAAAAATAAAATTATCAGAAAAAATAAAAATAACCAGCCGGTAGTTATTAGAACTAAATCGATCGCCTGCCTCTTTTTGCCCTCGAAAAATAAAATGCATGGATGATAAAAAACAATTGAAGCGCAAATAAGGGCAGAAACGATGAAAAGGACCAAAAACATTACCGGACCCAGGTAAATCGGTGCTCCAAAAAATTCATTACCCTTCCAAATAAGTAAACCCACAAGTGCACAATAAAGAGTAACTCCCAAGGCCTGTACTAAACCTAACCACCTTAGGGGAAGCTTTGATAAATTTGTAAGCATCAACCCATTATACAACCATTACTCCAATAATTATTCTTGACGATTGAAAGAGCGTTCTTCAAACCCTAAAATCGTAAGATGACAAAATATAAATAAGTTAGTGCACTCCTCCAACTAAGTTGGAGTTTGCATAAGGAATATTAGAGTAACAAATATGCTATTTATATGACTAAATACAAGGAATATTTTGATAGGATGTTGAACGAAAACAAGGAACTTTTTGATAAATTTCAAAAGCTTCACAATGACTATGCGTTGAATCCTGAACCGCTGCAGGAAATCTACAACAGAGACGGAGAAAAAATCCTCACGCTGATAAGAGAATACGAAAACCGATTGTGCGCCAATACCGAACGGGGTATGTATAATAAGTATTCAGCAGGTTTGGCGGAAAAATTTCAAAACGAAGTCAGAAAGCGTTTTCCGATGATTGACCATGTTGGTCTGAAGACTGAAAATAATTTCAATCAAGTGGTATCAAATGATTTTGTCTTAAAAAAGATAAAACTTACTTAAGATAATTATCTCATTCTATATAAATATACGCCGTTTTTGGTTCGCATTTTTTTCCATCCGGGAAATTTATAAGAATTTGAGATAACGATTGAATTTTTCTTAAGCTCGTGAACGAGCTTGTCCCTCAGTTTAGGCATAATATAATTTATTCCAAAAACAGAAACTATATCATATGAAGATAAGTTTGCCGACCAGAAGTTTTTCCAGAAAATAAATGCTTTTTTTTCTAATCCGGCTTTTTTTATTTTCAGTTTTGATATTGCCACTAAAAACGGATTTATCTCATAACCGTGTACCTCGATCCCACGCTTTGCAAACTCGATCACCACTCTTCCATCTCCCGAACCCAAATCTACCATTTTTTTACCGCTAACATTGCCAGCAATTTCTATCATTTTTGTCAAACTTTTGGAGTCTGTGAATACTATCGGAGCTCCGAAAAAGACGGTAACGATGGTGACGAGGAAAAGGACAAAGAAAATAACTGAAGCAAAAATAATTATAAAAAACTGCATTTAAACATTTCTTTAGTAATTCAGAAACTTATATTGAAATCCAAAACTGGAGGATTCAGATCAAGCTCTCTTATATTTGTACCCGAAATTTCACCTGCTAAAACGTTAACATCTTCTTCGAGTTGTCTAATCTCAGGATCTTCGACATACAAAGACGGTATATAGGGTTGATAACTTATTGGGGTTGGAGTTGGTTGATTACCGAATCCCGGAACGCCTCCGTTTTCTGAAGTCGACTTAAAAAGACGAATTGCAACAAATACTAAAATTAATAGGAAAAGAAGAATTAAAAAGACCCTCACTATTTTACGTAGGAAACTTTTATCGACTAAGCCACCCGCTTTAGAAAGAGCGGATGAAGAAACGCTACCTCCTTTTTGCTCGTAGGGTTTAATGATAGTAGAAGTTTTACCCACAAGTTTCTTGGTAAAAGCTTTTAAATTTTTTATATCCGCTGCTACACTATCCTCTTCCGCCTCAACGGGAGGTTTAATTTCGGTAAGAGAGGCTGGCTCCGTTTTATTAGGTACAGGATTAGCGGGTTGTTTAACATTTTGAGCACTTCCTTTGGGTTTTCCGCGTAAATCGTTAATCCATTTTGATATTGGGTTTGGCATATTTATTGATCCTTAATCTTTATTTCACGAATCACTTCCTTCATAAAAGAACTTGCTTCTTTATAAAAAAGCTGGGTTTCGCCCATTAAAGATAGAGAGTTATAGTATTCACTAAAAGCTGTAGCGGAAATTGCACTTAAATTTTCGATTTTTACTGCTGCGTTGTCCTGTTTTTCCTCACCCCTTATAATCCTATTCCCGCTTTCAAATAACCATCTGTCGATCGTTTGTAATTTGCTCTCTGAAAGTTTATATTCATCCCTTTCCTCTTTCTTTATATCTTCAACCTTAGTTTTAATCTGATTATAGAGATCGTTAACCCTTTCCTGGAAATCGATGATCCTTCCCAAGGAAATCGTTGCCAGAACTTCATAAACTAAAGGCTGGAGCGATGAAAATCGTTCTTTTGCCTCGTCCGAATCCTCTATAAGATCGTCAAGTGATCCGGCGCTGGTTAGTACCTCTTTGTGATTCTCCAACCAATCGATCTCCGCATTCGTACGAAAATTTAGAGATTCACGACGACCATTCGTTACTCCAATCGCTTCATCGAGTCTTTTTTCCAACGCTTTTATGTAATAAATGATTACGTCGTCACGTTTTTGCAACATAACAAGCGTTGCTGAATGTGCCTCCTCCCGTGATTTTAATGTTTTAAATCGAAGATATTGAGCACGTTTTAAGACATAATCCTGATGTGCAACATCGTACTCGTCGATTCTCGAAAGATATTCTTGAAATGCCTCATCGAAAGACAAAGAATTTTGTACATTATCTTCCTTAATAGCTTCGGTGATTGTTTGAGAAAAGGCGTGTTTGGCCAAAGTGAAGAAAATCATGGATATAAACGCCGAAGATAGAAGAACGGATCGGATAAACCTAGACATACTCTTTACTCTAATTTAGCACATTCGGAAGTATTAACCCAAGTCATAAATGGCATTGGGAGTAATTTCAGATAAATTTTCTACCACCAAATCGGCTTTGGAAAGCTCCTTCTTGTACAAAGTATCACGGGCTATAGCAATCACCTTCATACCCGCAAACTTAGCTGCCTCTATTCCTGCACTGGAATCCTCGATTACCAAACACTCATTTGGGCTTACGACAAGTTTGTCTGAGGCAATTTCAAAAATCTCAGGATTGGGTTTCTTTTCGCCAACCTCCTCTCCTGTAGTTACGCTGTCAAAATACTTTTCAATTCCCAGCGAATCAAAAAGCCTTTCCACAACATTCCAAGTGTTTGAGGTTGCCAAGGCGATCTTGATGCCCGTCGAACGAAGTCCTTCTATTAAATTTTCAAATCCGTCCCTGAGGGTTATCCGCGGAATAAGTTTCAAATATTCTTGCTGAGTCTCAACTGCCAATTCAGAATTTGTTTTATCCGTTTTAATATTGTATTTCTCTCTAAAAATCCGCCAGTTTTCTTCTACCCCTATTCCGCCTTGGTGGGGATAATGTGAATTTACTTTAACACCTAATCGCCGGAGTACTTTCGAGAATGCTTCTCCATACTCGTCCTCATCTGCCACCACCGTGCCATTCAGGTCAAATATAACTGCGCTTAATTTCATAAGTTGTCTAATCTTGCCTTCCGAAGCGCAATCGTTGGGGGGTCTAAAATTACCACCGAAACTTTCATCTTTCAAATTCATGACATTCTCCCCACTTTAAAAAGAAGGGTCTCCCTAAGGAGGATGACATATAAAACTAATAACTGACTTTGACTTTACCTCCACTATAGGTAATCACAAAAGAGTTAAGCGATTTAATCTGTACTTTATACAAATTTCTTCCTCTCCAAAAAGGTACATATCCGCTACTCACTTGTTTGTAATCAGCATTATTGGTAGTTGTAAGTTCGCTGAAATCTACAGCAATTTTATTTGTATCGTCCCAAAGTCTTGCAAACGCTTTCCCGTTTGCGTTTGCGACCTTAAGTGAAGCTTCCCAGGAAACTTTTGCGGCTTTTCCGTAATCATTCTCAAGGTCAATATAGACAGCTGTATCTTCAATAGTTACCCAATCGGTTGAGGTTGTTGTATGAGTAGTGCCCATACTTATATAGGCGGTTTTTGGCGAAGTCGTGGTCGAAGTTGCGGTTGTAACCACTTTTGTTCCGGAGAGAGTAGCTGTAGCCTCAGCAACTAATCTGGCTACTTCTTTTCTGCAATCATCATTACACCCTCCTTCAAATATAGGGAATTCTTGAGAATCATTATTATTTTCTTGGTTAAGACTACCGGCAAAACTCCTTTGACCATCTTTACCCGCAAGGTAACTTGAAATCTTCTCAATTTTATTAAATAGATAATAAAAACCCAAATAAAGGGAGACTATCGAAGCAACTAAAATAATTTTTAAAAGAACTGATGCGGCTTTTTTCATAACACAATGCTATTTTTCCAGACTAACTCGTTGCCCTTCCGGTGTATCAACGATCTTGAATCCTTTTAGTTCAATCTCTTTCCGCAGCCTGTCAGCTTCCTCAAAATTACCTTCTTTTCTTAACTTGGCTCTTTCTGAAAGTAAGTCGGCCACATCGACTGGTATCTTAATCTCGACGTTTTTAACCTCGGCTAATTTCAAACCCAAAACAGCATCAAAACTCAACACAAGATCGTATTTATCCTCCGATGGGATATTACTTTTAACTGCTTCCCAGAGCGTAGCTAATGCTTTAGGAACATTGAGGTCATCGGCGAGAGACTTAAAGAATCTTAAGATAAACTCCTCGACTTTTTTTTGCTTCTCGCTCGAAAGTGCCACCCTTGTACTCTGAGTCTTGGCAGCCAAAACTAATTCTCGCAGATTATTTAGTGCGCTTTGGGCAGAGTCTAGGGCTTCGAAAGAAAAGTTTAGGCCCTTTTTATAGTGGGATGTGAGTATTAAATACCGCATAGCTAGCGGATCATAACCTTTTTCGACCAACTCCTGGGCCGTAACATAATTACCCAAGCTCTTACTCATTTTTTCTCCTTCCTTACCCAAAAGCCACGAGTTGTGCAGCCAGTAATTTGCCGTTTGTTTCCCAAAAGCTGCATAACCCTGTGCAACTTCGTTTGTGTGGTGAACGGAAATATGCTCCACTCCGCCTGTGTGGATATCAAAGTTATTCCCTAGATATTTGGTAGACATCGCGGTGCACTCAATGTGCCAGCCGGGATAACCTTTTCCCCAAGGACTATCCCACTGCATAATGTGTTTAGTATTTCCTGTAACCCATAATAAAAAGTCCCAAGGTTGCTTTTTATCTGCGTCAAACTCCACATCGCTTCCAGCCTTCTGCTTTTCGAGCTTTAAACGACCGAAATCTGTATAACCCGGAAATTTAGAGGTATCAAAAACTATCCCCATCTTTGTCTTATATGTAAAACCTGCCTTCTCGATTTTTTCAATGAGATTTATTTGCTCAGCGATGTGCTCCGTTGCTCTGCATAAAACGTCGGGTTTTTGGATATTTAGGAGATCCATACTTTCGACAAATTGTTTAATGTATTTATCAGCAATCTCCCAAACCGAGACGCCCTCTCTTTCTGCTCCCCTCTCCATTTTGTCCTCCCCCGTATCTTCATCACTAGTCATGTGACCAACGTCTGTAATGTTCATCACCCACTTGACTTTATACCCTGCGTATTTCAAAAATCTCACCAAAACATCCCATTGAACGTATGCGTACATATGCCCAATGTGTTGATTCCAGTAGACTGTTGGTCCACAAGAATATACGCCAGTCTCGCCGTCTTTAATTGGACTAAATTTTTCCCTCTTGCGGGTCAGAGAATTAGTTAGATATATATCTTGCATGGTCTCCAGTAGTGTAACTTATTTTTTACCCTTCATCATTTCAAGCCCCCCCTTAGCTTTTTGGGCTATACCTCCCAGCACCCCGGTTTTGCGTTTCGGAGTGGGCTCAATTACGGGCTTTTGTTCTTCTTCCTTGGGCGGAGCCAATAATTCCTGCTGAGCTTTTTGCCATTGAACCAACTTCTCCATTTCTTGTCTATGAGCCTTATTAAGCTCTTCCTGAAGTTCCTGCATTCTTTTTCTCTCTTCCCGATGAATATTTTCGTGTTCGAGGGGTGTAACATTTGTAGTTACTCCTTTACCTGTGATTATCTCGTCAACCAAGGAAGGTTGTGGAGCCGATGATATTGGTTCAATTCCTAACTGTTTTTTAGCCACAGTTGCATATTCCTTTTGCTCATAGGCAACCCCTTTTGCGACTGCTTTAGCCATATCTTTGGCTTTTTGACCGGATTTTTTTAAAATGCCACTCATATGAATTAGTTATATAGCTCTTCTTCCGTCAATTGCTTCACGCAAAGTTGCCTCATCCGCATACTCCAAATCCGCTCCGGTAGGCACTCCCATCCCCAACCTGGTAATTTTTACAACTTCACCGTTTGTTGTAATTTCGCGAATTTTCTTTGCAATATACATTGCCGTCGCGTCTCCCTCCATTGTTGGGTTAGTAGCAATAATAATTTCTTTCACCTCGCCGAAGCTTTCGACGGAGGCGGATTTCACCCGACTCAACAAGTCTCCAATAAAAATTTCATCCGGGCCGATATTTTCCAAAGGATTTATAGCTCCATGGAGTACGTGGTACATACCATCGTACTGGCCAACTCTTTCAAACGCCAAAACGTCCAAAGGCTGTTCGACTACCAAAATAGTGTTAGTATCACGTTTTGTGTCCGAACAAACCGGACAGGGATCGTATTCCGAAACATTTTTACAAATTGTACAAAGTACGGTTTCTTTTTTGAGTTTTGACAAACTTTCGGCGAAATGTTCAAGCTCCGTCTGGGGAACGTGTAATAAATAATAAGATAGGCGTTGAGCAGTCTTAGGACCGATACCGGGTAATTTCTGGAAAGATTCTATTACATTTGTTAAAGGCTTGGGAATTTTCATATCTTACTGATTTTAACAAATCACAATCAACTAATCGACCAGTCTGATTTCTGTTCGCTTCTTAAAACTTAGGTTTGGGGTTTGGTAGAAGTAGGAGAAGTCTGAGCTAATATTATCTGAGATGGGCCTAACTCGTAGGGATCAATACCATTTTCATTTGCCCATCTTGCCGCTTGGTCTGCCATTCCAGGAGTAATTCCAGTACCATCATAATCATAGTTTGGATTCCTCCGTTTCAAATCATCCAAAAAACTAGTGGATTTTTCTGGAGACTGGCTCGATGGAGTTTCCCGTGAAGCAGCTTCCAAAGCCCGTCTTTCCTCTGGCGTCATTTGGGCATGGGTAACTGTCACGAATTCTTCCCCCCTTTGTATTACATAAGTTGGCTCCTCTGGGGTGGCTGGTTCCAAGTCTAACCGTTTTCCAATTTCACTCTCTGGTGGTGTCTGTTTTTGTATTTGTGGTGATATCTCTGGCTGAGGGGGTCGAGCTACTGGGGAAGGTGTCTCCGCTCGGTTGCTGACAGGTAATTCTACATTACCCGGGGGTTCCACGTGTGGTGCAATATCCATTCCAACAGGCATTTCTTCGGAATCCATAACAGTATTGATTAAACAAAAATTTATTATTTTACTGATTCATTCCTCCAAGAAGTCCGGAAAGCCCCCCGCCCATTTCCATCATCTTCTTCGCAGCCTTTTTCTGAACTTCTTTCATTGCTTTGTTAATTACCTCAGTAAGCTCCATTTTTTCCTCTCCGTCGATCTCAAGATAAGTTACGCTCTGGGATCCGTTCACTTTTACTTTAATCCCTCCCCTTTCCTCAACATGCTCAATCTTTTCCAGTTCCTGTTGAAGTTGTTTAGCCTGCTGTCTCAACTTTAATAAATCTTTTGCCTGTTTTAATTTATCGAACATACACTTTAACTTTTATACAAAACTGTGTTCGACAAGCTCTGCTTATCGAACATAGTCCAATTTTATGAAATAAAATTGAAAAATCCAAGTACCAAATATCAAATCACAAATTTGTAAATTGGAAATTGGGATTTGGAAATTACGAGCCAAAGATCTCTTTGGCGACTTTTATAATATCTTCATCTTCGTTTTCAGCAAGGACTACGTCCTCGCTAACTTTTGGTTTTTCAGGAGGATCGGTAAGCGTACAAACCACATGCACCTTATTACCCAGTATTTCTCCAATGGTACCCTCCAAAAGGTCCCTATGGGGATTACCCTCAAGGCGTTCTTTATGAAAACTGTAATAAACCCCCAATGTAAGAGTTGCTCCGTCAAACGAGAGTGGTTTTGCCGCCCTTAAAAGTGCCTCAGTCGAAGTATTTTTGGGTCGAATTTCGGATAGAACCTTCAGCCAAATTTCCTGACTCACCCCGTTTGTATCCCCATTCGTGGATATTTCAGGAGGAATACCCTTTGCTTCCGATTTTTTGGCAGGGACGACAGTTTCTTTCTTTATATCAACTTTTACTTCATTGCTTTTATTTATTGAATCGGTATCTTCTTTTTCGCCGCTTTCACACCAGGTTATTACTGCAATCTCCAGGGGTATTTGCTCAACGAGAGACCCGGGAATCTGTCTGGCTGCATCCGTAAAAAGTTTAACCAGTTGAATAAGATCGTCCTTTTTTAACCGTTCAAATTTTTCACCTTCAAAACCCAGGTTTGATAACAAAAAACCCCGAAGTGTTTGGATAATATTTTTGGTCAATTGCTGTGATGTGATCCCGGCAGATATTGCTTTTTCAATTTCGTCGAGCGCTTCTTTTGTCTTTTTCTCTACCAAAAGCTCACAAAAGCGAGCAGTGTCAAAAGATTCTTTTTTAAAAAGATATTCATTTATCCTTGCTTTCGTAAGATCAATTCCTTCCGAAACGACCTGTTCCAAAAGCTTTACGGCGTCGCGAAAAGATCCGTCAGAGGCTTCTGCTAATAACGGCAAGGTTCCAGATTCAGCTTTTAGTTTCTCCCCTTTAACAACTTTTTCCAGCGATCTTACCAATTCCTGGTTTGTTGCTTTGCTGAAGCGAACATTGGTGACTCTTGAGCGGATAGTGTCGATCAACTTTTCAGGATTTGTTGTTGCCAGAATAAACATTACGTGCTCAGGCGGTTCTTCAAGAGTTTTCAGAAGTGCATTTGATGCCTCTACAGTTAACATGTGAGCTTCGTCAATGATATAAACCTTTTTCTTGGCGCGGGCTGGTGCAAGTTTAACCGCATCCCGGAGTGCTCTAACGTCATCGATTCCCCGGTGAGAGGCTGCGTCCAACTCAATTACGTCCATATTTGTTCCCTTGGTAATCGATGTGCACTGATCGCACTCATTACAGGGTTCTCCGCCAGCTGGCGGATTTTCGCAGTTGACTACCTTGGCAAGGATTCTTGCAGCCGACGTCTTACCGGTCCCTCGGGGTCCGGAAAATAAAAAGGCGTGAGGAATACTTTTCGATTCAACTATTTTGATTAGGCTTTCCCGAACTGGCGTTGAATCCAGATCCACTAAGGTTTGCGGTCGGTATTTTAGATAAAAGGTCATAATGTTAACTCAAAACTTAAATCTAAAAACTTTTTGATGTTTATTCAGTTTTGACTTTTGACACTTGAGTTTTAAATTTAGTTTTCGTGGTGTTCCCCCATCAAGTGCAGCGCTCCGTGTTTGACTAGCTCTATTGCCTTGTTATCAATTAACTTTCCCTCGTCGTTTGCTTCCTTTAGTATTTCAGGGTAGCAAATTACTATTTCGCCTAAAGTAGATGTCTCATTTTTAGGATACTTAAATTCCCCCCGCAATTCGCTCTCCGGAAAAGATAAGACATTATGAACAGAACTTTCACCTAAATATTTGCTGGCAATACTTTTCATTACTTTTTCCCCGACAAAAGAAACAAAAACTGAGAAATCAGATACCAAACCTTTTCCTTCCAGAAAATTTGTCAATTCTTTTTTTATCATGGGAGCATTGACGGCGAATTTACTCTGCTTTTTGACATAAACACGGATCATAATGACATTTGCTGCGCTTTAAGTTAAGTAGTACCTAATGGCTCTTTGTATACCATGGCCACTCTCCTAGTTCCAATTTCTCTTCCTCCCAATAAATCTTCGTTAACTCCTAAATCGACATCAACTTCATATTGATGTTCAATCCGTCCCCCTTGTTCCTTAATTTGGGTAAAAAAGGCTTCGAGAGAGGCTTGTGTATCTTCAGGAGAAAGAACTCTAAATTGCAGGTTCTGATACAACCCTTTTTGTAAAATATCGGGCAAAAACACGGCATTATACCCATCTTTAAGTCTAACTATTTCCTGTCCTTCAATAGTCTGTTCCGCTTCACTCATAGAATTCACCTCCTCAACCTAATTTACTTTTTACCATTTCCGCTACCTTCCTGCCGTCGGCCGCCCCTTTTGCTCTACTCATAACTAATCCAATAACCTTACCCATATCACTCATATTCTGTGCACCCAGAGCGTTTATAGATTCATCGACTATTATTTCCAGTTCGGCATCGGACATTTCGGGCGGCAAGAAACTTTTTAATATCTCGAGCTCTTTCTCTTCTTGGACCAACCTATCATCAAGAGTTTTTTGGCTACTAGTCGTAGGCTTGCCCTGAGCCTGACGAAGGGCTTCTATTGCATCCCTTCTTTTTGAGGCTTCACGTTTAACTACAGCCATTTCTTCTTCTTCCGATAAGTCATGCTGTTTCGCAATTTTTTCGTAGTTTAGCGCTGAAGAAAGTAACCTTAAGGTAGAAAGTCTTAGCTCTTCCCTAGCCTTTAAAGCCTCTGCAATCATTTTGTTTATATTTTGGGCAATCATAATTTTAATCTTTTTGCGGTCATTCTAATTTTCTCTGCGGTTTTTTTAAGTAACTCATCGCCTGCCCGTTCCGAGTCGTGAGACGAAAGGTAACCGGGATAGATTTTATAAAAATCTTTTTTACTTGCGCTTATTATTGGTTTCCTCTTGTCCATATTTGCGGTTCCGTGCATCGGATACAATTTTGAATGCAAATGATCGACCCCAAATCCTTCAAAAAACATACCACATATACCGACGTCTTCAAAGGAGCAGTCCAGGATCCTTGCAACCTTTTTGGTAGCCAATACCAGCTTAATTAGAGTTTTATCGCTGTTTTCAAATGCATAACTAGGAAAGTGTTTTTTAGTCAAAACTACCGTAAAACCCTTGGTGTTTGGGAATATGCTTAATATGGCAAGGTGATCTTCATCCTCCCAGATTTTGTGTGATGGAATATCTCCTTTAACAATTTTGCAAAATACGCAGTCTTCCATATTTAGTACCCTACAAAAAGCTCACTGCGCTCTCCCTGGGGTGACGTCGGCTAAAAAATGAACCTGCAAATGTGGTATAGAAGCGGCATCCCCTGAATTATGAATTAAGCGAAAGCCTTTTGCTCCACGGTCACTGGCCATAATAACCGAAATATCCTTTATCTCTTTCCAAACCTTGTCCTCCAGATCGCCAAGATCCTTGATGTGTTTTTTGGGAACAATAAGAAGATGAATCGCGGCCTGGGGATTTATATCCCGAAAAACGATTAAATTATCCGTTTCTTTTTCAATTTTTGTACCCGTCTGGCCTTTTACAATTTGGCAAAAAATACACTCTTCCATATTTGTAAACTTGTAACTTGTCACCTGTTACTTGTTACCTTTAATATACCAACTTGTGAAAATTTCGACAAGAGTCGAACCGGGGGTAATCTAAACCTGTTGGCACATTTACAATAAAATGGAGGAGATGTATAAGTTCAATCAGATTCCGTCTGATGCACAAATAAGGAAGTATTTGAGAAAGATTGTATATGGTAAGAATATATATTGTCCGGTGTGCAAAGGAAGAAACGTATATGTTTCTCAAGAAAGATACAGATGCAGGAAGTGTAGAATCAGGTTTTCTCTTTTGTCTCACACGTGGCTATCCAATCTGAAGCTGCCATTACAGCAGTTCTGGATGATTCTTTGGTGCTGGACAACACAGATACCGGTTAAGCAATCAATGGGCCTGACAGGATTATCTGAACTTACAATTAGGCACTGGTATGACCAGTTTAGGTATCATCTACCTCAAGATCAGGAGGTGTTAGAACACATAGTACAGCTTGATGAAGCCTACTTTGGAGGAAAGAACGGGAAGACATTGTTTTTAGGTAAACAGGTGGGTTCAAGAAAGCTTGCTTACCAGATTGTTCCCAATCCAAATCCTAAAAGGGAACATGCCTGGTGGTTTCTGCAGACATACACCAAGCCTAATATCAAACTACACACTGACGGGGCTTCCATCTACAAAGAGATTGATCGATGGTGGCCGGTTTACCATACAAGGGAAATCCACAAGAGATGGGAGTTTGAATTAACCAGCGAGATTGAAGGCATGATTGGAGTATTGCGTACATTCATACGAAGAATGTATCATCATGTAACAATGGATAAATTACCGGAGCTTGTGTGTGAATTTTGTTACAGATTTTCCCACCCTGAAATGTTTAAAAATCCCCGATTTTACCTAGAAAAC